>ERZ838839.1724-NODE-1724-length-19495-cov-48.384825_pt1 | contig 19495 bp, 20 predicted proteins | sample MGYA00519909_ERZ838839 | MGnify/ENA primary metagenome ERZ838839 (study PRJEB31850, sample SAMEA3708843) | human gut metagenome | biome: human gut; feature: human-associated habitat; material: faeces | place: China | collected 2014 ... | reverse complement strand
GGAGACTCCCTTTTAATGTCTTTTCACATTTTGCTCCTTATTTCCTTTCTTTCCTCTTTTTCTTCTCTTTCCGTTCTTTCTTCTTCTTTTCCTCCTTTTTCCGCAGAAACTCGTCTATATCAGCCAACATACTTTTGCACATGCGCTTCAGAACTCTCATTTCCTCATCAGTGTAGCCTTCACCGGACAGGCGATATCCGGCCATGATTTTTTCCAACTCTTGAAGGAAGCTCAATCTGCCACTATTTTTCTTATAAATCTTGATTTTTCCACAATGTTAATATCATTTAAAATATAAAAAGCACAAAAGTATAAATAAATACGTCATTCTTGTTAATTTTTTCATTTTTTTGCGAACAAATAGCTTGTTATCGTAAAAAAATGTCTATATTTGCATCAGAATTTAACGACAAGCTTACCTGGGAATGACACAGGTAACAGCGTAGCGTGCTCAAGAGGCATCATTTCTTTCATTTTTTAGAACATCTAACATTACTTTTCCTTCCTCCGAATATGAAAAAATGGCTAGTGGCGTATGTCCGCCTTCACCACGAAAAGAAGACGGCCGAACGGCTGACCGCAATGAACATAGAGAACTTCCTGCCTGTACAAGAAGAAATCCGCCAATGGACTTACCGGAAAAAGAAAATAAAACGGGTGGTTATCCCCATGATGATTTTTGTCCATATAGATGCGGCGGAACGTTCGCAGGTGCTCACGTTGTCGGCCATCAGCCGGTATATGGTGCTGCATGGCGAACATACTCCGGCGGTGATTCCGGACGAACAGATGGAACGGTTCAAATTTATGCTGGATTATTCGGACGAGGCGGTGGAGATGTGTACCGCGCCATTGGCTCCGGGAGAATTGATACGGGTGGTCAAAGGTCCGCTAAAGGGTCTGGAAGGAGAACTGGTGGAAGTGGATGGAAAAGCGAAAGTGGTGGTAAGACTGGATTTGCTGGGATGTGCTGGGGTTGATATGCCGGTGGGGTTTGTGGAGAAGATGAAATAAGGATGGCGGACGCTAGGAAATGTGGAGGGGAATTTGTAGCTTTGCGGTAAGAAAGGAGAATAAAGGCATGCGTTTGCAATCTAAAGAAATACAGACCATCATCCAAATAGCCAAAGATATTTATGGTGAAACAGTGCAGGTATATCTCTTCGGTTCCCGTCTGAATGACGAAAAGCGCGGAGGAGATATTGATTTATTAGTCCGCAGCACGGGAGAAAAGAAGGGTGTATTGGCACGCATCCGCATGACCGCACGCTTGAAACTGCATTTGGGCGACCAAAAGATTGACGTCATCGGTGACCATGAGGATTCACCGGTAGTACAGGAAGCCTTGAAAAACGGAATACAACTGATATGACAGAAAAGAAAAAAGAGATAACAGAACGCCTGGAACGGGAATTTGATGTATGCGACAAGCATATCCTTCGTATAAATGAAGCTCTTGAAGGGTTAGGGGTCAATATTCCCATGTCTGCGGATTGTTATTCCAACCTGACAACAGAACAAGTCCGCTGCATAGACCAATTCATATTTCGCTTTTCCAAATTGCAGGATTCCATGGGAGCAAAAATATTCCGATATATATTGGAATATCTGGATGAAGACATCACCGCACTTCCTATGCGTGACATTCTGAACCGTCTGGAACGTTATCTTATTATTCCAAGTGCTGATGAATGGACTTATATACGTGAATTGAGAAATGAGATCTCACACGATTATCCCTTGCTTGAAACAGATGTTGCCGCCATTTTGAATGAACTGTTTTCCAAAACAGATATTATATTTAGCATTTACAGTAAATTGAAAAGTGTCTTCAATAATAACAGACACGCTTAAACCGTGATACAGGCTACTCTTTTCTTTCCTGATATTTTTTTCGGAACACAAACTTCGAAACGAAATTATCGAGAAGAAACAAACGCTCAGGAAATTCATGCTGAATGAGATTTTCTCTGTCGTCTACCAATTTTATAAAGAAAGCAATCTTTTAATCCGTAATAGTGATAAGAGAATAAGACTCATATCCTATCTTTGGTCTGAAGTATAGAATTCTATAAGAAATGGTTAGTGTTAAACAAGATTCATTCGTTGGTAAACGGGAATTTTTCCATGCCGTAAAGAAGGTTTAATTAGAAGTTTACTAATTGTTAGCTTATTACGATTACTTAAAATATTACTCTAAAAGATGAAAGACAACCGTACTTTATACGAAAAAATGTTCAAGACCGTAATCTGTTACACTACCTTATAGGTCTTATCGTACGATGGAAACAAAACTTCAAATATGCACGTGCAAGAAGAATCGCACGTAAGCGTGGAGCGACCATCGGTGAAGGAGTAATCATGCCTATATCATTAGCCAAGAAAGTTAATAAAAATGTAACAATAGGCAATCATGTATCCATCCATTCTGATAATTTTTCTTCTTTTCGATATCCAATTAAAATAGGAAACAATGTTATCATTGGAAGCAATGTGAAATTTGTTATGGGTTCACATAATATCGACTCCCCTAATTGGGAACATTGCAGACATAACTCTGGATTAACAATTGAAGATTATGTTTGGCTTGCCCCTGATTCTGTTATATTACCTTCGTGCACAACAATAGCCTATGGAACTGTTGTCGGTGCCAATGCAGTCATAATAAAAGATACTACAAAAATGGCTGTTTTAGGAGGCAACCCAGCTAAAGAAATTAGAAAAAGACAATGCGTACATTCTGATCTTGTAGTGGAATCACTATTGGGAGGAGATTATTATGTATATAAGCAAACTAGAAAAATCCCATTCTTAAAAAATAGTCAAAAAATTCAGTAAGCATTCGGAAAAAGGTCTATAATTAAATATATCATTCGTTGCGAATAAAATTAAAAGTATATATTATACAACGTAAGCCCTCAGATTAGGACTCAAAAATGCTATCTATATCTTTGTTAGAAATTAAATCCAATGATTATGTATAGTAACAAAAATCTTGAAAGATTTTATTTTCAGTACCAAACAGAGGCCGTTCCTCATGGAATATCTCTTCAGTCATTCTGTTTAACGAATAACATTCCTCACAATATTTTTTCATAAATGAAACAAGGATACCCGCAGAAAAATAGTGGAAGTTAAAGTGAACGGCATTCCCTTCAGTTCCAACATCGGAATCCGTGCCATCTTCTCCTTTAAGCTCCCCGATCAAGAAGGACAGTCTTTCTCGCCATGCAAGACACAGAGATGACAAGAAGGCTAATGTATTCCTTGACAATATAAACCATCTATTCCATTTTGAAAGGGAGTATGACAGGAAAATGACTACCGATAAGGAATGTACCCGACAACGACAGGGATTACCGGTCATGAAGGCGATGATAAACCTGAGGGCAAACCTGCTGCAGAAATCGAAAAGTGAGGAGGAGTAGAAAAGTTGTTATATGCGAGATGTCCTGAATTATCTTCACAGATTTTGGAAGGAGGCTTTCACTTATATAAAGGACGACTATTATCCGATCTCGAACAATTTGGCGGAGAGAGCAATCCGTCCCTTTACGACCAAACGCAAGAACTCCCTACACTTCGGAAGTGATGAGGAAACGGAGATTGCCGCTGTATATCATAGTATAATCAGCACGGTGAAACTGCAAAGCAGGTCCGCATGGGGTTATCTTGGCAGTTTTTTACTGGAATTTTTAACGGTTCCAAAGTTTTTTTGAGTCTGACACCACAAAATATGAACTTGGCTGTATGTCAATAGTTAAAAATCAATCGAATTGGATGACATTTTTTTGTGAAGTACCTATTTGGGCGCCTTATAAAAAGAAATGCTCTAATTTGAGTATAAACAAATAAAAAAATACGAAAATGAAAACATGTTATCACCACACCAGTTTTGATACTCTAAAAAAAATCATAACTAATAATGGATTGACATTTAGAGCTAGTCGATATAGCAATTACGAAAATAAAGAATATACATGGATTAAAGACAAAGCGTACAAAGTAGTCAAAGAAATATGCCAAGAACAAGCTCAACCTTTTGATAATGATTTAATGGAATTTAATCCTTACATCATCTGTTTTTGTGAGGAAGGTTTTTCAAAATACATGTGGAGTAATTATGCAGATAAAAACCAAGGCATACAAATTGAAGTAAACAGTGATATACTTTTAAAATATTCTCTGCAAAATCAGAATCCGGATGCTTTCGTAAAATGTGCTTATTTGTCAGAAAAAGAAAGAGAAAATAATGAGCATATAAAATCAGCTATAACAAAGATTTATAATACTTATCAGGTTAGCTCTAATTTACAAGACGATTTACTGATCTGTGCATCTTGTATCAAACAGGATATATACAGATCTGAAAAGGAATATAGATATATGATTCCTCATTATAATCAAATTTCTATTTCTCGCATTAAAAACAACGAAGTTGTTTTTAGCGAAGAATATGAAGATGAACAAGACATACAGTCTCTTCACGGAAAGAAATATTATTATATAAATTTTCCCAAAGAAGCATTAGTAAGTATCAACCTAGGATTTGATGCAAACAAAGATAGATTGGAAACAATTCGTCAGCACCTTATAAATAACGATTACAATATAGGGAATATATCTATTAAACAAATAGAAGAAAAACTTTTAAAATAAACATTCCATCCATCAATGTCTGACAATTTTAACAAAAATCGCTTAGCTAAAAACACCATTTTACTTTATGTACGTATGCTGTTTACGATGTGGTTAAATTTGTATACCACACGTTTAACACTTGCCAATCTTGGTGTAGAGGATATGGGAATCTATGGTGTCGTTGGTAGTATTGTCAGTATGTTCGCTGTTTTCAGTGGTGGAATGGGCAATGCCGTACAACGTTTCCTGACCTATGAAATAGGACGTGATAACGGTGATCCAAATAAAGTATTTTGTTCTTGCTTAAATGTCATATTCTTATTGTCCGGAATCATATTTATACTACTTGAGGTCGGAGGTCTATGGTTTCTACATACCAAAATAAACATACCAGCGGAAAGTATGGATGCAGCCCAATGGGTGTTTCAAATATCAGTACTCACTTGTATAGTCAATCTTATAAGTATTCCTTATAATTCACTAATCGTAGCACATGAAAAAATGAATGCTTTTGCAGCTATCAGTATTCTTCAAGTAATCTTAACATGTGCTTCAGCCTATTGCCTTAGCTATTTTCCTACCGGCCGTTTATTGATCTATGCTATATTGATGGCAACAATAAGCATATTAATAAGAATAGCTTATCAAATATATTGCCATCGCAAATTTCCGGAAGTCCATTACCATATGATTATAGACAAAAACCAAATAATGCAAATTGGCAAATTTGCCGGTATATCCTCTGCTTCCGGTGCTTTGCAGGTTCTTTCGTCACAAGGGTTTATCCTTGTTATCAATCTTACATTCGGGGTGGCTATTAATGCTGTATATACAATTTCAATGCAGTTGAAAAACTCAGTTTTGTCATTTGCTCAAAATTTGCAACGTGCCATTGCTCCACAAATAACAAAAACATATGCCAATGGTGAGCTGGATATACATAAAAAGCTTGTCTATGCAGGAAGTAAATTTCAAGTATTTCTTATTTTTTTTATAATGATACCATTTCTTTTTCAAACGGAATATATCATGCACCTCTGGCTAGGTAATGTGCCACCATATGCTGTGACTTATGCACAATGCACCATATTTCTGAGTCTTACCTATGCTTCTTTTGAAACAATACGAACAGCAGTATATGCAACCGGTAATATTACTAAATTTATGATATGGCCCGAAGCTATATATTTATTAGTTTTGCCTATCAGCTACTATGCCGGCATAATAACCAATGATCCTAATGCCCTGATAATAGCAATGGTATTGTATGAAATATTTGTTTGTACAATACGAGTATGGATAGCATCAAAAGTTTCAATCATAAGAATAAATGAATTGCTTAAAAAAGTAATCAAACCTTGCTTCTGCGTAGCAGTACCAGCATTGTTTATATGCAAAATAATTACATTGTTTATTCCACAGACTATTTGGGGGCTAATCTCGATTCTCTGTTTAAACAGCATTTCATTAAGTTTAATCATTATAGTAATCGGATTAAGCAAACAAGAAAGAAATATGATAAGTACATTCTTAAAGAATAAAATGAAATAAACAGTAATGACATATATACTTTCTGATTATTGCCAATTGTTAGAAATAAGAATAGACTATTTATTTAGACCTCGGAATGATTATCATATTCTGTTAAAAAAAAAGCAACATAACTAAAGTGTGCTATAAAATTAATGGAAGATATACCATTGAACATGCAAGTTACTAACAGTAAATCTAGAAACATATATTTTGATATTCTTAAAGGAATAGCAATAATTTTAGTTGCATATGGACATGTTTTGCAAACATTCAACTCTAATTGGGAATCTTCGATTATTGGGAAAACCATATATGCATTTCATATGCCATTATTTATGCTTATAAGTGGATACTTTTTCTATCCGAGCGTAAAAAAAACAGATTATAACCACTTTATAAAAAAACGCTTTATACATCTATACTTGCCCAGTCTGATGTGGGGGCTATTTTCCTGTTTTATAATTGGGGGTAGTAAATTATTTAGTTCACAGTATATTGATTTTAAATACTTTATTAATTTAACATTAACAGGAGCATGGTATCTTACTCTACTATTTATTTTACAGATAATAGGAGCAATGATAGAACGATTTTATGCCCAATATAAATATATTGCTTGGAGTGTCATTTATTTGATAATTTATATTGCCCCTCAATTATGGATGATGCGTGAATTAAAATATCTTACGCCTTTTTTTATTATTGCAATAGCCCTAAGAAAATACGATTGGAGTAAATGTTCTTATAAAATAGGAATTTTATTTTTATTGATATTCATAGTTACAATGAAGGTCTATACATTTGAACATTCAATGTATCGAATGTCCGATAATATTTTTACAATAGACTATCATTTGTCTGCTTTTATACGCTTTATAGCAGGATTAAGTGGAAGTATCTGTGTTATATGGCTAGCAAGCTATTTACAAAAGATTAAAAATATCACTATCTTAATTGCAAAAATAGGCTTAATTACATTACCAATTTACGTTTTGCACCAGAAGTTCCTAATAATAAATAAAATATTACATATTAACACAAATAATCTAATAATACTAATATGCTTTACTGCAATAGATATCTTTCTGTCAGTCATTATTTATAAATTTCTAAAAAAGAACAAAACTTTGAGCTTACTATTATTTGGCGAATAAATATTAGTGCAATTAATTTATAAATTGATAATATTATGCAAAAAGTAAAAGTTACAATATCAACTCTTGGTCCTCTTCATCTAATAAAAAGTGCAGAATACCTGTCACAAATAGTAGATGTGACTGTAGTCCAAGGATGGATACCTACATGGTGGAATAGTTGGGGATTAAAATTGGCAAGTAAAATCGCCAAATATGATTTGGAGCATACATTCAAGAAACGTACTCCATCATGCTTGAACGGAAAAAATCACGGTTGTTTTCTTCCTGAATTTTTAAATGTTGTGGCGAGAAAGCTAAACGGAGAAAGGGCCATTACACTAAATGTTAAATCACATGAGCTATTTGGAAAATTCTCAAAGAAATACACAATCAAAGGAGATATATTACATGTGCGTAGTGGATCTGGTCGCGGTGGTGCAATTATTTACGCCCAAAATAAAGGGATTAAAGTTTTAGTAGATCATAGTATTGCGCATCCAGCATATATGGAAAAACATTTGAGAAATGAATTTGAAAAAAACAACACACCATTTAATTTGGGAATCTCTAATCCATTATGGAAGGAAATCATGTACGATTGCGAAGAAGGTGATCGTCTACTTGTTAATTCTGATTTTGTAAAAAACACTTTTATTGAATATGGTTTTGATGCAAATAAAATAGATGTAGTGTATTTAGGTGTTCGTTCAGATTTTTTTGGCTTAAAGAAATCATACGAGCTAACCGGACCTTTAAAAATTCTTTTCACCGGTGGTTTCGGTTTCCGTAAAGGTGCGGAATACTCGCTACGTGCCATGCAAAAATTAGATGAATTAAAAGTTGATTATGAATATATTGTTGTAGGCAGTAATGCTGAAGCTCAAACATTATTAAAGCAATATCCTATCAAACATCTTAAACTCATTGGCATGGTACCTCAGGACAATCTTAAACAATATTTATCCGAAGCTGATATATATCTGTTCCCATCATTATGTGAAGGTTGTGCAAGTAGTGGTATGGAAGCAATGGCTGCAGGGCTACCTGTTATTGCTACTGTAGAAAGTGGATTACCTATTACAAATGAAAAAAATGGATTTGTGATTGAATCTAAACGTGTTGATGATATAGTTGATGCTATTTTAAAATTACGCAATAATCAAATTATGCGCACACAACTCGGTATAGCCGCTTCAAAACTGATTCAAAATAACTACACATGGGAAAAATATGCAGCAAATGTTGCTGACATATATAATAAAATGATATGAATAAATATATATTTTCTCCTATATTTGCTCTCATATTAGGTCTTGCCAATAACCTTATTGTACCTTTTGTGGGAGAAGTTACAGGTTCGTTTATATTGATTGTACTGACAATGCCTTTTTGGTTATCTCAAATAGACCAAAATGACAAAATTGTAAAATGGGCGCTAAAATTATTCCTATGTTTATTATTGGTTCAATTTATCACAGAGTTGTTCCATGATCGTAACATGATATTAGATAAGGTTAAAGGCATTGCTGTGACAATCACAGGTATAGTACATTTTTTCTTTTTCTATACCATTTATTCAAAAGACATCAAAACAATACAATGGTATGTTTTAGGTCTTATACTGTCTCCATATTTATTTCCATCCGAATTTCAACAGAATCTGGATAGTGGATATTCAGAAGAAAATGTAACATATTTCAAGTTTTTTGTGGTTCCAGCTATTACAAACTGTTTAATGCTACTGACATTATTCATCAAAAAACAGTATTGGCATAAAACGATAGCGTTAACAATGACTTATTTAGGAGCATTGTTTATAGTGATGGGAGCTAGAAGTGGAGGGCTGACACTATTTATAGTAGGTGGCATTTACATATATGTATCAAATAATAAAATCCGAATTCCTCAACTAAAGAAAAGACTACTGACTATCTTCACATGCACCTTGCTACTTTATGAATGTGTCTATGTGCCAATGGTAATGACAGGAGATATAAAAGCAGGAAACACAGAACAATTACTAAAAAGTTCAAATCCTTATAATCCAATAGAGATACTAAAAATGGGAAGAACAGATTCTTTAATTCCATTTTATGCTTTTATGGATAGTCCGTTGATTGGATGGGGGTATTGGGCAACAGATGTTGGGCATAAATATGCCAAAATGCTATTTAACATGAGCGGGGGGGATGATAAACAGTATGAGAAAATTATCAACCATTATAAACGCATACCTGGTCATAGTGTATTGTTCTACTTTGCGTGTGCATTTGGTATTGGAGCGTTGATATGTGTTTTCCTTTTATGGTATAAATCAGCAAAATATACTTTTTATTCATTGATGTGCAATGATAGGTATCAGTTATATAGAATTTTTTGTCTAATGAACATAACATGGCATTTGTTATTCTCCCCTCTACCTCATTTCAAATATCTTCCTGCATATATGGCATTTCTAATAATTTCATCAAGAAGTGCATTGAGAGTAAAAAAAAGATTTAATATAGAAAATAGCTATAACAGAATCATAAACAACAGAGCAATATCTAAGCCATCATAATCATTGCAACATTTAGATACAATGATTTTATAAATGTCTTAATTTAAATAATATTATTATGAAAATTTGTTTCATCACAACCGGTGATATAAAGAATATTGCAACAGCAAAAAGAGCACTGGGACTAGCAAATCCCTTGGCTGATTTAGGATGGGAAGTTTCCATTATTATGGAAAATTGCGAAGAAAACAAACATAGAACAATGATGGAATGTGACTCTCGCATTAATCTCTATTTTTTTAATAAATGTTCGATGACACAAGAACGTAAGAAAAAAAACGACTTAATAAAAGAAATTAATCCAGACTTTTTGTATATATGTGCATTTGTTACACGCAATATTGTTGGAATAAAGCATAAATGTAAGAAAATAGTAGAACATTCCGAACTCCAATCGGGCATACCGGACATGAAAGGATTACGCAAACTTTTTTGCTATATTTATGAGTATTATTCCATTATATATAGTGATGGATTGCTAAATGCTAGTAGATATCTTCAAAATATTTACAGAAGACGATCTAAAAAAGTATTTAAGGGAAAAATGCCTATGCTTTATTATCCTTATGCCTTTAACACCAATGTAGTTAAAGTAATAGAAAAAGAAAACATTAAAGATAAGTTTAAAAAATATTTGTCCCAACCGACATTAGTATTTTTAGGGACTGTTACTAGAAATTATGGAGTCTTTACTATTATTGACGCAGTTAAGCAACTCAAAGATCAAACCCGTCCTTTTAATGTACTGATATTGGGCAAAGGTCGTCATTATGAAGATGCAAAAACATATATATCTAAAAATTATTTAAGTGATATAATAGAAATGCCTGGTTTTGTAGACGAAGAGGATATTTCTCAATACTTTAGCGTTGCATCTGCATTCATATCTCCAATGAATGATACAACTCAGGATTGGGCACGTTGCCCAAGCAAAATGTATTTGTATCTACCTTATAAAAAACCAATTATCACATGTAAGATAGGTGAACCATATGAAATACTTCAGGACAAAGGATTTTATTATACTTCAGGTAATGCAAAAGATATGGCTACACAAATGAAGAAGATCATAGAAAACAATAAATATACAGCTGATGCACATGCAGAAAAACACTCTTGGAATGTTCGAGCACAAGAATTAGACAATTGGATAAAGTTAACATGGAAATAGTTTTATTATGAAACAAATAATTAGAGCTACCAATGGCCCCAAACATCACCTCTTTGGATTTCATGATTTAGTTGCATTTAACCAATCTGGTGAAAAATTACTTTCTTTAGAGGCGGATGTTATTAATAGGCCTCCATTACCCGGTGAACAGTTTGGTGTGGGATATGTATTATGGGAGAAACAAGAATTTGTCAGACTTGGTGAAACATGTGCACTGAACTATCCTCAAGGAGCACGCCAGCAATGGATAGACAATACACATTTTATTGTCAACAATAGAGTTGGCGATCATTGGGGAGCAGACATTTACAATGTGGAAAGTGGGAAAAAAGTAAAAACAATAGATTCTACCTGCCATATTTTAAGTGCAGACAAAAAGAAATGTTTTGGCATAAATTATGCTCGTCTCCACAGATTGGGTGGTTATGGATATATAGGTATTGACGATCCATATTGCAATGAAGAAATACCTGAAAAGGATGGCATATATGTGACAGATATTGAAAATAATACAACAAAGCTATTGGTAAGCATTCAAGATATAAGTGAATGTGATACTGCCACATCTGCACACAATGGATTTCATCATTATGTCACTCATCTAGTTTTAAGTCCAAACGGAAAACGCATTGCTTTTCTGCATAGATTTTTTCTTTCTGATGGAGGTTTACGTACAAGACTTATGACAATAGGCGTAGATGGTAAAGATTTAAGATGTTTAGCTGTAGGTTTCCTAAGCCATTTCGATTGGAGAAATGACAATTCAATCTTTATTTGGGGACGTGCAGGAGGAAATATAGATGCTATGCGCAGTAATCCTTTATTTTCAAATCCGCTCATAAAACCATTTATGGGAGTAGCTAAGAGCTTGGCAAGAAAGGTATTAAAACGTTCAAAAGGTATGTCTATGAGTTTTTTAATGTGCATGGATAAGGATATTAAAGATATCAAACCTTTTGCCCTTGGAATTATTACAGAGGATGGTCATCCCATGTGTTGTCCGACAGACCGGAATATTGCTATTTGCGATAATTATCCGGATAAGTTAACACACTGTCGTACATTGTTCTTTTATGATTTTGAAAAAAATGAACGCACAAATCTAGGAACATTTAGAATGTCTGATGAGCAACCCGTCACAGACAATTTTATACAATTTTCTCAAGGTGTAGATTTAGAAATAATGAAACTTTTTTCACCATCTTTATTCAGTTTCACACGCTCAGGATTACACTGCGATCTACATCCTCGTTGGGATGCCAATGGAAAAATGGTGGCTTTTGACAGTATACATGAAGGAACTAGACAAATTTATATATGCAAAAGATAAGAAAGCCTGTAAAAATGGCAATTTTACAACCAGAAGTACCTCATTATAGGACTGAATTTTTCCAAAAATTGGCTAATAACATGAAGAAATTGGATATTTTTATATTCAATCCATTATCTTCTACCAAACAATCCGGCTTTAAGGTTGATTTTGAAAATCTGATATATATTGCAAACAAGAAAATAAAAGGAATACTCATATATAATCCATTTCCTATCCTATGGAAATATGACACTTTGGTATTGATGCTACATTTTGCACATCTGACAACGTGGCTATTGCTACTGACTAAATTCATTCATCGCCGCCAAATCATATTATGGGGACAGGGTATCAGTGTAAAAAGATATTTACAGGAAGAAAAACAACCAGACTGGAAGTTGAAATTGCAGATCCGTCTTGCTGATGGCGTTTGGATTTATACAGAAAAAGATGCCAATCAATGGAAAAAGATTTTCCCAAACAAACCTATTGTAGCCTTAAATAATACATTAACAGGTGTAACAGAAATGGTAGAGTACAAGCCTGTAAATTCAAAAAATGAATTAAAATGTAAATATAATATCACACAAGAAAATATACTGATTTTTTGTGCACGTTTTGAAAACAATTATCGCCGGACAGATTTATTAATAGAAACCATTAAACAACTAAATACAGAAAAATATGGTTTCATTATAATAGGCGCAGGAAAAAACAAACCAGATTTTTCCCTTTATAACAATGTGTATGATTTTGGTGCCATATACGACACCAATATCAAACGCGAATTATTTTACATTGCAGATTTATATTTTCAACCAGGATGGGTAGGTCTGTCTATTGTAGAGGCTATGGCATACGGTAAACCCATTTGCACATTTATACGCTCAGAGGAAACTAAGCAATGTGTGGAATATTCTTATATTGAGAATAATACAAACGGATTAATATTTACGAATATTGACGATTGCATAACACGAATATCGCAATTGACGAATGACGAGATAAAACAATTAGGAGCGAATGCTAAAAAAAAGGTAGCACAATTATTAACTCCTCAAAACATGGTAGCAAATGCTTTAAGTATTCTTTAAATAATTAATATAATATGGATATGAAAATAGCAGTAGCCGGAACTGGTTATGTCGGATTAAGTATAGCCACTCTTTTAGCTCAACACAACAAAGTCTATGCTGTTGATATAATAGCCGAAAAAGTAGAAAAAATAAACAATAGGATTTCTCCTATACAAGATGAGTATATTGAAAAATATCTAAAAGAAAAGGAGCTAAACCTTACCGCCACTCTTGATGGAGCAAAAGCATATAAAGATGCGGATTTTGTTGTGATTGCTGCTCCGACTAATTATGACCCAGCAAAAAATTTCTTTGATACTCATCATATAGAGGAAGTAATAGACCTCGTTTTAAGCGTAAATCCTAATGCCATAATGGTAATTAAGAGCACTATTCCTGTTGGGTATTGCCGCAATCTATATGTAAAATATGCCAAAATATTTACAGAAACGCCGCAGTTACAAGGCAAAAAGTTCAATTTGCTTTTTTCGCCTGAATTCCTTCGAGAAAGCAAAGCTCTTTATGATAATTTATACCCAAGTCGCATTATCGTTGGCTATCCCAAAATAATCACAGAGAAACAATTTGATGAAGAAAATTCAGCTATCCGTGCCATAGCTGATATTTCCACTTTAGAACAGGCAGCAAAAACATTCGCAGCCCTGCTTCAGGAAGGAGCCATTAAAGAAAACATAGATACACTGTTTATGGGGCTAAAAGAGGCAGAAGCCGTTAAACTATTTGCCAATACATATCTTGCACTTCGCGTCAGCTATTTCAATGAATTGGATACATATGCAGAAGTGAAGGGACTTGATACACAAGCTATAATCAACGGAGTAAGTCTTGATCCACGCATCGGACAGCATTATAACAATCCTTCATTTGGTTATGGCGGTTATTGTTTGCCTAAAGATACAAAGCAGTTACTTGCCAATTATGCAGACGTTCCGGAAAATCTGATAGAAGCCATTGTTGAAAGCAATCGTACTCGCAAGGATTTCATAGCCGACAGAGTATTAAATAAGGCAGGCTATTATGACTATTACAATCATGGCAAATTTAACCCTTCGGATGAGAAACGTTGTATTATTGGTGTTTATCGCCTTACCATGAAATCAAATTCTGATAATTTCCGCCAATCATCAATTCAAGGTGTAATGAAACGTATAAAGGCAAAGGGTGCAGAAGTAATCATTTATGAACCTACACTTGAAAATGGTTCGACATTCTTTGGCAGCCGTGTGGTTAATGAACTAACATCATTTAAAGCCCAGTCTGATGCAATCATTGCCAACCGTTATGATATCTGCCTAGATGATGTACAGGATAAGGTTTATACTCGAGATATATTCAGACGGGATTAACTATTTTAAATAAACAGATAAATTCATGACACAATATTTAAGTGATAAATTCAAAGTTCTATCATTAATATCCATTATTCTTGTATTATATATCCACTCTGGATTTCATGACTATCCCAATGAAATACAAGGAATGGTATTCAACGCTAATTTGCAGAGTTTTATTAGTGGAATGATAGGACGATGTGCAGTTCCATTATTTTATGCGATAAGTGGATACTTATTCTTCACAGGTCTTTATGATGGAGGAAATGCTAATTACCAAAAATTGTGGTTCAAAATAAAGAAAAGAGGAAAAACATTGCTTGTTCCTTATATTATAGCCTGTCTTTTTCCTGTTGTATTTAATTTAGTATTAGAATTTATTCCTGGCATAGAACAATTTGTAAATAATAAAGGGATTTCTAAAAATTTTCATCAACCAATAGATAAGATCTTAAATTTTATATATTTTGATTCAGGAAACGGCAGCCCATACGCATTCCATCTTTGGTTTCTTCGTGATTTAATATTTATAGTTGTTCTATCTCCTATATTACTTTATGCGAGCGAAAAAACCAGCAAATATGCAGTTTGTGGAATACTATTCTTTCTGAACTATTTCGCAATACCAATTCTACCTTTATCAGGTATGTTTTGGTTTATGTTTGGATATTGCTTTTTAGATAAATTGTCAAATTTGAAATCTATATTTATTCCAGTTATCTTTACCGTCTTGTGCATAACAGAGATATTATATCCATGTGAATTATGGAAACAAATAAAAATTCCAATTATTATTATTATTGGAATAACCTCAATATGGATTTTATATGACAAGTTCTGTCCAAAGGATTTTGAAATTAAAAAGCATAATGTACTCATGAAAGCGTGTGGATTTACTTTCTTCATTTATCTTTTCCATGAACCTACATTAAATATTATCAGAAAAATTTTAATTATCCCATTCCATCATTCAAGTTTCGGATTTGCATTCAGTTATCTTGCAAGCCCTTGGATATTTGCAGTAATATGGATTATTATTGGCATTGGTTTTAAACGAATAATGCCACATATTTATAGTATTTGCACAGGTGGACGATAAGATATTTTACAAAAAGCACAATGAAAATACTACATTACATCCCCAGTATTGATCGCACATCGGGTGGTGTCGGTGCATACATGCAACTGCTAACAACCGAATTGGGAAAATTGGTGGAACTCCACGTTGTAACCCATCGCGAGGCAAATCCGTTGACTTTGGAAAACTGCACCGTTCACTATATACCGAAAAATAACAATCCTTTCTCAAACAAAGGAAAAACGGAATTTTTAACTCTGCTCAATGATATCAAGCCGGACGTGTTTCATGCGAACAGTTGTTGGTTACCATTATCAGCACGCACCACTATATGGGCTAAGAATATCGGATATACTGTGGTATATACTCCACATGGAATGCTTGAACCGTGGATTATGAAACGTCATTATTGGACAAAAAAATTTCCCGCATCACTGCTATTCCAAAAACGAGGAATACAAATAGCAAACGTCATACACGCTACGGCAGAAAGTGAAAAACATAATCTTACGCAGCTAGGATGGAACAATAATATAGAAGTAATTCCTAATTGTGTGGAAATAGATAAGATCACAATGAAGGAGTCATGGATACGAAATAAGAATATCTTATTTTTAAGTCGTGTCCATGTAAAAAAGGGTATCAACTTCTTGATAGAAGCTACAGCGAATTTAAAAACGGAATTAAAAGGATATACAATCAACATTGCAGGAGAAGGTGAAGAAAGCTATATCAATGAATTAAAGCAATTAGCCTCTAAATTAGGTGTTGAAAATTTAATTCATTTCATAGGAGGTGTATACGGTGATAAAAAGTGGGAACTTTTTAAAAAAGCCGATCTGTTTGTTCTACCTACACACAGTGAAAACTTTGGTATAGTGGTAGCTGAAGCACTTGCATGTGGTACACCTGTCATAACTACCCAAGGAACTCCATGGCAAGAGCTGGAAAGTTATCATTGCGGATGGTGGACAGAAATAGGAACCGAAGCTACGACTAAAGCTCTCAAAGAATTTCTGCAATGTACAGAAACACAACTGGAGCAAATGGGAAAAAGTGGAAGAAAATTAATAGAAGAAAAATACTCATCACAAAAAGTTGCTCAAGATATGGTTGAACTATATAAAAAAGTTTGTCTATAAACATGGAACTCAACATAGCAGAAAACCGCAATCATCTGAACTACTCCAAATGGGTCTATGTAAAACGTATACTGTGGACATTCGGAAAATTCTTTTTCCGTAATTCTCCCCGTATAGCTTTCGGATACAGAAATACGATACTACGCCTATTCGGAGCTAAAATAGGAAAACATGTCCATATCTACTCCTCCACCGTTATCTGGTTCCCGTGGAATCTGGAAATAGGCGATTGGAGTGCCATTGGAGAAGAAACCCTGATCTATAATTTAGGTAAAGTAACAATAGGAGAAAAAGCTACTGTCAGCCATCGGGTTCATGTATGTGCAGGCACACATGACTATACCGATCCGGCTCTTCCCCTACTACGTCCCGAAATCCGTATCGGCAATCAGACATGGATTTGCGCTAATACATTCATCGGTCCTGATATAGAGATTGGGGAAGGTGCTGTGATAGGCGCAGGTACAGTAATGGTAAAAGACGCAGAACCGTGGGGAGTTTATGCAGGAAATCCGGCTAAATATATTAAAAAAAGAATTTTGAAAAATGAATAATTCCATAGCTGCCATCATTCTTACATACAACGAAGAGAAACATATATCCCGTTGTATCAACTCGCTTAAAAATATCTGTGAGGAAATATTCGTCATCGATTCTTTCAGCAAGGACCGAACTGTAGAAATTGCGAAAGAAGCAGGAGCGCAAGTTTACCAAAATCCTTGGAAAAACTATGCGACACAGTTCAACTGGGGGCTGAAGAATTGTCCCATTACAACAGAATGGATATGGCGCATTGACGCTGATGAGTTTTTGGAGGGTAACTTGGGACCTGCCATGAAAAAAGCATTGGCGGAATGTAACAATGAGGTAAATGGAGTATACGTCCGCAAGCGTATAGATTTTATGGGAAAGCCTCTGCTACACGGGGGATGGTATCCTTCTTACCACCTGAAAGTATGGCGAAGAGGACATGGGGAGTGTGAGAACCGATGGATGGATGAACATATCCGCATCTTCAGTGGAACAACAATCACAGTGGAAGAGGGGAATCAAGTGGACGCCAATTTGAATGACCTGACCTGGTGGACAGAAAAGCACAATGGATATGCTACACGGGAAATGGCGGATATGCTGATGATGGAATACGGACTGGACGACAGAGGCAAAGAAGTACAGGCCAAGTTTTGGGGTACAGAGGAACAGCGTAAACGGTGGCTGAAAGTGAAATATATAAAAGCACCGCTATTCTTACGGCCATTTATCAATTTCAATATACGCTACATTCTGAAAGGGGGATTTCTGGATGGAAAAGAGGGCTTTATATGGCACTTTTTACAAGGTTTCTGGTATCGTTTCCTGGTAGATGCCAAAATTTATGAAATAAAAAAACGCTTTGGATGGAATGACAAGAGAATCAAGGCATTCATAAAAGAAACGTATTTAGATAAATAACCACTTACATTATAAAAGCATCAACATTATGAAAGTTTCAATTATCACTTCCTGCTACAACCGGGAAGCCACCATTCGTGGAGCAATAGAAAGTGTGCTGGAACAGGATTATCCTTACATAGAATACATTGTGGTGGACGGAGCGTCGAAAGATAACTCGCTGGCTGTCATCAATGAATATAAAAACGGGATAGATACAATTATCTCCGAGCCGGATAAAGGTATGTATGAAGCGATCAACAAAGGAATACGTGCAGCAACAGGAGATATTATCGGTCTGATTCACTCCGATGATTTCCTGTTCTCATCTCACACCATCTCCGACATAGTGAAAACATTCGAGGAACAAGATGCGGATATGATATACGGCAACGGGGTCTTTGTAGATTATGACGACACCAACCTGATGATACGAAACTGGATAAGCGGACGGTACAGTAAAGAGAATGTGAAAAACGGATGGCTCCCACTCCACCCCACTGTCTATATAAAGAAGGAGTGTATGGATAAATGGGGGCTTTACGACGAAAGTTATAAGATAGCCGCCGACTCGGATTTGCTGGTGCGCTATCTGTATGAAGCCGACCTGAAAGTATATTACCTGAACAAATACATCGTGAAAATGAGAATGGGGGGGCTTTCTACCGATGCGGGAAAAAGCAAACTGAAATGGGCGGAGGACTTGAGAATGTATAAAAGTCACGGCATAAAACCCATCTCGGCACTGAAAGGCAAAATTCTTTCAAAGATTCCACAGTTCATTGAAGCCAGACTGCCGTGGAGTGAAATACCGGAAGCAGAGGAAGAGAGCCTGATACAACCTGACGCCGCAAATAAAAAAGAATAAGAATTATTTATACCGGTCCAAATGCAAGTATGCATGAAGACAGGTCATGGTATAAAACATTTTTTCTAGAATAATACAAAATATGAGTAAAAAAGTAGCATTGATTTCAGGTATCACAGGACAGGACGGTTCGTTCCTGACCGAGTTCCTGATAGAAAAAGGATACGAAGTACATGGTATCCTGAGACGTTCTTC
>ERZ838839.1700-NODE-1700-length-19722-cov-8.815732_pt1 | contig 19722 bp, 22 predicted proteins | sample MGYA00519909_ERZ838839 | MGnify/ENA primary metagenome ERZ838839 (study PRJEB31850, sample SAMEA3708843) | human gut metagenome | biome: human gut; feature: human-associated habitat; material: faeces | place: China | collected 2014 ... | reverse complement strand
GCACCCAGAGCGGCACCACCTTCCGCCTGCGCGGCAAGGGCATCCAGTACCTGAACGGCCGCGGCCGCGGCGACATGTACGTCAAGTGCGAGGTGGAGATCCCCAAAAAGCTGAACAAGACCCAGCGTGAGGCCCTGAAGAAATTTGAGGGCACCCTGAAAGAAGAGAACTACGAAAAGCGCAAGGGCTTCTTCAAAAAGCTGAAGGATATGTTCAACGCATAAACTTACGCCAAAGGCGGCGGCATCGTTCAGATGCCGCCGCCTTTTTTGCTGCCGCAAAACAAAAAGCGAGGGGGCTTCCCATCGGGAAGCCCCCTCACAGTGGATCTTTGGTATCTCCGGGCAAATTACTTCTTGAAGATGATGTAAGCTGCCGGGATCAGGCCGAGACCGCTGGTGGCAATGTTTAAGGTGACGAAGTTGTAAGCGCAGCCGATGCCATAGATGGCGTTGGTCACGCTCTTCTCACAGCCTGCCACAAAGGCGTCCAGACCGGTGTCCAGCCAGGTGTTGGGGTTCTTCTTGCGGTAATCACGGATCTCCGTGCTTGCCTTGTACCAGCCATAGGGCGGGATCAGGGCAGCCAGCAGAGCCTGGGTCATGGTAGCGCCGCCTTCGGTGTAGGTCATCTCTTCCTGCGACAGAACATTGTACATTGCGGGAAGCATCATGGTCTTTTCCATAGTAACACTCCTTTTACACAAAACATATTCCATCAGTGCACCTGTTGTGCACTGCATCGTCGGGAGACAAGGGCACTTACTTGCGCAGGATCAGCACCAGGCTTACGGGAGCCAGTGCGCACACCGTGACGGCCGACACGCCGTCGCGCAGGAAGTTGCTGGAGGACTTCTTCATATCGGCAGACAGGGCGTCCAGGGCACGGCCGTAAACGGTAAAGACGTTGCCCTCTTTGTTGCCCGGCTGCTTGAGCCAGTCACGGGTCTGCTGGATGCCCCAGGCGTAGCTGGCAGCCAGCACGCCCGTGCCAACGATGGTGGCACCGGTACTATACAGGCCCAGCAGGGTGGAGATCACGCCGCCGCCCTGGGTGTAGGTCATTTCGTTATCGGACAGCACTGCATAATCAGCAGGCAGATGCAGATCTTGTTTCATGGTATCACACACTCCTTTGAAGAAGCGCACCGTCCGCATTGACGGGCCGCTTCGTTTCCCTCAATGGTTCGGATGGAGAGAGACCCTCTCTCTGCCCTCATTTTACAACAGGTGTTTGTTTTTTGCAAGGGGGTTCTGGGTGGAATGTGCAAAAATCGGAAAGGCGTATGAAAAAAACTGGAAAAGATTGTGAAAATAGCCTGCAATAATCTGACAAAATGCAAAAATGCCTGTGCCACGGCCCAAAAGCACGCGGCACAGGCAGAACAAACCGGGAAAACTCTCAGCCGGTCACGCCGGCGCGGTAGAGATAGGGGTCGCTCTTGAAGCTGTCAAAGCTGTACAGCACCAGGATCTGATCATAATCGTTGTCAGCAATCAGCTGGTCCAGACCAAAGTTGTAGTTGCGGAAGTCCACCACGTCGATGTCGGCGTAATTGGCGGTGAGGTAGGGCACGAAACAGTTGGCGTAGCTGTCCTTGATGACAAGGATCTTTCCGGTGCCGTCGCCCTGCACCCGGCTCAGGCCGTTGTTGCCGTGCAGGAACATGGCGTACTTGTCGTAGACAGTGAGCTTGTCGGTATCGTACAGGCCGGTGGTCTCGCCGTCTGTGGGCTGCCCGGCGGCCGTCACGTTGTAGATGGTCAGCTGGTTGGGCAGGTCGTACCAGGTGATGGTGTCCGGCACGGCGTTCCAGGTGCGGGCCTTGGAGTAGTGGGTGCCGTAGAAGCGATCGGCGGTCAGGGCCGTGTGGGCGGCGGTGTCAAAGGGTGTAAGACCCAGGGCAGTGCACAGCTGCTGGTAGGCGTAATAAGCGCCCAGGCTCGTCCAGTGGTGGTCGGTGCGGTAATAGAGATACTCGCCCTTGTGGTCGGTCAGGGTGCCGCGCACGTCCACAAAGCGGCCTCCGGCGGCCTGCACGGCGGCGCTGAGCGGATCAAGATACGTGTTCTCGTCCAGCAGGGGCGCGTTGGCAGGTACGTTCTCCGGGTAGATGTCCGATGCAGCCGGGGCCAGCAGTACATTCACCTTGCCGGGGTACCGCTGGCAGAGGGATTCCACCGCAGAAGTATTCTTGGGCAGGGTGCGCTCCTCGCTGGAGAGCAGCCCGAAGGTGCGGGGGAACATCATGTGCTCCCTGCCCAGCAGGATGCCGCCGTTCTGCTCCTTCTGCAGCAGGGTGGTCTCCACCATGCTCTGCAGGCTGATCCACTGGTCGCGGCCGAATACCTGATCCTTGACGTACTTGGTGTAGGCGGTAAAATAGCTGTTCAGCCCCTTGGCCGAGAGCTGCGTGAGGGCCGGGCGCTGGCTGAGGGTGGTATTCTCCAGCTCACTGTAGGCCCGGTCCGGGGTGATCAGATCCAGTGCGAACAGCCCCACGAAGAACAGGGTGAACACGATCAGCACCGGGTAGTGCAGCAGGGAAGATCTTTTTGCATGCTTGTCCATGGGTCACACCTCCCTCAGAAGTTGAAGTACAGGAACGGGCTGTTGGTGCTGCCCACCACATAGGCAGTGGAGACCACCAGCAGCAACAGGATGGTGGCGCAGCGGGTGATGACATTGCGCCGCAGGGTGTTCCAGATCTTTTCGATCAGCGGGGTGCAGCAGATCGCACTGACGATGAGCAGGACGCCGTAGTTGCGCAGGAAATACAGCGGGGATACGCCGCCGGACGGGATGAACAGCTTCTGGAACAGCAGCCCGAAGCTCACGCCGGTGTCGTTGCCCACGAACATGGCCCAGCCCACCACCACGAGGAACAGGGTGTAGATGTGGGGCCACACGTTGCCCTTTTTGAGGTGGGGCAGCAGGAACAGCTTTTCGATGGCCAGCAGCACAAAGTAGTACAGGCCCCAGCAGATGAAGTTCCAGTTGGCACCATGCCAGATGCCGGTGAGCAGTTCCACAATGAACAGGTTCAGGATCTGCCGCTTCAGGCCCTTGCGGTTGCCGCCCAGCGGGATATACACATACTCCCGGAACCAGCCGGACAGGGTCATGTGCCAGCGACGCCAGAACTCGGTGATGGAAGCAGAGATATACGGGTAATTGAAGTTTGCAGGGAAGTCGAAGCCCAGCATTTTGCCCATGCCGATGCCCATCATGGAATAGCCGGAGAAGTCGAAGTACAGCTGCAGGCTGTAGGCGATGATGCCCAGCCACACCAGCGGGGTGGAGGCGTTGGCCAGCCCCACAAAGGTGGTGGAAGGGCTGGCGGCCACGCCGATGATGTCGGTCCACAAGGCACCGATGGCGTCTGCCAGCAGCACCTTCTTGGCCAGACCGAAGGTGAACAGGGTCATGCCCTCTTCGATCTGCGACAGGGTGTAGCGGTGCTTGTAGACGTGCAGCTGATTCGATACATCGCGGTATTTCACGATGGGGCCCGCAATGAGCTGCGGGAACATGACCACATAGGCACCAAAGTCGATGATGTTGCGCTCGGCCTTCACATCCCGGCGGTAGACATCAATGGAGTAGGACAGGGTCTGGAAGGTGTAGAAGCTGATGCCCAGCGGCAGGGTGCCGATGCCCTGGATCTCGGCAAAGGCCGTGCCCAGCAGGGCATTGGCGCTGCGCAGCACGAAGTTTGCATACTTGAAGTAGAACAGCATGCCCAGGCTGCCGATGAGGGCGATGAGCAGAAAGACTTTGCGCAGGGCGGGCTTTGCGTCAAAATGCTCAATGGCAAGGCCGCAGACATAGTTGATGAGGATGAGGGCCACCATGACCGGGAAAAAACGGACCTCGCCCCAGCAGTAAAACACAAGGCTGCAGAGGAACAGCACGGTGTTCTTGAGCTTTGCGGGCGCAAGGTAGTACAGCGCCAGCGTGATGGGCAAAAAGCGGAACAGGAAAATAATGGTGCTGAAAACCAAAGCGTCAGCCTCCTTTGTGCTTGCTCAAAAAAAGCCGATGCCGCAGCGGCACCGGCTCGGATAAGATCAGATCAGCTGTTCAGTGCGCTGTCCACGGCGCTGTCCAGATCGGCAGTGCACTCGTTGGAAGCGATGGCCATGACCACGCGGTTGTCCTTGAAGGCGATGACAGCGTTTTCCACGTTGCTCTGTGCCTGGGCAAACTCGGCGTAGTTGCCGTAGAAAGCCACCTGGTCCTGCTGGTAGGCAGTCAGCTGGTTGGCAATGTCCTCGGCCTTGCCGTCGGCAGCTTCGATCACCAGCACCAGGCCGGCGTCGCCGTTGTCGTTGCTCTTCACGCCCTTGTAGCTCACCACGTCCTCGGCCTGCAGACCGAAGTCGTACTCAATGTTCATGGCGGCGATCTCAAACTGGTTGGAGATGGGGTCTGCCTGCAGCAGGGCGTTGTAGATGCCGTCCAGATCGGATGCACCGTTCTCTTCGGCAGCGGCGGAGCTCACGACGCTGGAAGCTGCCTGCGAAGAAGCAGCCGGGGCGGCGGAAGAAGCCGTGGAGGAAGAAGCGGAGGAGCCGCCGCAGCCGGTCAGCACAGCGGCAGACAGGATGGCGCAGACAGCCAGAGATGCGATTTTTGTGCGGTTTATCATAAATTATTCCTTCTTTTGTTGAAATCATTCGTTCGGCTGCGGGTGTGTATGCGAACACCGGGCAGAACAGTATTATCTTACCATATCGGGGGGCAAAATGCAACGCGCAGGCACCCTTTTGCCGGCGGGTTTTACACATTCTTAACCGGTGACGGACTGCCCGGCGGCCAGCTTCTGCAAAACGGCAATGGCATCCTCAAAGCACAGGCCGCTCTGGCTGATAAGGGCGGCGTTTTCCGGCCCCACATAGCGCCAGTGCCACGGCTCGTAGGTGATCTCGGTGACAGCTTCGGCCTCCTTGGGGTAGCGCAGGATAAAGCCGTACTCCACCGCGTGCTGGCACAGCCAGCGGAAGGCAGCGGTATTCTCAAAGCCCTCGTCCAGGCTGGTGTGCTCCGGGGTGTTCAGGTCGGCGGCAAGGCCGGTGGCGTGCTCGGAGTAGCCCGGCGGGTTCACGATGGTGGCCGCTTTGGCCCGGGCGTCGGCTTCGCTGCAGCCCTGGTCGCGGTAATACTGGGTCTTGTTGTTGTAAAGCCTGGTCTGGTAGTCCACACTGCGGTAGCCGCTCTGCATCCGGATGTCCACACCGTCCTTCGCAGCGGCAGCCTGCATGGCAAAAAAGGCATCGGCGGCCTCGGTCTGCAGGTCCTTGTTGATGGCGGTGGAAGAACCGCATTTTTTGGTGGTGATGGTGTAGCCGTCCGCCAGCTTGTGGGTGTGGTTCACCAGCACCATGCGGGGGTCATCCAGCAGGGCCTGCGCCTGAGCGGCGGTCAGCAGGCCGTTTTCTGCGTCCGAGCTGCTGGCCGCGGGCTGCGATGCGGCAGACGACGCGGCGGCCTGCGGCTCCTGACTGAGCGCAAAGGCAATGCATCCGGCCACACAGCAGGCCAGCACGGTCAGGCAGAACAGGCGGCGGCCATGGCGGCGTCTGCGGCGGGGTGCGGGATGTGCGCTGGGGGAAGGCCGGGAAGAAGCGGAAGAACGCATAACAGCAAACCTTCTTTCCAAAAACGGATAACGTGCGGCCTGCCGGGGCAAGCTATGCCCGGAGGGGAGCACAATGAAGATGACAGCACAGGAATATGCGCGCCGGGTGCGGCGCACAGGGCCGCATTCGCCCCTGCTGGCCGACATCGCGTGGGCCTTTTGCGTGGGCGGCGGTATCTGCCTGCTGGGCGAGGTGCTGCGGCAGCGGTTTCTGGCCGCCGGAATAGAAACCGAGCTGGCCGGGACCCTGACCAGCTGCAGCCTGATCGCACTTTCGGCGGTGCTCACCACGCTGGGCTGGTACCAGAAGCTGGCCGCCCGGGCCGGGGCCGGGTCGCTGGTGCCCATCACCGGCTTTGCCAATGCGGTGGTCAGTGCGGCCATCGAGTTCAAAGCGGAAGGGCGGGTGCTGGGCACCGGAGCCAAGATGTTCACCATCGCCGGGCCGGTCATCGTATACGGCACGCTGGCGGCGGTGGTGTACGGCGCGGTGCTGTGGCTGAAAGGGCTGCTCCCTGTATAATACGATGCAGCCGGGCCGCAGATTGCACAGCGGCTCTCTATAGTATAGCACAACCCGGTGGATTTTTTGCCGGAAAGGAGAAATTTTGTTCATGACACAACGATGCGGCGACACACTGCTGTTCCGCACGCCGCCCGTGATCGCTGCGCAGGCGGCGGTGGGCGGCAAAAAGGAGGGGGAGGGCCCGCTGGCTGCAGCCTTTGATGAGCTGAGCAGTGACAACCGGTTCGGCCAGAGCAGCTGGGAGGCAGCGGAGAAATATCTGCAGCTGCGGGCGGCTCGGCTCTGCCTGCAAAAGGCCCGGCTGCCCGAAGAAAAAGTGCAGCTGGTGCTGGCAGGAGACTTGCAGGCCCAGTGCACAGCCTCCGGTTACGCCATGCGGGAGCTGGGCAGACCCTTTGCCGGGGTGTTCGGGGCCTGCAGTACCATGGCAGAAACGCTGGGTCTGGGGGCTGCGCTGTGTGCCTCCGGGGCGGCGGAGCACCTGCTGGCCATGGCGTCCAGCCATTTCTGTGCCGCCGAGCGGCAGTTCCGCACCCCGCTGAGCTACGGCGCTGTACGCACCCCCACCGCCCAGTGGACCGTAACGGCGGCAGGCTGCTGCCTGCTGCAGCCTGCCGGGCCGGGAGTGCCGATAGCGGCGGCCACCTTCGGCCGTGTGCAGGATTATCAGGTCAGGGACATCAACAACATGGGCGCGGCCATGGCCCCGGCAGCCGCGTCCACCCTGCTGCATTATTTTGCCGACACCCACACCGAGCCGCAGGAATTCGACTGCATCTACACCGGGGATCTGGGGCAGGTGGGCAGCAGCCTGCTGCGGGAGCTGCTGGCGGCCGAGGGCCTGCTGGTGAAGAACCATGTGGATTGCGGCTGCATCCTGTTCGACGCCGCAGAACAGCAGGTGAAAAGCGGCGGTTCCGGGCCGGGCTGCTGTGCCGCGGTGCTGTGCGGGCACATCCTGCCCCGCCTGCTGCGCCGCAGCCAGAAGCGGGTGCTGTTCGTGGCCACCGGTGCCCTGATGAGTCAGACCACTTTTCTGCAGAAGGAGAGCATCCCGGCGGTGGCGCACCTTGTGGAGCTGCGCGCGCCGGAGAAGGAGAGCGGAGCATGAATTATTTCTGGGCGTTCTGTGTGGGCGGCGGCATCTGTGTGGTGGGTCAGCTGCTCATCGACCTCACCGGCCTGACTCCGGCCCGCATCCTCACGGGTTATGTGGTGGCCGGGGTGGTGCTGTCGGCCATCGGGTGGTATGCCCCGCTGGCCGAGTTTGCAGGCTGCGGGGCCACAGTGCCGCTGCTGGGCTTCGGCCACCTGCTGGCAAAAGGGGTGCGCACCGCACTGGAGGAAGAGGGAGCCGTGGGCATCCTCACTGGCGGGCTCACTGCTGCTGCGGCCGGCATTACCACCAGCCTTGTGTGCGGCGTGGTGTGCTCCTGGGTGGGCAAGAGCCACGACCAGAACTGAAAAAAACGGCTTGACAGGACGGCGCGGCGGGTGTATGCTGAAGATACAGACCAGCGGTCTGTAAAGGAGGACGAGCAGATGCCGCGCAACAAATATCCGGAACAGACGGTGGAAAAGATCCTGGATGCCGCCGCCGCGCTCTTTGCGGAAAAGGGCTACCAGAGCACCACTTTGCAGGACATCATCGACGCAACGGGTCTTTCCAAGGGGGCGGTGTACCATCATTTCCGCTCCAAGGAGGAGATCGCCCGGAAGGTGGGTGACCGCATGGGGGATGAGATGTGGGAGCCGCTGCGCCGCATCCGGGAAGCAGCGGGTCTGACCGGCCTGCAGAAGCTGCAGGCAGTGTTTGCGATGTCCTTTGCAGGGGACCGGCAGCAGCGCATGGGCCGCACTTTGCCGCACCTGACCGATGACCCGTATTTTCTGGTACTGGAGTGGCAGAGCATCGAGGAACGTCTGGTGCCGGAGTGCATTGCGCCCCTTGTCCGGCAGGGCGTGGCCGATGGCAGCATCCATACCGGAGACCCCGATGCACTGGCCGGTGCGCTGTTCTTTCTGGCCGATCTGTGGCTGCCGCCCCAGAGCCGCCCTACGACTCGCACGCAGCAGCGAGCACGCAACCGGGTCTTTCAGCAGATGACAAGGGCGCTGGGGCTGGACCTGCTCACGGAGGAACAGGCCCTTCAGCTGGAAGAACTGTGCCCGGAGAAATAACAGAAAAAGAGTCGGCGGAGAAAGCTCCGCCTTTTTCAGACGATTTTACAGACCAACGGTCTGTAAATGGAAAAGAAAGGATGATACGATGGGACCATTTGTACAGGTGGTACTGGGGCAGATCATTTCGCTGTTCGGCAATGCGGCGCTGCGGTTCGTGCTGCCGCTGATCCTGCTGCGACAGACCGGTTCGGCGGCGGTGTACGGTGCGGCGACTGCGCTGGCACTGCTTCCAGCGCTGGCCGGGACACTGGCCGGAGGCGTTCTGGCCGACCGCTGCCGCAAGGCGCGGCTCATGGTGGTGCTGGACCTTGCTGCCGCCGGGCTTGCATTGGGTGCTGCAGCCTCCGCCGACAACCTGCCGACAGTTCTGTGGGTACCGGCGGCACTCTGTGCGCTTTATGCGCTGCAGGGACTGTATCAGCCGGTGGTGCGGGCCAGCCTGCCGTTGCTGCTGGCGGGAGACCGCCTTGTGCAGGGCAATGCGGTGATCCAATTGGTCGATACGCTGGATGAGCTGCTGGGGCCCTTGCTGGGCAGTGCGCTGTTGGGTGTGATGGGGCTGGGGCCCCTGCTGGTGCTGTGTGGGGCCTGCTTTGCCGCTTCCGCTCTGTTGGAGTGGCAGATCCGCATCCCCGGCGACCGGCCGCAGCCACGCACGCAAAGAAAACCGGATTTTGCGGCAGACCTGCGGGAGAGCCTTACTTATCTGTACCACAGCCGGCCGGAATTGCTGCGGCTGGCGGGCATCATGGCGTTGGTGAACCTTGTGGAGATCCCGGCGGTGGTAGTGGGCATCCCGGTGGTGATCGTGCAGTACCTGGGGCAGAGCGATGCCGTGCTGGGGGCCGTTCAGGCCGTGCTGAGCGTGGGCGGCCTTGCAGGCGGAGCGCTGGCAGGCCGCAGCCGACACCCACTGTCCGACCGGCAGGCCCTGGGGCTTCTGCTGGGCATTGCCGGGCTGTGCGCCGCCATGGGCGTCGTGCTCTGGGTACCACCGCTTGCCTGCGGCGGGGTGGCCCTGTGCGGGTTTGGGGTGATGGCCGCCGCCATGCGGTTCAATGTGTGGTTCTTTGCCCGGCTGCAGGCGGTGCTGCCGCAGGCACAGCTGGGCCGGGTGACCGGCTGTACAATGGCGCTGGCCAGCCTGACCCAGCCGGTGGGGCAGGCCGTGTACGGGGTACTGTTCGATGTGTTTTCCGCCTGTCCGGCAGGGGTGCTGCTGGGGGCCGGTGCCGTGTCGGCGGTGTTTCTGACCGGCGCGATGCGCCATGAGACCAAAAAACGCCCCGGCTGAATTGTCAGCCGGGGCAAGGGAAATCGGTCTGGCTGCCACTCTTCGCCCTGTTTTTCAACAGCTCTGCGCTAGAATGTGGAAAACAGGAGGCGATGAACGATGAAACACCGCTGGACGACCCTTTTATGGGAGCTTTTTGCAGCACAGCTGCTGTGCACGGCGGCGGCAATGCTGCCCGGCAGCCGGGTGTGCACGATGCCGGGGCTGGCGCTGCCTGCGCTGGGTCTTGCGGCGGCGGTGCCCACGGCCTGGTTTGTGTGGGGCGTGTGGGCGGAACCGCCCCTGCCGCTGCCGCCGGAACAGCTGCTGGAACCGCCCCGGACACTGGACCCAGCCACCCTGCTGGACCTGCCGGAACCGGTGGCGTAAAAAACAAAAACCCCTGTACCGGGCGCTCCGGTACAGAGGTTTTGTTCGTCAATCAAACTGCGATCAAGCGTTCTTGTTAGCACGCTTTGCCATACGGCTGATCTTGCGGCTAGCGGTGTTCTTTTTGATGACACCCTTAGCGCGAGCCTTGTCGATCGCGGAAACAGCAGCCAGGACGGTTGCGTCCTTGTCAGCGGCATTCGCATCGATGGCAGCGTCTGCCTTCTTGACGACTGTTTTCAGGTTGGTCTTAATGGCCTTGTTGTGAGCCTGCTCTGCAACAGACTGCACGACACGGTCCTTCTGAGATTTGATGTTAGGCATTCGTTCCACCTCCTTGGCTACCTATAACAGCGCACCTTATGATACCATATTTGCCGTACCAACGCAAGCGTTTTTTTGATTTTTGTTTGGAAAAGTTTCAATTTTCCCATACTTTGCACGAAAAACAGGGGTCTGCAGGCCCCGGACAGACGGGAGTGTGGGAAAATGCGCACGACAGATATGGCCGACGAGCTGTTCCGCGGCCCGGAGACAGAGCTGCCCGCCGGGGTGCGGCTGGCCACAGCGAAGCGCGGCGGGGTCACGGTCACCCGGGTGGAGATCGCGCGGGAGGGGCTGGCAAGGCCCCGCGGGCGGTACGTCACGCTGGAGATGCCCAGCGTCAGCGTCCTGGACGAGCGGGACACGGATGTGATCGAGACCGGGGCAGCCGAGCTGCGGGCCCTGCTGCCGCCGGAAGGCCCGGTGCTGGTGCTGGGCATCGGCAACCGGCGGGTGACGGCGGACGCTCTTGGCCCCCGCACAGCCCAGAAGATTCTGGTCACCATGGGGCCGCAGCATACCCTGCCGGTGCGGGGCATCCGGCCGGTGGCGGCACTGGCCCCCGGCGTGTCCGGGGACACCGGGCTGACCCTGCGGCAGCTGGCGGCGGCCATGGTCGACGCCGTGCGGCCCGCAGCCCTGATCTGTGTGGACAGCCTTTGCAGTGCGGAGGCTGCCCGGCTGGGCCGCACCATCCAGTTTTCCGACACAGGCCTGCACCCGGCGGATGCCCGACACGCCCGGCATCTGGACGCCGCAGCCCTGGGCGTACCGGTGATCGCGGCGGGCATCCCCACCCTGATGGACGCCGACGAGGGGGCAGACCTGGTGCTCACGCCCCGTGCGCTGGACAGCGTCATCGCTCACGGGTCGGCGCTGCTGGCGGGCATCCTGAACCGGGCCCTGCAGCCCCGCCTCAGCGTGGCGCAGCTGTGCTGGCTGACGGGCTGACCGCATATAAAATAAGAACGGGATTCCGGGAAGGGGGGGATCAGTCATGCGCAGCCGCACACCGCTGCCCCAGCGGCAGCAGGCCCACTGGGGCGCTTTTCTGGAAGCCGCCGCCCTGTTTCTGGCGCTGTGTGTGCTGGGCCGCAGCGCCGCTCTGACCTTGGCGGCGGTGGTGGCGGCACCCTTCCCGGCGGTGCAGACGGCTTTGTGGTGGGGGCAGCGGAACCTGCAAAGCGAGACATCCGACCCGGAGCCGGAGCCCGCCGCCGAAGAGCAGGCCCCGCCCGCTTCCTCGGCGGTGCCGGAAGCCGTGCAGGCGCTGACCGGCGGTATCGAGGATTATCTGGTGGCCCTGCAGCCGGAGGACGCCCGCCCGGCGGATGCGGGAGCGGTCATCGAAAAGCAGTACCCGCAGGGCAGCGGCGAAAAGTACGTTGCCTGCGGGGCGGGCAGCATCAAGAACAACACCCGGCAGACGGCGGCGGACCTTGCCGCCGAGATCGAAAACCCGCTGCCCTTTGCCATTGAAAAGGACAGCCCCGACCCGCAGGTGCTGGTGATGCACACCCATGCCACCGAGGACTACCGCCTGTCGGCCGGGCTGTGGTTCACCCCCGGCGACGGGGCCCGCAGCACCGACCGCAGCATCAACATGTGCGCGGTGGGCCGGGTGGTGGCCGACACCCTCAACGCGGCGGGCATCCACACCCTGCACGACGAGACTCTGAACGACTACCCCAGCTACACCGGCAGCTATGCCAACAGCCGGACCGTGGTGCAGCAGTATCTGGCGCAGTACCCCAGCATCAAGGTGGTGCTGGATGTGCACCGCGACGCCATCGAGACCGGGAACGGCTCCCGGATGGCCCCGGTGTGCACCGTAGACGGGCGGCAGGCCGCCCAGGTGATGATCATCTGCGGGTGCGACAACGGCACCACCGTTCAGCTGCCGGACTGGCGGCAGAACCTGCGGGTTGCGGCGGCGTGGGAGCGGGCCATGGAGGGCATGTACCCCGGCTTCACCCGCCCGGTGCTGTTCGGCTACCGGTTTTACAATCAGGACCTGACCACCGGCAGCCTGCTCATCGAGATCGGCGGCCACGGCAACAACCTGAACGAAGCCCTCTACGCCGGGCAGCTGGCCGCAAAGGGGCTGGCCGCCGCCCTGCTGGGCGGTGCTTGACAAAAGGCCGCCAAAGTGCTATTTTTTAAGGGTCAAATGCAACGATCGGGAAAAGTAGCGCGGGCCGTCCGGCCCAGAGAGTGCGGCACAGCTGAGAGCCGCGCCCGCACGCCGCGTGAACGAACACCCGGGAGCAGCAAACTGAACCGGCCTTTGCCGCAAGTAGGTGCGCCGCAGGTCCTGCGTTACCGGGACAGCGCTTACAAAGGAGCGCGTGAGCGACCGGACACTTCCGGTAATTCAGGTGGCACCGCGGACATTACAAGACAGCTTGTTCGCCCTGAACTTTCAGGGAGAACAAAGCTGTCTTTTTTCATTATTTTCGGGAGGAAAAACATTATGGAACGTACCGAGATCGTTTCGCTGTTCAAGAACACCCCCGCCGACGGCACTGAGATCACCGTCTGCGGCTGGGCCAAGACTGTGCGCGATTCTAAAAATATCGGCTTTATCTCGCTGTCCGACGGCAGCTGCTATAAGCCCGTCCAGATCGTTTTTCAGGCCGACAAGCTCGCCAACTATGCCGAGATCGCCAAGTGCGGTCTGTACACGAGCTTTGAGGTCACCGGCAGCGTTGTTGTGACCCCGGGCGCCAAGCAGCCCTTTGAGATCAATGCGGATGAAATCACCGTGCTCGGCCCCTGCGGCGGCGACTATCCGCTGCAGAAAAAGAAGATGGGCATGGACTACCTGCGCACCATGACCCACCTGCGCCCCCGCACCAACACCTTCAACGCTGCGTTCCGCGTGCGCGGCCAGGCGGCGTTCGCCCTGCACCAGTTCTTCCATGAGCACGGCTTTACCTACGTGCATACGCCGATTTTCACCGGATCTGACTGCGAGGGCGCCGGTGAGATGTTCCAAGTGACCACCCTTGACCTCAACGATATCCCCCGCAACGACGAGGGCGGCGTTGACTACACGAAGGACTTCTTCAAGCGTCCTGTCAACCTGACCGTTTCCGGCCAGCTGGAAGCCGAGGCCATGGCCATGGCGCTGGGCAACGTCTACACGTTCGGCCCCACCTTCCGCGCCGAGAAGAGCTACGACACCCGCCACGCCGCCGAGTTCTGGATGATTGAGCCCGAGATGGCGTTCGCCGACCTGAACACCTATCTCGAGACCGCCGAGGCCATGACCCGCTACGTCATCCGCTACCTGCTGGACAACTGCCCCGACGAGCTGGCCTTCTTCAACCAGTTCTTTGACAAGGGCCTGATCGAGCGCCTCGAGCTGGTCGCATCCAGCGACTTTGCCCGCGTGACCTACACCGACGCCATCGAGCTGCTGAAGAAGAACAACGACAACTTCCAGTATAAAGTCGAATGGGGCACCGACCTGCAGACCGAGCACGAGCGCTACCTGACCGAGCAGATCTTCAAGAAGCCCGTGTTCGTCACCGACTACCCGAAGGAAATCAAGGCATTCTACATGCGCCAGAACGAGGACGGCAAGACCGTGGCCGCCGCCGATATGCTGGTTCCCGGCATCGGTGAGCTGATCGGCGGCTCTCAGCGTGAGGAGCGCCTCGACGTGCTGGAGGCCCGCATGAAGGAGCTGGGCCTGAACACCGCCGACTACGACTGGTATCTCGACTTGCGCCGCTACGGCAGCGTCAAGCATGCGGGCTACGGGCTGGGCTTTGAGCGCCTGCTGATGTACGTCACCGGCATCCCCAACATCCGCGACGTCATCCCCTTCCCCCGTACCTGCGGTGGTTTTTGATGCAGCCCATTGCCGCACCGCTGCTGCAATGGTTTGACGCAAACAAGAGGCTCCTGCCTTTCCGGCAGGAGCCTTCTGCGTACCATATCTGGGTCAGCGAGATCATGCTCCAACAGACCCGTGTGGCAGCGGCCATCCCCTATTATGAACGCTTTATCGCGGCTTTGCCGGACCCCGCCGCGCTGGCGGCCTGTGAGCCGGACGCCCTGCGCAAGCTGTGGCAGGGGCTGGGCTACTACAACCGCGTCAACAATATGCAGAAGGCTGCCCGCATCGTCTGCGAGCAGTACGGCGGCGACCTGCCCGCCGACTACGACGCCCTGCGCAGTCTGCCGGGCATCGGTGACTACACGGCGGGCGCGGTGGCCAGCATTGCGTTTGGCATCCCCGTCCCCGCGGTGGACGGCAACGTCCTGCGCGTTTTTGCGCGGCTGTACAACGACGACGCCGACGTCATGACCCCGGCAACGAAGAAAGCCTTTACCGTGCGGGTGCTGGACCAGATGCCCAAGGCTACGCCCGGCCCTTACAACGAGGCCCTGATGGAGCTGGGTGCGCTGGTCTGCATTCCCGGTACGCCCCACTGTGAGGAATGCCCGCTGGCCGATTTGTGCCGGGGCTGGCCGGGCGGATCAGCTGCCTGTGAAGCCCGCGCCCAAGGCCAAGGGCAAGGTGCCCGTGACGGTGGCGTTGATTGAAAGTGAGCAGGGATTGCTTTTGCAGCGCCGCCCCGCACGGGGACTGCTGGCCGGATTGTGGCAGCCCGCAGCGTGGGAAAAAGCGCTGACGCGGGACGAGCTGACCGCCGCGCTGGCGGGCATCGGTGTACAGGCCGTGCTGGACGAGCCCCTGCCCCCCGCAAAGCACGTATTTACGCACAAGATTTGGGAGCTTGGCGGCTGGCGAGGCACCGCCCCCGCCTGTGCTCTGCCCGAAGGGTATGTCTGGGCCGCACCGGAGGATTTGGCAGAGGTCTACCCCGTGCCGAATGCGTTCGGGGCGTATGTGAAGGCGAAGTGAGGGTGAGTTTCTCATGGCCATGAACGGCCAGAACCCCTCAGGCCTTGCGGGCTCTGCTCGTTTGCCGCTATGTATAACCTCCCGTGAGCTGTGCGCCAGCCACACACCTCCCCGGAGCGGTCAAGACCGCTCCCTACAAACCGGCCGTGAACGACATTCCGTAGGGAGGGGTCTTGACCCCTCCTCGCCCGTGTGCGGTTAGCGCCCGTAAAAAGGCAATAGAGCCGTAGGTGCCGCACATGTGCGGCCCGCAGCCTGCCCGTCAGCACCCGTTCCAGGAAAGCCGCGGGCGGCATATATGCCGCCCCTACAAGCCATCCCGCAAACGCCCGCCTGCCTTATACGTCCCGGGCCGGGCATGCCCGGCCCCTACAATACAACCAACAAAAACAGGAGCATCACCACCCACGGTGACGCTCCTGTTCTTTTTTACATAGTATGGCTTGCTGCGGTCACTCCAGGTTACCGGTCAGCAGCATGACGGACGTCAACGCGGCTAACGGCGCGGTCTCGCAGCGCAAAATCCGGGGGCCTAACCCTACGGTCACAGCCCCGGCGGCCTTCGCGGCCTCGGCCTCCTCGACGGAGAAGCCGCCCTCGCTGCCGGTCACGATGGCAACGCGCTTGTACTGTCCGGGGTGCAGCACCTCCCGCAGGGGTGCGCCGCCACCCTCGTAAAAGAACAGCACAACGTCGAAATCCGCAAATGCTTTGCAAACCACGGCAAAATCGTTCAGCGGCAGGGCCACGTGGGGCAGCATGGCGCGGCCCGCCTGCTTGGCGGCCTCGGCGGCAATGCGGTTGTAGCGCTCGTTCTTGACATCCTCTTTTTTTGGCGTGGCTACGCAATAGCGGCTGAAAAACGGCACGATCTCGGTCACGCCCAGCTCGACGCTGTGGCGGATGACCTCCTCCAGCTTGCCCGCCTTGGGGTAGCCCGCAAACAGCGTCACGGCGCAGTCCGGCTCGGCCTTGCTCGTCGTGCCGTCGGTGACGGAAAACTCCACCCGCCCCGGCTCGATGGCCGTGACCGTGCCGAGGTATTCCAGCCCGTCCGGCCCGCAGAGCACGACCTCCTCACCGATTCTGGCGCGCATGACGTCGGCCAGATGGTGGGCGTCGCTGCCGGTCAGCGCGGCGCGGCCATCGGCCAGCTCCCGCGTAAAATAACGATGCGGCATAGATCAAACCTCTTTCTTTTCGCAGATGATGCAGACCCAGCCGCGCTTCTCCTTGACCTCGACAGGCTCGAGACCTGCGGCCTTCAGCCCGGCCAGCACCTCGTCCTTGCGCTCGTCGATGATGCCGCTGGCGATGAACCGTGCGCCCGGGGCCATGAGCACCGGCACATGCGGGGCCAGCGACAGGATGGCAGCCGCCACGATGTTGGCCGTGATGATGTTGTACTGGCCGCTGGCCTTGTCGGACAGGTCGCCGACGAGGACTTTAAAGCGATCCGCCACGCCGTTGCGCGCGGCGTTCTCGCCCGCGGTGCGCACGCACATGGGGTCGATGTCCACGCCCTCGGCGGAGTCTGCGCCTAATTTCAGCGCGGCAATGGCCAGAATGCCGGAGCCGGTGCCGATGTCGAGCACGCGCTCCCCGCCCTTGACAAGGCTGTCCAGCGTCTCGAGGCAGAGCGAGGTCGTCTCATGCGTGCCGGTGCCAAAGGCCATGCCGGGGTCCATGACGATCCTGATGCGGTCCGTCCGGTAATCCTCCCAGCCGGGCACGATGGCGAGGCGCTCGCCGATGTCCATGGCGTGGTAGTACTTCTTCCAGGCGTTCTGCCAGTCCTCCTGCTCGACGCCGGTGGTGTTGAGCTGGTAGCCGATGCCGCTGTTTTTCAGCCGCTCCTCAAACAGGGGCAGCACCTCGGCGGGGTTCTCGTCAGGGGCAAGGTACATGTGTACGATCACGATGTCACGCGGTTTGTCCAGCAGGTCCTGTTCAATTAAATCAACGTGGGCAATCTCCCACGCCTGCTGCTCCAGGTCGCTGTAGTCCTCAATATAAATGCCGCCGTTGGCAACCATCGTTGCGATGGCTTCGGCAGTGTCGGCGTCGCGCTTGGCGACGGTGATGCTGATGTCAGTCCATTCCATGTGGGTGGCTCCTTTATAAATTGCTTGCGGGCGCATACGGAATGCGTCCCTACGAATAACGGGCGCGTTGTAGGGGCGGCCAATGGCCGCCCGCGGAACGCGGTGGCTGCCGCAATGTGCCTGCGGGCGGGCATTGCCCGCCCCTACATGCCCGTAGGGGCGGATTCCATATCCGCCCGAGAACTGCGCCATAACCCCATTTTTACCTATTATACCGTATTTTCCCCCATAATTCAATCACAGAAAGGAGAAATCCCTATGCAAATCACGCGCTTGTCTGCTGCTGAATGTGAGGACCTCTACCGCTCTGCCCTGCCGCGGGATTTTCCTGCCGCCGAGCTGAAGCCGTTTGCCGAGATCCAACGCCTGCTGGAGTCCGGCGTCTACGAGCCGCTCCTTCTGACCGATGACGCGGGCGCACGGCTGGCCTATGCGTGGCAGGTCGTGCTGCCGGGCCAGCGCACGGCACTGCTGGACTACTTTGCCGTGCGGTACGACCTGCGCGGCAGCGGCGTGGGCACGGCGGCGCTGGGGCTGGTCCGGGACTACGACGCCATGCGGGTACACGACCTGGTGCTGGAATGCGAGCACCCCGCCGAGGCTCCCGACCCGTCCATCGCACGGCGGCGCATTGGATTTTACCTGCGGGCAGGCGCGCGGGCCACGGCGCTGGAAAGCCGGGTGTTCGGCACGCGGTACGCCGTGCTGGCCCTGCCCTGCGGCGGTACGATCCCCGACGCGGCGCTTTGTAAAGAGCTGCGCACGCTGTACAAGGTCATGGTGCCGCACCCGTATTATCGCGGGCAGGTCATATTTTACGGCAGCTAGGCACATACTACCCCCAAAAAAGGGAGGAATGAAATGTGAAACTGGATCCCAGGCAATATGATGAGATGGTCAGCCGCGCATCGCCGCCGTCGCCCGTGGTGCGGGACTGCGCGTGGGCGTTTTTGGTCGGCGGGGCCATCTGCACCCTCGGCGAGGCACTGCGGCAATTTTTCCTGATTTGGTACGACAAAACGCTGGCGGGCACGCTGACGAGCATTGCGCTGATTTTTCTGTCCGCCATTTTCACACTGCCGGGCTGGTACCAAAAGCTGGCCGCCAAGGCGGGCGCGGGGACGCTGGTGCCCATTACAGGGTTTGCAAACTCCGTCGTCAGCCCGGCAATTGAATTCAAGGCCGAGGGCTGGGTGACCGGTGTAGGCGCGAGGATTTTCGGCATCGCAGGGCCGGTCATCGCGTTTGGGACGCTGGCCAGCTTTGTATGGGGCGTGCTCTACTGGCTGCTGGGAAAGGTGGGGTGACCGATGACGCGCAGAGGCGATACCCTGCTGTTTGACGCGCCGCCCACCGTGGCGGCCTGGGCCGCGGCAGGCGGCAAAAAGGAGAGCGAGGGCCCGCTGGCGTCGGCCTTTGACTTTGTGACGCAGGACGCGGCTTTTGGCGAGCAGGGCTGCGAAAACTGGGAGCAGGCCGAAAGCCTCTTACAGCGCAAGGCCGTGGAGCTCTGTCTGCGCAAGGCGGATATTCCGCGTTCCAAAGTATCGGTTTTTCAACCGTTATAGTTTTACTGTCCCCACTGTATATCTCGCCTTTTTCATTTTCAAGAACAAAGCTCACATCAGTGTCCGAATCTATTTCAATATTAATTTTTCCTTGAATATCTGTTTCGATTTTATAGTCGCGGATATGCTTCTGCGGACGATTTAAAATATACACATCTCTGAAAATACCGCTCATTCTGAACTTATCCTGATCCTCAAGATAACTTCCGTCACACCATTTAAAAACCAACACACAAAGTATATTATCGCCGTTTTTAACCTTATCTGTAATATCAAATTCAGATGTTGAATGTGATACTTGACTGTAACCAACAAATTCGCCGTTCACCCACACATAAAAACAAGAATCCACACCCTCAAAATTCAAATACTTCCTATAATCATTATCCGATTCAAAATGAGTTACATACGCACCGCACGGATTGTCATACGGAACATACGGCGGATTATACGGAAACGGATATCTTGTATTTGTATATTGATGGCGGTCATAACCTTGCGTTTGCCAACATGACGGTACAGGAATTTTATCAAAGCCGTCTGTATTTCCGTACTTAAAATCTTCCGGAACATCATCAATGCAAGTGTAATACATAAAATCCCACTCACCGTTTAAATCCTGCTTTCTGTCATTCGTTTCCTTTCTTGCATTTTCTATATCCGAACACGGCATATAATACACTCTGTTTTCTTCTGTATTAATATGCAATGTGTTTAAATCATTGTAGTATTTTTCAATCTGCATACCTTGCCCTCCTATTCATATTTTAGTATATCCGAGCGGCTAATTTTTGTCAATACGATTAGCAAATTTTTATTTTATCTGCATATC
>ERZ838839.1692-NODE-1692-length-19788-cov-12.068160_pt1 | contig 19788 bp, 17 predicted proteins | sample MGYA00519909_ERZ838839 | MGnify/ENA primary metagenome ERZ838839 (study PRJEB31850, sample SAMEA3708843) | human gut metagenome | biome: human gut; feature: human-associated habitat; material: faeces | place: China | collected 2014 ... | reverse complement strand
TTTTGTCGGGTGAATCGGCGGCAAAATGAATCGGGTGTGTTGCGGGGCGGTAAATCTTTCAGGGATAATCCACGGTGAGGCAGTGTTCAAAATGAACACGACCACATTTTGTGGGTGGCTTCAAACCAATCCACAAAGACGGTGGGATTTACAAGAAAAATACCACTGTATGTGAAATTCGTCAAGAGGGTTTTGGAAAATTTATTACGGTAAAGTGGCGATAGTAAGACTTATCCGACAAAAAACAAAAGCATATGCAGAGAAATTTTGCGCACAAATTGGAAAATCGAGCTATCTGTGTTATACTCAAGTCAGAATTTGTTGAGCAAAACGGAGGTACTGAGCTATGGCAGAGAAAAACACCGCCGACATTGGATTTGAAAAACAGATTTGGAATGCGGCCTGTGTACTTCGGGGCAACATGGATGCTTCGGAGTATAAGGGCGTTGTTCTTGGTCTGATTTTCTTGAAATATATTTCGGATCGTTTTGAAGAAAAGTACAATCAGTTAGTTGCAGATGGTGATGGTTTTGAGGAAGATCGTGACGAGTACACATCGGAGGGAATCTTCTTTGTGCCTGCTGGTGCGCGTTGGAGCGATGTTTCTGCAAAGGCACATGACCCGGAAATCGGTCAGGTAATTGACGATGCAATGCGCGCTATCGAAAAAGAAAACGCGCGCCTAAAAGATATTCTGCCAAAGAATTTTGCGCGTCCGGAACTGGATAAACGTCGGTTGGGCGAAGTCGTTGACCTGTTTACGAACATCAAAATGATTGAACATGGCAGCGAAAAGGATATTCTGGGACGCACTTATGAATACTGCCTGTCTATGTTTGCAGAACAGGAAGGCAAGCGCGGCGGCGAGTTCTTTACGCCGTCCTGCGTTGTGCGGACGCTGGTAGAAGTGCTGCAACCGTTTAAGGGACGAGTGTATGACCCTTGCTGCGGCAGTGGTGGTATGTTTGTTCAGTCTGCAAAATTTGTAGAGAACCATAGTGGAAATATCAACGATATCTCGATTTATGGACAGGATTCCAACCCGACCACATGGAAACTGGCACAGATGAACCTTGCCATTCGTGGCATTGAACCCGACCTTGGCAAGTATGCAGCAGACACATTCCTCGATGATCAGCATCCGACCATGCGGGCAGACTATATTATGGCGAATCCCCCTTTTAACCTGTCGAATTGGGGCGCAGAGCAGCTCAAAGATGATGTACGCTGGCAGTATGGTATGCCGCCTGCAAGCAACGCGAACTTTGCATGGCTTCAGCACATGATTTATCATCTTGCACCGGGCGGCCGCATGGGTATGGTGCTTGCAAATGGTTCTCTTTCCTCTCAGTCTAGCGGTGAAGGTGACATCCGCAAAAATATTGTGAATGCTGACCTTGTGGATTGCATCATTGCCATGCCGACACAGCTTTTCTATACCACACAGATTCCGGTTTCGCTTTGGTTTATCTCCAAGCGCAAGAAACAGGCTGGTAAAACGCTGTTTATTGATGCCCGGAAGATGGGCGTTATGGTGAGCCGTAAGTTGCGGGAACTAGCCGATGAGGATATTAAAAAGATTGCCGATACCTACAATGCTTATGTTAGTGGTACACTGGAAGATGTAAAAGGTTTCTGCGCAGTTGTTGATACGGAGAAAATTGCAGAGCAGGATTATATTTTAACGCCGGGTCGTTATGTTGGTGTTGAGGAACAGGAAGATGATGGTGAATCGTTTGAAGAAAAAATGGCTCGGCTGACTTCTGAACTTTCGGATTTGTTCAAGCAGTCACATAAGCTGGAAGCAGAAATTAAGGAGAAGTTGGGGGCGATTGGGTATGAAATCTAAATGGACATATCGCCCACTTGGTGAGCTTGTATCTTTTGCATCAGGAGGAACACCGAGTAAAAAAAGAGATGGTTATTGGGGTGGAACTATTCCTTGGATTAGTGCAAAGACATTGAAAACGGAGAATATCGACACATCTGATTTGTTTATAACAGAAGAAGGGCTAAAAGCTGGAAGCAAGATTGCGCCGAAGGGAAGCATCTTACTTCTTACACGAGGAAGCGGTCTTTTTAATGGAATACCAATTGCTAGAGTTGAAAAAGATGTGGCTTTCAATCAAGATATAAAGTGTCTGGATTCATATGGAGAAGTGGAAAACGAGTTTATATTTTATTGGTTGTTGTCGCAAAAAGATTATTTGATGGCAAAGGTTGGAGTTACAGGAATTGGAGCGGGAAAATTTGATTTAGATTTTTTACAAAAGCTAATGATTCCGATTCCGAGTGAGCGAGAAAGAAAAAGTATCGTTGGATTCGCAAATAGCATCAGCGAAAAAATTAGATGTAATGCAAAGGTAAACGATAATTTACTTGAGCAAATGCAGGCTCTTTACAAATCATGGTTTGTAGATTACCGTCCCTTCGGAGGTGTAATGCCCACGTCGTGGACTCAAACCGGCATTTATTCATTGGCAAACATCATCTACGGTGCGCCTTTTGCCTCCAAACAGTTTAACACTGAAGGCAATGGAAGGCCGATCATTCGTATTCGTGATTTGAAAGATCAGCAGTTTGCGACATATACAACCGAAGTGCATCCAAAAGGGTATCTATTGCACCCTGGAGATATTGTCGTTGGTATGGACGGTGAATTTCGTCCCTATATTTGGGGTAACGATGAAGCGTGGTTAAATCAGCGAGTATGCGTATTCGAGAACAAGCGTCCGAACGGAAAAGCATTCCTTTATTTTACAATCAAGCCCTTGCTTTTTGCGATTGAACAAACTCAGGCAGCTACAACTGTTATTCATATTGGAAAAAAAGATTTTGATGCTTTTGAAATCATGCTCCCTGATACAGAATTATTGGATGCTTTCGATGTAATAACAACGCCCATGGTAGAGCAAATCGTTTCCAATAGCATTGAAAACAAACGACTTGCCATAATGCGTGATGCTTTGCTGCCAAAACTCATGTCTGGCGAGATTAATGTTTCCAATATCCAGCTTTAAGCCGCTAAATTATCGTTTACTTAAATTTCGATAACTCTCACCAGTGGCGGGAGATTCTATGGAGAAACTGCCACTGCCGCCGTTCTCTGAAATCGTAATAAGGAGATACGGCGATGAAAAATCAGATTATCAACGAGATACAGCGAAAAATGCTGCCGTATCTCAATAACGAACAGTTGCTGCATTTGAAAGCAGTGCTGGAAGCGTCATTTCAAGGTGTCACAATTGAAATGGGTGAAGAACAGCCAAAGGCTGAGGAACAAGATTCGGCAGTAGCGTTTATTACGGCAAAACGGATAGAGGGCTGTTCCGAGAAAACATTGACCTATTATTCAAAAACTATTGCAGCGATGCTGAATGGTGTGGGAAAATCACCGCAGCAAATTACAACGGATGATTTGCGAAAATATCTGATGGATTATCAAACACGGCGGCGGTCGAGCAAAGTTACGATTGATAATATCCGGCGTATTCTTTCCAGTTTCTTCTCGTGGCTGGAAGATGAAGATTTTATTGTGAAAAGCCCTGTTCGTAGGATTCACAAAGTAAAAACTGCGAAAATCATCAAGGAAACGTATACGGATGAAGCGTTGGAGCTGATGCGTGACAACTGTTCAACAGTACGAGATTTGGCGATTATTGATTTGCTGGCATCTTCTGGAATGCGTGTCGGGGAATTGGTGACACTTAATCGGGAGGATATCAATTTCAACGAGCGCGAATGTGTTGTATTTGGTAAGGGCAACAAGGAACGATTGGTATACTTTGACGCACGGACGAAGATCCACCTTCAAAATTATCTGGATGAACGGTCAGATAGCAATCCAGCACTCTTTGTGACGCTGAAAGAGCCGCACGAACGATTGATGATCGGTGGTGTGGAAACGATGCTTCGTGAATTGGGGCGGCGATTAAAGCTAAATAAGGTGCACCCGCACAAGTTCCGGCGTACATTGGCAACATCAGCAATTGACAAGGGAATGCCGATTGAACAGGTGCAGCAGCTTTTAGGACACCAGAAAATTGACACAACGATGCACTATGCAATGGTAAAACAACAAAATGTGAAATTGGCACATAGGAAATTTATTGGATAAGGTGATGTGGTATGGAATATAAAACTTTGGGATCTCTTGTGGACAGAAAAATAGGATATGGCATCGTTCAACCGGGTCAGAATATTTTGGATGGAGTGCCGGTTATAAAAGTAAATAATCTGATTACTGGACTTCATTCAAAGGATGAATTGGACGTCACAACAAAAGAAAATGATGAAAAATATTCCAGAACAAGACTTGAAGGCGGCGAACTGATTGTAAGCGTTGTTGGTACTGTTGGAAAAACTGCGATTGTTCCCAAAAGCTTTCGAGGGTGTAATTTGGTTCGTGCAGTTGCAATGATTGATATAAAGGAAAACTGGCTTTCCAAATGGGTTAAGTACTATATTGATTCACCTGCCGGGCAAGCATATATCGAGCAAAATCTAAATACAACTGTTCAAGCAACACTTAATATTAAAACTCTTGTTGATATGCCGATTCCTTTTCCAAAAGAAGATGAAATGCGAAAGATTGTAACAATTTTGGACGCAATCGATAGGAAAATTGAATGCGATCAACAGATAAACGATAATTTAGCGGCTTAAAGCTGGATATCACGCACATCAATTTCCCCGGACATAATCTTTGGCAAAAGGGTATTTCTAAGAGCGGTGAGTTTTCGATCCTCAATTCGATTTGAAATAATCAAGTCAAAAAGTGGTTTTATTGAGGCACCAATTCGCTTATAATCGTATTTAGAGGGAATAATTACTTCTACCTTTTCAAGTTCTTCCCTTTTGATATGCCCCATAGTTGTTGCCTTATCTGCTGCAACAGCAATGAATCTGTCAAGATGATGTGCTGTCCACAAATAATAGAACCACTTGTCATAGTTATTCGAGGTCACTTTGAAAAGATGCTGATTTAATCCACAGGTTCCGCCACACCAAATATCAACCAAAAGACTACCCGACCAAGAAAATATAATATCTCCATCATGAATAATATACTCCGACTTGATACTGGGTGAGCAAAGCTCGCTGCTGGCATCGCAAATACCTTGTCTTAATTCTTTGATTTTTAATACGGGAAGTCCTGTTTCACCATCTTTAGGACGGTATTTTTGCATTGCCAGCCCATTCAAATAGTCTGCAATGTCCAAAAGATTTCCAGTTTTCCATCCATCTGGAAGAAAATCAAGGTCAAGGAAGTTCTCAGAAAAAATTGCTTTTACCTGAGCATATAAATTATCGTTTATAAAAGAAATGAAGGGATAATATGGAAGATTTTGATAATGCTAAGACAAGAAATCCGAGGGAATGCGTTGTTACAAACCTTAATAGCTACTTGACCTACATTTCTGATATAAAGGAAACCATAAAGAAAGAAGAAGGCGCGGAAGTGAGCACAAAGCACTATTTCTTCCGTGGACAGGCTAGCAACGAATGGAACGTCATGCCGGGAGTGTTCCGTGGTGGGATGCTGCCACATGAAGCAGAATTGATAAACGCAGCTTACACACGGAATCCTGATGACTTTCGAAAATTGACAACAGATTTTGAAAAACTCGCAAAATTGCAGCACTACGGGTTGCCAACAAGACTGTTGGACGTGACGGAAAATCCGCTAGTGGCACTGTATTTTGCCTGCCAAAACAATCAAGAGAAAAAGATAACTGACGGAAAGACTACGTTATTGCCGCCGACCGATGGGAAAATCTATTATAAGCGCGATTACGGAAAAAGCTATAGCGACATAGAGATCAAAGTGCTGGCATATTTAGCGAGTCATGAAATTTCGGGCGATTATACATTAGAAAAGCTGCTCTCGGATTTGAACAAGTATGGAATTTATACAGATAAAGAGGTAAAAGAGTGCGAGGCAAGCGAGTACAAAAGCTTGCTTTCGACTATTCAAAGAAATTATTTTGTGATTTCCAACTTGAATAATGAAAGATTGGTACGGCAAAGCGGCTCTTTTTTGATCTGCGGAAAATATAATGTTCAGCTGAAAGAAAAACTCGGACAGAGCATTGTTAAACGGGCATATAGTGATGTCCAATCGGACAGAGCATTGTTAAACGGGCATATAGTGATGTCCAAGATGAATTTGAACTTCAAAGTTTTAGAATACCAGCGGGAAGAAAAGATGCGATTTTAGAGGAACTGAGTTTTTACAACATCAACGAAGGGACGCTGTTCCCGGAACTTGAGCACCAGATGGCATATATTAAAAGCAATTATGCGAACACACAAAAGCCTATGGTTGATCGGTTTGTGAAAACAGAAGTTCCGATAACAAGTATTAGAGAAGTGCGTGATTCAGATGTTTCAGATGATAAAGTGGACGAGATTATTCGAGAAGCATTGCATAATGCTGTGCATCCAGAAATTTTTGATGATTGTTATGTTGCAATTCAAAAGAATCTGATGCCGGATTGGTATCGTAAGGAAATTGGACTCAGTAAAGTTCGATTGGCACTAACGGATACATTGGATAATGGTACGCCGATGGGACGTGCGGTGGCAAAAAGAGCGGCGCATTCTATCGTTACAAAGATTGTGAATGCCATTGCGCAAGAATCGAATACAGCAACTTCGGATAATAGTTGAGGAGAAAAATCATGCTTTTATTTACCGAAGATACCTTTGAACAAGCGGTCGTAGAGCTATTTGAAAATATGGGTTACACCCACATTTATGCTCCTGATATGAACCGGACGGATTACAGCCGCCCGCTACTGGACGATGTTTTGCGGGATTGTCTGGTGCGGCTGAATCGCAGCCTTCCGGCTGTGGCAATTGATGAAGCCATCCTGAAACTGAATGATTTTGATGCAGGAAGCCTATTGCAGAAGAATATTATTTTTATGGACTATCTGCAAAACGGCATCACTGTCAAATATGCAGTCAAGGGTGAAGAACGGTCTTCGGTAGTAAAGCTGATTGATTATGCAGATGCAGACAAAAATGATTTCTATGTGGTAAACCAGTATACCTTCGTGGAAAATGGAAACAACCGCCGCCCGGATATTATTTTGTTTATCAATGGCTTGCCGCTGGTTTTGATGGAACTGAAAAGTCCTTCCAAGGACGAAGTGGGCGCAGAAAACGCATACAACCAGATTCGGAACTACATAAAGGACATCCCTTCGATGTTCTATTATAATGCAATCTGCGTAATCAGCGACCTTTCGACCAATAAGGCGGGAACAATCACTTCTGGACTTGACCGTTTTATGGAGTGGAAAACAAAGGATGGCGATTACGAAAATACGGCGTATGCGCAGTTTGATACCTTCTATGAGGGGATGTTCCAGAAAGCCCGGTTGCTAGATATTCTGAAAAATTTTATCCTGTTTTCCGGCGATGGGCAGAAGCCGATTAAAATTTTGGCTGGATACCACCAGTATTTTGCAGTGCGAAAAGCTATCGAAAAGGCCAAGATTGCCACTAAAACGGATGGCAAGGGTGGTGTGTTCTGGCATACGCAGGGCAGCGGGAAATCGCTGTCGATGGTATTCTACGCCCATTTACTGCAAGAAGCTTTGGATAGCCCCACCATCGTTGTGATGACGGACCGCATTGACCTTGACGATCAGCTCTACACGCAGTTCGCCAGGTGCGCGCCGTTTTTGCGCCAGACACCTGTACAGGCAACCAGCAAGGAAAATCTAAGCAAGCTGCTGGATGGCCGAGAAGCAAACGGCATCATCTTCACCACGATGTTCAAGTTCGAGCGTGGCGAGAAGCCGCTCTCCGAACGGCGGAATATTGTGGTGATGGCCGATGAAGCCCATCGCGGACAATATGGTTTTGATGAGAAAATTGTCATCAAAGAAAATGAACAGGGTGAAAAAGAAGCACATACAGTGATTGGAAATGCCCGAATCATCCATGATGCCCTGCCGAATGCAACCTACATAGGCTTTACGGGAACGCCGATTTCGGCAAAAGATAGAAATACGCGTGAAGTTTTTGGTGATTATATCGATGTTTACGATATGACACAGGCGGTGGAAGATGGTGCAACGCGTCCGGTTTACTACGAGAGCCGTGTTATCAAACTCCACCTCGACCAAAATACGCTGGCCTTGATTGATGCGACCTACGATGCGCTGGAACAGCAATCGGACGCTGCAACGATTGAAAAAAGCAAAAAGATGCTGGGGCAGATGGAGAGTGTGCTGGGGGCAGATTCTACCATTCAATCCCTGTGCGAAGATATTGTCAACCATTACGAAAAGTACCGCGCTAATCTTTTGACGGGCAAGGCGATGATCGTGGCGTATTCGCGCCCGATTGCGATGAAGATTTATCGAAAACTTCTGGAGCTGCGCCCGACATGGAACGAAAAAATCGGCGTAGTTATGACGGGTGGCAACAATGACCCGGAGGATTGGAAAGAAATCATCGGTACAAAATCTCACAAAGAAGAACTTGCCCGGAAATTCAAAGACAACGATGACCCGATGAAGATTGCCATTGTTGTGGATATGTGGTTGACAGGTTTTGATGTATGTGCCTTCACTGGCTACGATGTATGTTTACAAGCCAATGCACGGATACAATCTGATGCAGGCCATCGCGCGTGTCAACCGCGTGTTTAAGGACAAAGAGGGCGGCTTGATTGTAGATTACGTTGGCATTGCATCTGCCCTCAAAGCCGCTATGAAGGAGTATACCAAGCGTGACCAGTCCCGATATGGCGATATGGACATTGCCAAAGTTGCTTATCCAAAGTTTCAGGAAAAGCTTCAGGTGTGCAAAGATTTGTTGCACGGCTTTGATTTCAGCGGATTTATTGGCGGTTCTCCGTTGATGATGGCAAAGCTGGTCACTGGCGGCGTAAACTTTGTTCTGGACGCAAAAGCACCCAAGCGCAAAGATCTGTTCCTGCGAGAAGCTCTGCTGCTGAAACAGTCGCACTCTCTGTGCTCTAGCATGACCACGGAGCAGGAGCGACATGAAGCGGCCTATATGGAAGCAGTCCGTTCTACGGTGGTGAAGATCACCTATGGTGGGAGTGGCGGCAAGACACTTTCTTTGAAAGAAATCAATGCTCAAATCAATGAGTTGCTAAAGGCGAGTATCCAGAGCCAAGGCGTTATCAGCTTGTTTGACAGCAAGCAGGCGGATGAAAATATCAGCCTGTTTGACCCGGCGGTGTTGGATGAAATTTCAAAAATGAAGGAAAAGAACATTGCCGTAGAAATTTTGAAAAAACTTATGGCAGAGCAAGTTTCACTGTATAAACGGACAAATGTTGTGCAGTCTCAGAAGTTTTCAGAAAAGATTACACAGTTGATGAACTCTTACTACAATGGCTTGATTACAAACGAGGAGGTCATCAAGGAACTTCTGAAAACGGCACAGGAGATTACAGAACTGTATAACAACGGTAAAAAGCTGGGCTTGACGCAGGAAGAACTGGCTTTTTACGATGCTCTGACAAAGCCGGAAAACATAAAGGACTTCTATCAAAATAATGAATTGATTGACTTGACCAGAGAACTTACGGAAATGCTGCGCAAAAATCGGACGATAGACTGGCAGAAAAAAGAAACTGCCCGTGCGAGTATGCGTAAGATGGTGAAGCACTTGCTGAAAAAATATAAGTATCCACCGGAAGATTATGATACGGCAATCAGCACGGTCATTAGCCAGTGTGAGATGTGGACTGACAACATGATAGTATGAATTGTATGAAATGTCGTTGATTTGTGCTTGACAATCGGATTCCTTTTCTATAAAATAATTTTAGAAAATACTATTATTGAAAATACGAAAGGTTGTTTTATGGGAAAGATGATTTTAGATGACCTCCGCAAGCGTCTGGAACGTCTGGACGAAGACGCAGACCTGATGATCGACAATAACGACCGCTATCAGATGGTGATTGTGGGTGGCAGTGCGTTTATTTTGTTGGGCAAGCTGACCCGCGCTACCCATGATATTGATGCCTTGAGCGTTCCAAAAGAACTGTACAGCTTGCTCGGTAAGTACGACATCAACACCGATGTGGAAGCCTATATCGACAATTTCCCGTATAACTTCCAAGACCGGCTTCAGCCGCTACCCTTTGGTGGTACAAAGGTGCAGTTCTATACACCCAGTCTGGAGGACTTGGTGATTGCAAAGCTGTGCTCTTTTCGGGACACTGACAAAGCAGACGTAGAGAGTAAGGCTGTGCGGAATTCGTTGGATTGGGATTTGCTGGAACACCTTGCAACGGATGAAGATGAGCTGAGAGCCAGCATCTTGAACGACTGGCGATATAGGGATTTCTATATCCGCTATCAGGAGTATGTAGAGAGGTGGAGACCATGCGAAAGCTGACATTCGAAGGTTTTTTGAAGCAGTATGTGGCAGAGCTTTCCGGGGTTCAGACGGCAAGCGTCCATAAGCTGGCGGATTGTCTGAACGAAAATCCTCGCCTGAAAGAACCGCTGTTCCTCTATGCGCTGACCTTTGATAAAGTGGATTTGTTGCTCCGCTATACCGTAAACAGCACGGTTGCTGCGGAATATGAGCAGCTTTCCAATCGCTACTCGCTGGCGCAAATGCTGCTGCTTCTGGAAAAACAGTCACCTGAACTGCCAGAAGGCTATCGGAAAGTCTGGCGCAGCTATTGTTCGGTGCGGGATGCCGCCCTTGCGGACAATGACACGAAAGAACTGATCCATTGCCGGGTATTGGAACTTCAGCAAAAAAAGAAATTGACGAATTACCGTCTTTACAAGGACTTGAAGCTGAATCCGGGCAATGTGAATGCATGGCTCAAACACAACGATTCCAGCAAAATGAGCCTTGACTGTGCACGGCAGATCTACAAGTATGCAAAAAGCTACCCGTCTGTTCGATAAGAAAAAGGGAGTGAGTCTATGACCGCCGTAATCTATGCCCGCTATTCATCGGATAACCAGCGTGAAGAATCCATTGAAGGCCAGATTCGGGAATGCACGGCTTATGCGGAAAAGAACGGCATCACGGTCATCAAGCACTACATTGACCGTGCATTCTCTGCCAAAACGGACAATCGCCCGGAATTCCAGCAGATGATCAAAGACAGCGGCAAAAAGCTGTTTGATGTTGTTCTCGTCTGGAAATTTGACCGCTTTGCCCGGAATCGTTTTGATAGCGCAAACTATAAGATGATCCTGAAAAAGAACGGCGTCCACCTGATTTCCGTTATGGAACCCATTGCCGAGGGTTCACAGGGCATTCTGGTGGAAACCCTTCTGGAAGGTATGGCGGAATACTATTCCGCAGAGCTGTCCGAAAAGGTGATTCGTGGCCAGACGGAGAATGCTTTGAAGGGAAAGTGCACTGGCGGTACGGGAACCATCGGCTATAAAATCGACGATGACAAGTTCTATCATCTTGACCCGCTGACCGCTCCGTTGGTACTGGAAGCCTTTCAGCGGTATGACAACGGCGATAAGATGGTGGAGATCGTAAACTTCCTCAACGACAAGGGTGTCCGCAATATGCTGGGCGGCAAAATGACCCACAGCAGCGTGAACACCATGCTCAAGAACCGCCGGTACATTGGCGAACTGTCTTTCCGGGATATCGTTGTGCCGGATGCAATTCCGGTTATTGTTCCGAAAGACCTGTTTGACCGGGTGCAGAAGCGTCTGGATAAGAACAAGCGTGCCCCTGCCTGTGGCAAGGCAGACGAGGAATATCTGCTGACCACCAAGCTGTTCTGCGGCAAATGCGGTGCGCTGATGTTCGGCGAAAGCGGAACCAGTGCCACCGGGCGCACCTACTATTATTATAAATGCGCCAACGTCAAGCGGCGTAAGGGCTGCAACAAAAAGACCGTGCAGAAGGACTGGCTGGAAGATCTGGTTGTTCGGGAGACCATGAAGCTGATTCAGGACGATGCGGTGATCGACAAGATCGTTCAACTGGTCATGGATGTCCAGAATCAGGAGAACACAACGATCCCGCTGCTGGAAAAGCAACTGCGAGAGGTCAACAAAAAGCTGGACAACCTGATGAAGGCGATCGAGGACGGCTTGTACACCCGGACAACGAAAGAGCGTCTGGAAGCGCTGGAAAGCCAGAAAGATGAGCTGACTGTAAAAATCGCAGATGAAAAATTGAAGAGGCCCCGCTTCAATGAGGATTTCATCCGATTCTGGCTGATGAAATTTAGAAAGTTCGATATTTCGCAGAAAAAACAGCGGAAAGCGCTGATTGAAATTTTTGTAAATGCCATTTTCCTGTACGATGACCGGATGCTGATTACGTTCAACTACAAGGATGGCACCCAAACCGTCCGTTTTGAGGACACTTTGACGGCTGATGGGGTAGAAGGAAATAGTTCGGATTTGTCCAGTTCTGCTGGATCATAAATCCAACGATTTCACGTTAGAAATCGTTGGATTTTTTTGTTTGTGGGCTGACCTCATCTGGTTTTGACCACAATGCCAACGATTTTATCTGGTCTAATTAGTGTCGTTCCGTCCAATTTTCAGGCCGAAAACGCCTCGCTGAACAACTGGATCGCACTCTGCCGAATGGATTCCTGAACAGGGAGATAATGCTCAGTCATCTCGGTATCAGCATGACCTACGATGCTCTGGATGGTCTGAATGTCCACGCCCAACGCCTACATGCGCTTACTAATATTCTGGTGAGAAATACTATAAACTTTAGATAATGCAACTGTGCTATAACCCTCATAGATGTAAAGTGTTAAGAGCCCAAGGTCGTCATCGGACAGCTTTTCAAGTGCCGACAGAAGATGCTCGTCCTCGATCTCACCAATCCATGTGAAGCGGCTCTTGGTTTCACGGTAGTGTTCGGTAACGGAAATAGCTTCCTGATACTTGTTCATAAGGGACGAGTAGGATTCTTCGCCCTGCTCAAAGGACGGGGCAGCGATTTCCTGTGTGTGGTTCTGGTAAGAACGTGCGGCATTGAAAACAGACCAGTCATACTCGTACATTGCCTGAATCACTTCAATACTCATGCCAGCGTCCTCATACTGCTTGCGCATGATAGCCCACTGACGGTCAAAGTTCTTCTTTTCCAAACCATAATTAAAGCCCATGTGTAACCTCCAAATTTTCGATAAAACGTGAAATGCCGAAAATCTGGAGACGCTACGGATATTTCGCCGCGTGGGGCAGCCATGAAAAGAGGGCAAACATAAAACCTGCTCCTTTTCGGGAGCAGGCTTCCTGAAGCTATAAAAAATAGCCGGACAACAACAGACTGAAAGATTGAAGATCTTTCAATCAAGCTGCTGCCCGGCTATTTGGTGCTACGTTTCATACATCACCCGGAGGTGACGGCCCGTTGCTCGGTGCGAACAGTCCATATTCAGGGTGCAATGCACCCGATTTATTATTTTTGTATACTTCAATACGTTAAAGAAAGTTTGGAGAACACCTCATTTGCGGCCAATCATCAGATGCCACGGAACGTAAAGGTGAACTCCACGGGCTTGGTTACATCAGAAATATACTCCGGGTGGACATTGGCACCCCAGCTGTCATCGCCGCCAACGCCCATCTGCTCGCCCATAGCACGGATGACCGTGTAATGGACCGGGGGCAGCTCGTAGGGGTGCTTGGCACTCTCCATTTCATGGGGAGTGTAGGGCAGCGCAGAGAAGAACATGGGCTTTGCGGCATCTGCGGTAAACAGCAGCCCGCGACCCTTGCGGTCCACTACCTTGGCCCAGCGCACAGCGGTCTTTGCACCGCACTCCTGCGGCACAAGGTACTGTGCCATGTTGTCTGCAACCTTGTTCTGGTAAATGCCCAGCTTGGCACCATGCTGGCGATCCCAGTAGGTCTCCGCAGGGCCGTTTCCGTACCACTCCACCGTGTCGTAGTCAGCGTCGATCTTGAACAGTACGCCGAACTCCGGCATTGCTGCAAGTCCTTCCACCGGGTCATAGTGCAGGGTGGTCTGAATGCGGCCATCACCGAACACACGGTACTGCAGGCTGCACTCTGCTGCGGGGCTGGTCTGAAGGTTATAGAGATAGGTCACGACCACGCTGTCGGTTTCCACCTCGCAGGTGGGGTTCTGAAGGATGGTGCCGCCATGAACAGACGGGATCTCCTTGCCGATGCCCTTGGCGGTAGCGTACAGGCTTGCCAGCTTCCACTGACCGCGAACGCCGCCCATGTTGTTGCCGCAGTCGTTGTCGGTGGGAGCGCGCCAGAAGTTGGGACGGGGAATCTCCTGGATCATCTCCTTGCCGGCATAGCGGTAGGAAGTCAGACCGCCGTTCAGATCGGAGAACAAAACATCGAAATTCTCACCACGGACACCGATGTTGTGTGTACCGTGCGTAACGGTAAACGGCGTGACCTTCTTGCTGGGAATGGAACGAACCACAGCGATGACACCCTGTCCAAAGGCGACTTCATGGCCCTTCTTTGCCCAGCTGGTGTCCTCCTTCAAACGGAAGCTGATGGTCACTGCATATTCACTGGGGAGCGCAGGAACCATAAACGGCAGCGGGAAGCTGGAACGCTCTTCGGGAGCAACATCAATATTGGCTAGTTCCTGCTGCTGATACAGCTTTCCATCACGATGCAGCAGAGCAACGCAGTCGAAAGCATCCGTAGAGGTGAACAGGTTCTTATTCCAGACTTCAAATCCAGAGTTGTCGATGGAAACGGCGATGTTCTGATAGCAGAACTTGACCTCCTGCATCTTGGGAGAAGGAGCACGATCACCACCGTAGGCAATGCCGTTTCCGCTGAAATTATAGTCGGTAGGACGCTCGCCGAAGTCGCCGCCGTAGGCTTGGAACCACTTGCCGTAGCGGTCTTTTTTCCAGATGGACTGGTCGATGTAATCCCAGATGAAGCCGCCCTGATAGCCGCAGTCCTTCTGGTCGGCAAGTTCCGTGTACTTGTGCAAAGCACCGTTGGAGTTGCCCATAGCATGAGAGTATTCGCACTCGATATAAGGCCGCTTATCGCCCTGTGCCAGATACTCTTTAATGTCCTTGACCGTGCTGTACATATGGCTCTCGATATCGGTGGTTTCGAGGAAGCGGGGATCATTGACCACACCTTCGTAATGCACCAGACGGGTGTCATCAAAGCGGTGGACCATCTCTGCCATCTGGAGCAGGGTCTCACCGCCAAACGATTCGTTGCCCAGAGACCAAATCAGAACAGCAGGATGATTTTTGTCACGCTGGTAAGTGGAATTCATGCGGTCAAACAAGACAGCTTTCCACTCCGGCTTATCATTGGGCAAAACGCCCTCGATGCCGCGAATGCCCGCCTGATGGATGTCCCATGTGCCATGGGATTCCAGATTGTTCTCTGCGATCAGGTACAGACCATACTCGTCGCACAGGTCGTACAGCGCATCCTGATTCTGGTAATGGCTGGTACGGATGGCATTGATGTTGTTCTGCTTCATGGTGATGATGTCCCGAAGCAGTTCCTCATGGGTGTGTACGCCCACAGCACGACCCGTAATGGAGCTGAACTCATGACGGTTGGCACCCTTGAACACGATGCGCTTGCCGTTAAGCAGCATCCGATCGTTCTTCAACTCGAACTTGCGGAAACCGACTTTCTGCCCGGTCACCTCTACCGGATGGCCTGCATCGTCCAGCAGCTCGATTTCCAGTTCATACAGAGCTGGGTCCTCTGCACTCCACAGGTGGGGGTTCTCCACCGCATGGCTGAACAGAGCAGAACCGCCGTTTAGTGCGATTTTTTCGGAGAACACTTCCAGTTCACTGCGGCGCAGGGTCAGACGGGCTGCGCCCTTGCCCTCCACCTGCAGTGCAACTTCCAGCGTGGAATGAGCGAAATCATCCCCGGCAAACAGCGTTTTGACGGATACATCTTCCAGATGCACGGTGGGGATGGCGTACAGCCACACGCTGCGGAAGATGCCGGAGAAGCGGAAGAAGTCCTGATCTTCGCACCAGCTGGAGGAAGTCCACTTGAACACCTGCACGGCAAGTTTGTTCACGCCCGGCTGGAGATAGGGAGTCAGATCGAATGCGTGTGCGGAGAAGCTGTCCTCGGTGTAACCCACATAAGACCCGTTCAGCCAAAGAGCCATGCCGCTTTCCACACCCTCGAACTCGATGTGGACGGGCTTGCCCTGCATGGATTCCGGCAGCTCGAAGTATTTTATATAGCTTGCCACCGGATTGAACCGCTGGGGAATCTCACCCAGCTTGACATCCTCACGACCATCCCACGGATACTGGATGTTGGCATACTGGGGGATGTCGTAGCCTTCCATCTGGATGTGTGCCGGAACATGAATGTCATCCCAGCCGCTGCAATCGTAATCTGTCTTTTCAAAGCCGGGGATGGCACTGGTGTAGTTCTTTGCGTAGGCGAATTTCCAGATGCCGTCCAGCTTCAGCGCCAAAGAAGAGGAGCCTGTCCGATATTCTTCGCGGGAAGCGTAAGTACGGAAACCTGCATGAGCATTCAGCACGTTTTCCTTGAAAAAGGTGGGGTCTTTTACTTTTGCAAAATCAAATGCAGCCATAGTATTTCCTCATTTACCTTTTATAATTTTATAATATTTCTCCAGCCTCCCCGGAGGAATCGCTGGATTCCTCCGGGGAACAGCAGATGAAGGAGAAATGATAATGGCTTGTTATCAGTCTGCTGCACGCAGCTTTTCATTTGCTTCTTCGACCTTCATACGAGAGAGAATGAAGGTGATGATGGCATCCAGAGCAAACGGGATCACCAGATACATGATCTTCAGCATATTGATGCAGGAATCCGGCTGAACGGTCAGAGCGCTGTCAAAATGGCTTGCTGCCAGCAGCCAGCCGGTGATGGCAGTACCCAGACCGCCGCCAAGTTTTACGCCCAGAGAAGTGCAGGAGTACATCGTTCCGTCCACACGCTTATGCTTCGTCAGCCAAGTATATTCAGAGCAAGCTGCGATCACAGCGTTCATATCGCCCTGCCAAGGACCCTGACCAAGAGCTGCGATTGCAGTAAAGAGCAGCATCAAGGTCACATTGCCGCTGCCCATGTAACCAGCTACAGCAACCAGTGCACGAGAAATCGTTGCCAGAGTATAGCTCATTACATTCAGCTTATACATTCCATTCCACTTTGCAACCAAGGTCGGGGTGAACACCAGTGCGATGATCAGAGGGATGTTGATTGCCCAAGAGAATACACCGAACAGATTCTGGTTGCCAAGGATGTAGGTTGCATAGTAGGTGCCCATGCTGATCATGGCACCGTAGATCTGCTGCAAAATGTAGGTGACGCAAATCATCATATAATATTTGTTACCAGCAAGCAGCTTTGCAGCCTGAACCAGATTGTACTTTTCGTCCTGCTCGATTTCCTTTTTGTCGGTGGTATCCACCAATTCGCCTTCCGGCAGTTCCTTCACGGAGAAAACGGAGAGGGTGTTGACAAGCAGACCGATGATGGCGTAGATGATTGCAACAGTGCGCCAACCGGCAGCACCACCGCCCAATGCCGTAACAGCACCCAGCGTGATGGACTGGATGAGCAGGCTGGTGGCAAAGGCGAACATGAAACGCCAAGAACCCATCTCGACCTGTTCGGCACTGTTCTTCGTGACGAGAGCAGTCAGTGCAGAGTAAGCAATGTTGTTGGCAGTGTAGAATACAGCGTTCAGCAGAGTATATGCGATCAGGAACCATGCGTACTGTGCAAACTGTCCCAGATTGGTCGGGATGGCGAAAATTGCCACCAGCGTAATGGCACAGCCAATGTAGCCGTACAGCATCCAAGGACGGGCTTTGCCCATCTTGGAGTGAGTTTTGTCAATCAGAGAGCCGAAGAAAATGTCCGTCACACCGTCCAGCAGTTTGGAAACTGCAATCAGAGTGCCGACAATACCGGGGTTCAGGCCAACGGTGTTGGTCAGATAGATCATGACGAAGGAGGACAGGAATGCATACACCACGTTGCCTGCAATATCGCCTGAACCATAGCCGACTTTATTATACCACTTTAGATAACGCTTCTCAGTCATTGTGCTTTCTCCCATCTTGCTTGTTTTGTGTGGGCGCGACCAATCTGCTGCGCACTTCAGACTGGAATTCTCATTACGCAAGTTGCCCAAATCTCTTGCGTTTCGTCTGAAAATATTATAGAATCTAATGGAACGAAAAGATATAGACAAGATGGAACAAAATATGCACAAAATCAAAGAGTTTGTAATTTTTTGATAGAACATTTCCCAAATCACTGTAAAATCTCTGAAGATGAGGAGGACGCAGGAATATATTTCAACTCAGGATATTTGAACAACTCCCGTTTGGATTTCAAAGACTACTCAAAGCCGCTGGTCGTAGGCAGCTGCGGCACTTATCGCTTGAAAAAACGCCCTAAGCTGCCTACTTTTTGGGCAAAGGGTCGCAGAGACTATCAAATCCTCTATGTGGCATCTGGTAAAGCACACTTCTGGTTCGATGGTGTTGAGGAAGTGGTGACTTCTGGACACATGGTGCTTTATCAGCCGAAAGAAATCCAGAAGTATGTCTACTATGTAGAAGATCATCCAGAGGTGTTCTGGATTCACTTTACAGGATATGATGTCAAAAACATCCTGAACTATCACGGAATACCCTTGGACAAGCACGTTTTTTACAGCGGCACACTGCCGGATTACAAAATGCTGTTCCGAAAGATCATCCGGGAACTGCAACAATGTGAATATGGCTATGAAGACTATATTGCTTCTCTCTTCAACATCATTCTGCTTTTAGTAAGCAGGCAACAGCAGGAAAGCGAGAAAACAACTACAAGCATCCCCGAAGAAATCGAAGCCGCCGTTGCCTACTTTAACGAGAACTATAACACAAAGGTCAGTGTGGACGATTACGCAGAATCGCTGCATATCAGTACGAACTGGTTTATCCGTAATTTTAAGCAGTACATGAAAATAAGCCCTGCACAATACATCCTGTCCCTTCGGATGGTAAATGCACAGAGCTTATTGGAGAACACCGAATACAATATTGGAGAAATTGCAGAGATCGTAGGGTATGATAACCCACTCTATTTTAGCCGGGTATTCAAGAAAGAGTATGGTGTCAGTCCGGCACAGTACCGAAAGAATCTGGAAGAATCCACTGAAAAATGAGAAAGATTCCTTGATTCAGACGTTCCTGCCTGTTGAGATGTACCTGACATATCAAGTTGACGGCGAACCGTTGGAACAGCTCCCGAATGGATACAGCGACCATTATGTGCCGGATGGCTTTGTACGAGATTAGAGTGTATACAAGGAGGTCTCTTTATGTTAGAACATTTTTTCAAATCGCTAGTTGCAACAGTTTCTGACCCTTACCAATGCAATCGCATCACGGATGCGTTGGCGGCAGCTGGAATTAAATTCTATTGCAAATCCAAAGATGTCAATCGGCATAACACATTTGACCAAGCGAGAATTGGAACTCTCGGCATAAAACCGAGGTATGTCACAGAGGTGTTTGTGGACAAAGAAAATGCTGATATGGCTCTGCACATTATACATACTCTGTCATAAGCCCGGAGTTCCCCTGCGAACAAAATATTCCGATATAAAAAGGACGCTGCCGCCTCTGGGTAAGAGGTTGCAGCGTCTTTTTGGTATCAGAGGGCGAATGATCTGTCAGATTGGACGGCTCCCAACGAATGCGATGCTTTTAGCTTGCGTCTTTCTGTTCGTCAAGAATGCGCCAGCCGTCCATCAGGTCTGAATTTTCCAGAATAAAGGTGTGGG
>ERZ838839.1687-NODE-1687-length-19844-cov-3.107433_pt1 | contig 19844 bp, 20 predicted proteins | sample MGYA00519909_ERZ838839 | MGnify/ENA primary metagenome ERZ838839 (study PRJEB31850, sample SAMEA3708843) | human gut metagenome | biome: human gut; feature: human-associated habitat; material: faeces | place: China | collected 2014 ... | reverse complement strand
AGACACATTGGAATTTTCTTCGTGCGCGAGCATAGCGTCAACCCGGAGACCCTTGTCTGAGTGCGCAAAGCGCACGAGTTTGGGTCGCAGGGTTAACAATAGGCGGCGGAGCGCACGAAGTACAAAATTCCACTCAGTGTCTGTGGTTCTGTATGACCGCCCTGGAACTTCGGACCTTATTTGGTTTTATGAAGCAAATTTTTAATCCAGATCGTCTTCTCCTACGATCTCGTCAAACTCCTGGTCGTCCAGGAGCTCATCGAATGCGTCTGCAACTACCTCGTACTCGTCATCGTCCTCAATGTTGTCCAGGCTCGGGTTGCCGTCTGCGTCTTCCTCGTAGCGGTATAAGTATACCTCGCCCTCGTCTGCCTCTGCACCCTCGGTCGGGAGCAGTGCGATATAGTCACGGTCGCCTGCCTCAAAGATGGTGAGCACAACGCACTCTACCTCGCTGCCGTCATCTAAGGTCAGGGTAACAGTCATCTCCTCCTGCTCTAAATCCATCTCTTCGTTCTGGTTCTTTGCCATAAAAATGTACCTCACTTTTAAAATTGGTTTTCAATGGTTTCGTCTGGTAAACATATTACCTCTCCACTTTATCAGATAGCTGACGCAAAAGCAATAACTAAAATTCGATTCCCCTGCGGGCCGGAATTCCTTTCTCATAGGGGTGCCTGCGCATATGGATTTCAGATACATAGTCTGCCAGTTCCAGAAATGTCTCTGACGGATTCCGCCCGGTCAGCACAACCTCCAGCTTTTCAGGCCTGTTCTTCAGAAATTCCACAACCGACGTTTCCCGCACCATACCGTAATTGCAGGAGGCCAGAATCTCATCCAGGATCAGCAGGTCATACTGTCCCTGCACAGCTTCTTTTGCCGCAGCCTCAAACCGGCTCTGATAATAGAGGGCGGCTTCCTGCTTCTGTTCTTCGGTCATGCGAAACACGAAGCCGAAGGTACGGTCACAGGGGGTTACGGTAATGCCGGGAATGCTTCGGAGCACTTCCACTTCCCCGGAGTTTTCGGTCTTCAGAAAACGTATCACCAGGACTTTCATGCCACAGCCTGCTGCACGGACCGCCATTCCCACGGCTGCGGAGGTTTTTCCCTTGCCGTCACCGCAATAAATGTGAAGCAGACCCTGTCTGTTTTTCTCCATCACCGCACCGCCTTTCTGTTATAGCTTCCCGCAGCTCCATTCTGCTGCGGCCCAGGCCTGAACTCCCCGGGCGGTGCGCCATCGGGATACAGGTATTCATCAATGAATCTTGACCTCTCCTGGGGCTTTCCATACCGTTCCTTCGTGTAATAGACATGGAGACGGTCTTTGGCCCGGGTCATGGCCACATAGAACATACGGCGTTCCTCCTCCAAGTCTGCCTCCAGCACAGCCTTATGATGGGGCGTTACCCGCTCATTGGCGTCCATGATGTAGACCACCGGAAACTCCAGGCCCTTGGAGCTGTGCATCGTCATGAGTGCCACACAGTTCAAATCCCGTTCGCCCAGGTTCTGGGCCTGCTGCTTTAGCTGCTCGCCGTACTCCTCCATGTGGAGAAGCCAGGCCTCCATAGTCTTATAGCCGGATGCGCTCTCCTGGATCTGATCTGCCAGCTCAAACAGCTCTTCCGGCTTCATGCGCCGGTATTCCGCATAATCTGTCAGATATTCATCATAGCCGATGGCCTTGCGGATATAGTTCACTGCCGCCACCGGCGCCAGCTTCTTTAAGATTTTCAGATCATACTCCAGATCCTCGATCCGCTCCACCATCCAGTCCTTCGCCTTATACCAGGATTTCACACTGTCCCAGGAAATGACGGCTCCGTCCAGTGCTTCCCGGCTGATGTAACGCTTCGGCCGGTTGATAATGCGCAGGGCATCGGCCCGCTTTGCCTGGTGCTGTTCCGCCAGCGGATCTGCCGCCATGCGAATATAGGTCAGAAGATCCTGGGTGATCCAGTGCTCGTAAATGTTTGGCAGGGCATCCCGCATCTGAAACGGAATGTTGTATTCCATCAGCCGCTCCATGAGAAGCCGCGGTTCCAGATTGGTGCGGTAGAGCACCGCAATATCCGAATATGGATATCCCATCTGTACATAATCCTGGATTTCCTTCACGATCTTGCGGGTCTCCGCCTGGGCATCGGCAAAGCCAGCGGTAACCACCGGCTTTCCCGCACCTCTCGCAGCCCGGATTTCCTTGTCAAACCTGGTCTTGTTATGTCGGATCAGTTTTCCGGCGTCATCCACAATATTTGAAGTGGAGCGATAGTTTATCCCCAGAAGTGTCCGCCTGGCCTGGGGATAATCCTTCTCAAAGCCCAGCATGATCTCCGGCTTTGCGCCCCGGAACCGGTAGATGGACTGGTCATCATCACCCACAATAAACAGATTATTCCCGGGCGCTGCCAACATCCGGACTATCTCATATTGTACCCGGTTGATGTCCTGAAATTCATCGATCAGAATATACCGGTACTTGTTCTGCCACGCCGCCAGAATGTCCTTTCGCTGGGTAAACAGCTCGGTCTCTGGGTCAGCAAATCATAGCAGTACAAAAGCATATCGTCAAAATCCAGAAGCCCTTTGTCCATCATGGCCTTCTCATAGCCCTGGTACAGCTTCTTAAACAGCTCCTCCGAACAGTTTTTGGAATAATAGTAGTCCAGATTCATCATCTCGCCCTTTACCAGGCTGATCTCGGTGAGGATCTGGGACGTAAATTCTGCCTCGTCCTCCACATCCATCCGGAGTTTATCTACCAGCTCCCGGATGATCCGGGTGCGCTGCTCTTCCCGGGCAATGTTAGATGCGTCATAGCGGTAGGCACGCTTTAAAATAGAAAAAAATACCGCGTGAAACGTACCAAAGCTGACGGGGAGCCTGCGCCCCTCCATCAGCTTTTCAAATCGCTGCCTCATTTCCTGCGCAGCGGCTTTTGTAAATGTAATCACCAGGATGCTGCCCGGCTCCACTCCGCACTGCTCCACCAGATACTTGACCCTGTGGGTAATAACGGTCGTTTTGCCGGATCCCGGTCCTGCCAGCACCATCATCGGGCCTTCCCGATGATGGATTGCCTGCAGCTGTGCCTCATGAAACGCCATGTATGCGGTTCCTTTCTTATGCGTTCACTGCTCCGAGCAGCTCAATACCCTTGCGGATACGCGCCAGAGACTCATCCTTTCCAAGTACTTCCATGATCTCGGTCGCGCCGGCCGGAGTCATCTGCTTTCCGGATACTGCGGTACGGATCGGCCACATTACAAAACCGGTCTTGTAACCTTTCTCAGATACATAAGCAGATAATGCAGCGTAAAGAGCGTCGTTGGTGAAGTCCTCCTGGGCTTCGAGGATCGGCAGCACATCTTTTAATACCTCAAGGGAATTCTCGGAATTGGTCTTCATCTTCTTATGGGTGTACATTGCCACATCATATTCCGGCAGCTCCTGGAAGAAATCTACCTGTGCAGCAATGTCCGGGAAGATCTCGATACGGGTCTTGACCATGCCTGCGATCTTCTTCAGATCCAGTTCTTTGGTGATGGTAGCCTTTAAGTACGGTTCTGCCAGCTCATAGAAGCGGTCTGCATCCATAGCCTTTAAGTACTCGCCGTTCATCCATTTTAACTTAGTGATATCGAATACAGCCGGAGACTTGCTGATGTTATGGTAGTCAAATGCCTTTACCAGCTCCTCTAAAGAGAAGATCTCCTGGTTATCGGTCGGGGACCAGCCCAGCAGTGCCACATAGTTGACAACTGCCTCGGATACAAACCCCTGGTCGATCAGATCCTCGAAGGAGGAATGTCCGCTTCTCTTGGAGAGCTTCTTGTGGAACTCATCGGTGATCAGCGGGCAGTGTACATAGACCGGGATCTCCCAGCCGAACGCGTCATACAGACGGTTATACTTCGGAGAGGAGGACAGATACTCATTGCCGCGCACCACATGGGTGATGCCCATTAAATGGTCATCCACTACGTTTGCAAAGTTGTAGGTCGGATAGCCGTCGGACTTGATCAGGACCATATCATCCAGCTCAGAGTTGTCTACGGTGATGTCTCCGTAAATCTCATCGTGGAAGGTAGTGGTTCCCTCAGTCGGGTTATTCTGACGGATGACATACGGCATGCCTGCTGCCAGATTTGCCTCTACCTCTTCCCTGCTTAAGTGGAGGCAGTGCTTGTCATAGGTCATGATCTCTTCTCCGTTAACGGTCTTCTTTAAGGAGTTTAAACGCTCCTGGGTACAGAAGCAGTAATAGGCCTCGCCTTTTTCTACCAGCTTCTTTGCGTATTCCAGATAAATGCCGGCTTTCTGGCGCTCACTCTGTACATACGGGCCGCAGCCTCCGTCCTTGTCCGGGCCTTCATCGTGAACGAGTCCGGTCTCCTCCAGGGTACGGTAGATAATCTCGGTAGCGCCCTCTACATAACGCTCCTGGTCGGTATCCTCAATACGCAGAAGGAAATCGCCGCCCTCATGCTTCGCGATGAGGTATGCGTACAGCGCGGTTCTTAAGTTACCTACATGCATACGGCCGGTCGGGCTCGGTGCATATCTTGTTCTGATCTTTGTCATGATAGAAGCTCCTTTGTTGATATATGAATTTTTTGATTAACCAATTTTGTAACTGCCGTCACCCTTTCCGGCAAAGCTTCCGGAGAAGAGCACCTTTGCGGCCTCAATAAGATATGCGGTGTCACGGCTTCCTGCTGTCTCATAGCTGGAATGCATGGCCAGCTGCGGCAGGCCGATATCTACCGTGTTCAGCGCTACCTGGGTACCGGAAATATTTCCCAGGGTGGAGCCGCCCAGAATGTCAGAGCGGTTTAAAAATACCTGGTACGGAACCTCTGCCTTCTCGCAGATGGTCTTGAATACCGCTGCGGATACGGCATCGGTGCAGTACTTCTGGTTTGCGCTGTACTTAATGACAATGCCCTGGTTTAAATACGGGCGGCTAGTCGGGTCAGCCTTGTCCGGCTGGTTCGGATGGATGGCATGGGCATTGTCTGCGGATACCATGAAGCTGGATGCCAGCGCGGTCAGATATTCCTCCTCCGTGCGTCCCATACCGGTATTGATGCGGTGCAGGACATCCTTTAAGAAGGTGGATTCTGCGCCCTGCTTGGTTCCGCTGCCCACTTCCTCGTTATCGTATACACAGTGAACAGCTACGCTGTCCTTCGGCTCTGCTGCTAAAAATCCCTTCAGAGAAGAGAAGGCGCACTGCAGATCGTCTAAGTGCGGGCTTGCCAGAAACTCACCATCCGCGCCCAGCAGGGTACCTCTCATGCGGTTATATAAGAATAAGTCTGTATCCAGAATATCCTCAGCCTTCACACCGGCCTCTTTTGCGATCAGCTCGGTAAAGCAGCCCTTCACCTGCTTTTCTGCTGCCTCACAGAACAGCGGGAGCATATCCTTCTGCGGGTTGAACGCATATCCATCGTTCACCTGACGGTTCATGTGGATAGCCAGATTCGGGATGATCATGAGATCACGGTCTGCATTTACCAGCCTGGTGGCGATGCCGTCAGCGGTGCGCACGATCACACGGCCTGCTACGGAAAGCGGACGGTCCAGCCAGGTGGAGCAGATCATGCCGCCGTATTTCTCCACATTCAGCTTTACATACTGGTTCTCCACCTCGATCTCTGCATTGGCTTTGATCTTGAAGACCGGAGAATCACTGTGGCTTGCCATGATCTGAAAACCGGTAAAATCTTTTTTCGGAATGAAAAACGCGATCAGGGCAGAATCATTTCTGGTGACATAGTAGCCGCGGCCGGCCTCCAGCTTCCATTTCTCCCCCTCATACAGGCGGGTGCAGCCGGCCTCCTTTAGCATCTCGCACATATTCGCGGTTGCGTGGAACGCACTCGGGCTGTGATCCAGAAACGCAAGCAGCTCTCTGTTGGTCTCGTCAAAGTTTAAATTTGCCTTGCTCATGATAATACCTTCTCTAAATCCTTTCTTAAGTTCTCTACGCTTCCATCCGCGAAGCAGTGACCGTCCATGCCGCAGGCTCTCGCCCCTTCAATATTCATCGGCAGGTCATCAATAAAGTAGCACTCCTCCGGCTTTAATCCAAACCGTCTGAAGAAATGCTCATACATCTCCTTCTGCGGCTTTATGCATTTCACTTCCGCAGAAAAGAGCAGTCCGTCAAAGCATTCCACTGCTGGAATGACTGCCTTATAACAGGATGGAAGGCGGATAGATGCGTTGGAACAGACATAAAGGCCATAGCCCTTTGCCTTTAATTCCCGCACCAGCGCTTCCATCTCTTCATTTTTCCACATGCAGTATTTGTCCCAGTTGTCAAAGCACTGCTTTGCTGCCTCATGAAGACGCTCCGGCAACCGGGCGCACATTTTTCTGAAGCCCTCTTCTTCGGAAATCACGCCCATATCTAACAGGACCCACTCCGGCGAATCAAACACCGCCGCACAGACGGCCTTCTGGTCAGCCTCATTGTCTATAAAATGACGGCAGGCCCGCATAGACTCATAATAAATAAGGACCTTCCCCATATCAAACACGATATTTTTGATCATTATCCCTCTCCTTTTATTTTCTGTCAGACTCCCCCGCTTTTTCTTTTCACCTTTTTGCTGTTTTTTCTGCAGCTGACACACTTCCTGCATCAGCGGTCTCCGGTCAGCAGCTTCCAAAGTCCCGGCATATACCGCCGCAGAGTTTTTTTCATCACTGTGCTGATCAGAAGAACCAGAAGCGGCATTACCAGAAACAGGCCAAACGGACCGTACCATTCCGGCACTGCGCCGCCCATCAGCATGGCCGCTCCCTTGTTGATCAGCCGTACAAGGGCAAAATGCACCGCATACAGGAAAAAGCTATGCTTCATAAAATCCTTTGCCTCCGGAAGAGACTTGCCCGGAAGCACCAGCCAGAATCCCGTCACCGCACATAACCGGCAAAGGACAAAGGATGGAACACAGGCCCGCCAGAGCCCGATATAATAAATCGCCGCTGCTGCCAGGAGACTGAAAAGCCCGGCTGCAAGACGTTTTCCATTTCCCGCGCCCTCCACCGTATCCCGGCAGTAAAGCGCAAGCATGGCTCCGCTTCCATAATAGATCATCGCATCCGGATTCACCGGAAAGCCATCTGGCTTTACCTGCACAAGGATCCAGAAAAACAGCAGAAGCAAAAGGCCGCTCCACACCCGCTTTAACAGCGGATAAAGCACCGGGGCCAGCAGCACAAGCCACAGAAGCTGGTATAAATACCAGAATACATTGTTATAGGTGTGGGCCACCACGGCATCCACCACAGCCGTAAGCGAAAATTCCACAACACCCTTTCCTACCACATCCCCCACCGCAGGAATACGGCTGGCAATGACATAGCTGAGGTAATACAGAAAATTCCACACGATATAGGGGACCAGCAGACTCTTAATACGTCGCTGCCATTTTCCTCTCAGTTTTCCCCAGTCAAAATCCCGGTAAAACCGGTAACCGGAGATCATGAAAAAGCCCGGCAATCTGCCCGAGCCAGTCTCCGATCCGGTGTTCCAGCACATAGACCATACCGGTGGCTGCCTGATATCCCAGAAACAGCTCCGCGTTGTAGGAATGAACCCAGATCACCAGCAGACTGAGCGCAAAAGAGAACCATGTGACTTTGTTGCGAAATTCTAACTCGGTCATATGATTCCCCCTCGTCTGTCACACATTTTATCAGTCTGCAGTCCGAAAACCGGACACCAGATTCATCCGCCTGTTACAATACATCGGAAAAATGCGGGCGCAGCCGCTTAAACACCCGAAGTCCCAGAAGTCCGATCACCAGAGTCACCACCCAGAAGTAGATGCCAAGCTTTGGCCGCTCCCAGAACCAGTTTCCGGTCAGCATGCTGTCCCGGTAACCTGCCACCACATAGTAGAACGGATTCAGTTTCAGGATTGTCACAAACCATGGTGCCTTGTCAGCAAACATGGTCTCCTGGTACATGATCGGAGTCAGCCACATGCCAAACTGCAGACAGATGCTGACGATCTGCGCCATATCCTTAAAAAAGACATTGATGGCAGAGGTCAGATATCCAAAGGCCAGCGCCAGCATGGCAGCCGCAAAGCTGTAATACAGGATCTGGATCCAGGTTGCCATGGGAAGACGTCCGTAGCACAAAAATACTGCCAGCATGATCCCGGCGAAAAACGCATGCACCAGCATGCAGGAGATCAGCTTGATGATGGGCAGGATCTCTACCTGGAATACAACCTTCTTGACCAGATAACTGTACTCCTGCAGACATCCGGTCACACAGTTTAATGCCTCACTGTAGAAAAACCACGGTACAATACCCGGAATCAGCCACAGCACGTAAGGGACACCCGGAACCGGCGGCACACTCTTAAATCCCACCTGGAAGATGAAGAAATAAATAAGTACCGTAACGATAGGCTGGACCAGCATCCAGACCATGCCGAAATAGGAGCCCACGAAGCGTTTTCGAAAATCTGCCTTTGCCAGATCCCAGATGAGTTTTCGTTTCCTGACGATTTCTTTCATCAGAGAAATTACATAATTCATACGTTAATTTTCCTCATTAAATTTGAAGGTGTCCTTCAGACCACTCCACTTTTTGTCTTTCTCGGAGATGATCAGCTCTACGCCTTCCTCAAACGGCCAGTCAATGCCGATCTCCGGATCATTATAAGCCAGGCCGCCCTCATCGCCCGGATGATAGAAATCGGTACACTTATAGGCAAACTCAGCCTCATCAGACAGGACCAGAAAGCCATGGGCGAAGCCTTCCGGAATATAGAACTGTTTCTTATTCTCTGCAGTCAGCTCTACGCCGAACCATTTGCCGTAGGTTTTGGAGTCTGCGCGCAGGTCTACTGCCACATCAAATACCGCACCGCGGATGGCACGCACCAGCTTGCCCTGCGGATACTGCTTCTGGAAATGCAGGCCGCGCAGTACGCCCTTTACAGACATGGACTGGTTGTCCTGTACAAATACCATGTTCAGGCCAGCCTCTTTGAAATCATTCTGGTTGTAAGTCTCTACAAAGTAACCGCGCTCATCCTTGAATACGGTTGGCTCGATCACATAAAGTCCCTCTATGTCGCAGGATGTCACTTTGATCTTTCCCATTGTTTTCTTCCTCACTTTTCCTTCATATAAAATTTAAAGCCGGATGCACACGATGCTGAACAGGCGCACCAGGGCGTAACCGTTCAGACAGCACATCAGATACAATATACTACGGTTTTTATCCTTTGTCAAAACCACTGTCTGATTTTTCAGCGCCAATAAAAGCACTGGCAGAAATGGCAGGAAATACCGTCCCTGAACACCCAGGATCACCCGGGAGCTGACCGGTGTCCAGGCAATCAGCATAGACAGCATGGTAAGACCAGCGCAGGCCGCACATAAAAATCCGGTCCAGACTCTGTGACGCCCGCTCATGCGAAGCTGCTCTCCCGGGATTTTTAAAGCCAGGCCGGTCAGACACAGGGTAAACGTCCAGACCGCCAGGTACGGCACATCCAGCACCTGATCCAGATTGCCAAGCCAGCCTCCGATCATGGTGATATGCATGTCCTTGGCATTCCAGAGCAGTGTCTGGTACAACATCCGCACCAGCAGCACAGGATCATGGATGAGAAGGCTCATGCTAAAGCCTGTCTCCCCGGCCCAGGCCACGTAGCTGTCAGCCTCCGTAGCGGCTGCGTAGGTGGCAATAACCTGGCTGTTTACCAGATACATGGCCATGCCCCAGGCTATTCCCACTGCAAAGGCACTGATAAACCAGTTTCGCACCTTGCCGAATTTCTGCATAGGGATCAAAAGGCACAGGCCCAGCATCGGTGCGTAGACCATTTTACAGGGACCTGCCACAGCAGCCAGGACTGCTAACAGCACAATATCCCACGCCCGGACCTGTGCTCTTTCATAGGCCAGATCCAGACAGACTGCCGTCAGCAAAAACATGCAGGACAGGATCATCACATCGTAAGAAAAGGATGCCGCCAGATGCAGGCTCATGGGAAGCACGGCTACACCGAAAAGCACTTCCTTTCCGAAAGGGATCCGCTTCATGGACCAATACAGCATGGCCACAAAGAAGAGCAGGTTGCAGAATCGTCCGAAATAAAGCAGGCTGACGGTGTTCAGGCCCAGAAGTCTTGCCAGGCTGATGCCGATGGCCTGAGGCACATAGGCAAGAGGCGTGGTGGTAACCGGCGGGTAGGTGGAGCTGACATAGGATCCCAGCGCCTCAATCTCTGCGGTGCGCTCCGGAGCGTACTGCCCGTTCAGGCCCAGGCTGTGAAGCAGCTCGTAGGTGGACTCCTCCAGCGTTTCGCCCAGCTTCGCTGCCTGTTCCCGGCTCTCAGCCGTCACCTGCAGATTGCCGTCCTCATCCGGCTCATACACAAAATCCCCGTTCAGGTCTTCTATCCAGGCATCCTGCGCCCGCAAGAGCACCCGGCCATACCGGTCCCGCTGGGGCTGCCCGGTCATCTGTGAAGAAAGCCGGTAAGCGCTGACATAGTGGCTGATCTCATCCGGCGCCGTAAGCGGCGGCAGAACAAAGAGATAAAGGATGCCAAGACCGCCCGTCATAAGCACTGCCAGCTTCGGCAGAGAGCAGGGGACAGCCTTTTCAAGCAGGAAATAGCCGCAGACCGTGGTCAGTACCAGAACCAGCACGATCAGCAGCAGATACCGCCCCATCTGCCAGGAGGCACCGGTCTCATGGATTCCGGCGCGCACATCCAGGCTGTGCCAGGCCGCAGCAGCCGCCAGGCACATGATCCCGGCAATCAGGCTAGTGCTTCTCTTCTTCATATTTTTTCTCCTCAAGCGCCATGGCCTGTACCAGTTCCTTGATCTTGCTTTCCAGCTGGGAGATATGGATGCTCATAAAGAACACCTTTAAAATCAGCACAAAGATCGCAAACAAAAATAAAAAGTTGGTTGTTGCGTAGATTCCCAGAAGACTGGCGCAGGCATCGGCCACCTTCGGAAATACGCTGTATACCACCAGCACCAGGGCCAGCACGATCCAGAAGATCGCGCTCTCGATCTGCATCCGGGACTGGCGTATCTTGCGCATGATCATGGCAAAGGTGCCAAGGGACACCAGGATCAGCGCAATTCGCAGGGTTATGGTCATCATGATTTTCTTCTCCATTTCTTTTCCCAGTAAAGCGGGCTCATGCTGCACCAGAGGATCATCTTCCTTGGGAGCTTCTCATACTGTTTTCCCAGCTTATAGCCGAGATATTTGCAGCCGCTGCTGACCACAAGCTCCGGGATCAGAAAGCCCCGGAAATGCGCCAGCAGATATTTTGCCGTCTGCTTCACCAGGCGGATGCCCTCGCCCTCGGATTTCAGCTCCGCAAAAATCTCCGGGTGCTCTGCCTGGGATACTGCCAGATCAAAGTTCCTGTGAAACTGCTGCATGGGTGTCAGGTTATGGGAATGGACCACCTTTGCCTCCGGCACATAGGCCACCGCGTAACCTGCATCCATGGCCGTTGCCGCGTAGATCATGTCTTCATTAAAAAGTGTGCTGTTCACAAAGCCCTCCAGCTTCCGGAAAATGTCCTTGCGGTACGCACAGCAGACATTGGAAGCAAAGTACGTCTTGATCCCCATGGTTTCCAGATTCTTTTTCGTCTTGACCATGGGCTTATCCGGGTAGTTAAAGGCGCGGGTATAGCGCTCGATCGTGCGGCAGTCCTTTGCGGGAAGCTGCTTTGCGTAAGCCACCGCCACGGTCTCACCCTCCGGTCCCTTCTGTTCCAGCCCCCTCAGCAGGTTCTCGATCAGATGCTCATCCTGTGGGACTGCATCATCCGTCATGAATATCATGATATCCGATTCGGAATACCACGCCGCCAGATTACGTGTACCGCCATGATCAAACTCTTCCTTCGTCAGATGATGGACCTCCATACCGGGGATATTCCGGTATCCGTCCGCGTTCCAATAAGATTTTTCTGTATTCATAATGATGATCCGGTTCGGTACCACAGTCTGCTTCCTGAGCATCTGAAGCAGTCTCGCAAACCGCCGGTCCGGCTTATACACCGGAATCAAAACATCAACTGTCATGACGCACCTCCTGTATTTCTTTTTGTATCTCAAACCAGGCACCGCCCACAAAGCCTGCTGCCATCACGATCATCAAAATGAGATAGGCAAACGCTGCGCCGAAGATTCCAAGCGCCACCGTAAGCCTCGGTGCCAGAATGGCCGCAAGCACAGTCAGCACTGCGTAAATGCCAAAAATCAGCTTCTGCCTGCGCAGGATCACCAATGCATAATAATATAAATTCAGCACTGCATAAAAGCCGCCGCCCAGCACGATCATGATAAATGCCGGCCACAGCGCCGTCAGCGTTCCGCTGTAGGATTTGCCAAGCAGCCACTCTAAAAGTGCCAGGACCGGTCTGCCAAGCACCACGGTCCCTCCTACCGCCAGCACCGTCAGGCCTCCGATCACCGCCATGATAGTAAGAAGCTTCTTTTTAAAATCAGAAAACCGGTGTTCATTCCAGCAGTCCGTCAGATACGTCAGAAACGGGGGGCAAACAAAGCCCGCCGCCAGATTGATGACGGAGGTCGGCATGAAAATCACATTGAAATAGCCGCTGGCCGCATCGCCCAGATGGGCATCTATGGCATATTTTGCAGCGGAAAAAATATAAAAATCCAAAAACACCGATACAAACAAAAGAATAGACGATGCCGTTAAGGAAACGCCCTGCTTTGCGCTCCATCCGTAATCCACCCGCTTCAGTTCTCTTAAAACCACAATGTCAAACAGTACTACACCGGCGATCTGTCCCAGAACCGCTGCCGCGCAGGCGGCAAACAGTCCTGCCCCCGAAACCAGCGTGGCCAGAAATACCCCCACCGACAAAATCGTACGGAAGGTATTGGAGCGTCCGGTCAGGTACAGGCAGCCCTGACGCTGAAATTCCGACTCATACACATCAGCAAAACCGTCGATCACCTTGTAGACGATCAGCAGGAAAATGATCTGCGCCTTCTGCCAGGAATAACCGATACACGCCAGATATCCGACTCCGAGAAGCAGTGCCAGGGTGCAGGTCACATACCGGTGATGCAGGTAATCCCCGAACCGGTACTGGTTTGTCCCATCCGTGATGTGGAACGGACGGATTCCAAAGTAGGCCTGAAGAAACATCTGCTGCCCTACGGTACTGAACCCGAAGGAAAAGATTCCTCCCTGCTCCTCCCCCGCAATGCGCAATACCAGAAAGGAAAGCACCATGCTGGCAAAGGCATAGAAGAAGCTTCCTGTCATATTCCAGATCATATTCTCTTTTTCCAGGCTCATCCCTGTCTTCATAAGAAGGTGCGTCCAGTGTTTCATAGTGATTGTACTCCGTTACGTTTATATTCTCTGGCTGCTTCTGTCACGGCGCATGGCTGAACTGTTCCGGAAATTCTGGATCAGCAAAATCGACAGAAGCATCCGAGCCATATACCGCACAGCCACCATCGGCTTTAAATAGCTCTCGCCACCAGCCCGCTCCGCGATGTGCACCGGAATCTCGGCCACCCTTGCTCCCTGCTTTAACAGGTAAGACACGGTATCCGGCTCCGGTCCGTAGTTTAAGTTCAGGGCAAATTCTTTGATCATCTCCCGATCGAACATCCGCATGCCGGAGGTCGGATCGTTGACTGTCACGCCCGTTGTCAGGCGGATAGCCATTTCAATCAGACGGCTTCCCAGCATACGCATGGACCAGTCCTTCTTCGCATTCACAAACCGGCTTCCGATGACAATTTCATAGCCCTCTTTCATCTTTTCCATCATAGGCTCAATGAACTCCGGCCGGTGCTGCCCGTCACCATCAAACTGGATGGCATATTCATATCCTTTATGGTAAGCGTATTTCATTCCTGCCTGAAAGCAGCCTGCAAGGCCCAGATTCACCGGAAGATCCAGCAGGTTGAAACCGTTTTCCCGGCAAATGGCTGCTGTCCGGTCTCTGGAGCCGTCATTGACCACAATATAATCAAACTGCGGATACTTATCCTCCAGCTCCCGTACCACATTCTCGATATTCGCTTCCTCATTATAGGCGGGAATCACGATCAGCACCTTGTTCATTTCGACTTTTCTCCACATTTCAGTATGATATCGCAGATCTCGTCCACTGTTTCCAGGGAAAGATCCGGGTATAACGGCAGTGTCAGCACCTCAGATGCGATCCGCTTTGCCACCGGTGTGTCATCCGAAGAGAACTGTTCCCGGTAACATGCGTAATCGTTGATGCACGGATAGAAATACTTGCGAGCAAAGATGTTGTACTCCTTCAGCGCCGCAAAGATCTCGTCCCGGTCTGCGCCGTAGCCCTCAAATACCACCGGCATGTAAGCATAATTGTAACGCACACCAGCCTTTTCTTTGCAGAGACGGATGCCTTCCACGCCGCCCAGGCGCTCTCGGTAACGCTCTGTCAGAACTTTTCTCTTAGCAATGTCCGCGTCCACATGGCGCAGGTTGCAGAGGCCCATAGCCGCCTGGAACTCATTCATCTTTCCGTTGGCACCCACATACTCCACCTGCTCATAACCGGTAATGCCGAAGTTTTTGAGCTGATACAGCAGATCCTTTAATTCCGGGTCATGAAATGCCACCGCGCCGCCCTCGATGCTGTGAAATACCTTAGTGGCATGGAAGCTGAACATGGAGGCATCGCCAAACTCACCGATACCAACGCCATCAAGCTCCTCACCAAAGGTGTGGGCTGCGTCATAAATGACCTTTAAGCCATGACGGTCCGCAATCTCCTGAATGCGCTTTACATCGCAGGGATTTCCATATACATGAACCGGAACAATTGCGGAGGTCTTCTCCGTGATGAGGCTTTCCAGTTTGTCCACGTCGATGGTATAGTCTTCCTCATTGATATCACAGAATACCGGAGTCAGGCCGTTTCGCACGATAGCATGGGTGGTGGAGGCAAAGCTGAAGGGAGTCGTGATAACCTCACCGGTCAGCTTCATGGCCTGCAGCGTCAGCTCCAGCGCCATATGGCCGTTGACAAACAGCTCCAGATTCGGTGTTTTCAAATATGTTTTCAGTTTTTCCTTTAAGGTTTCGTGGTATTCTCCCATATTGGTCAGCCAGGCGCTGTCCCAGATGGGCTTTAACATTTCCACATATTCTTCCAGAGGCGGCAGTGATGAACGGGTCACCATAACCGGCTCTTCATGTCGTTTTATCATCTGTCATTCTCTCCCTTCGCCTGACTTGTGGCATTGCACGGGCTGTCCGTCTGCCCTGCGCCAGCTGCTTTATCCTGGCTGTTCATGGAATACTCCGCGTACCGTCTTGCAATGTACTGCTCGCCGGTCACGGACAGCTCATCCAGTTTTTCTCCGGTAAAGCAGCGTATATGGGCATCTGCCATATCGTAGCCTGCAGCGCCGGAAAATGCCACACCGCCCGCAAACCGCGGATTGCATTCCAGGAAATAATACTCGTTCTTTTCCTGATCTGCCTCGATAAATTCCATATTTACACAGCCCCGGATACCCACCGCTTCCGCAATATCCCGGCATTGCTGCTCCAGCAGTCCGTTTCGGAATACGCAGACTGAGGTTCCCGCACCGTTTAAGGTGCGCAGAAGCTCCCGCCTCGGCAGGCAGGATATCTGTCCGGTTTCCGGATTTCTCACCACATCCACAGTGATAACATGTCCGTCGATCTTCGGCTGCACCAGATACTGCTGTTTCTGCTCCTCGCTACAGGTGTGCAGCAGGAATTCCAGATCCTCTCTGGATTCCAGGATCCGGAGGCCCTGGCTGCTCCGTCCGTCAAAGGGCTTGGCCACCAGCGGATAGGAACATGATATGGTTTCAAGCTCTGCCAGGCGCACACCCGGAATGGTCCGGCAGAGTTTCCGCTCCCGCAGGAACACTTCCATCTTCTCCTTATTCCGGCAAAGGCTGACAGCAGAAGCATCGGAAAGCCAGACCTCTGCGTCCAGCATTTTGAAATCCTCCGCCAGTTCTGTCCTCCACTGCTGGATCACGTCAATTTCCACATCAGTCAGCGGCATCAGCACGCTGGCCTGTTCTTTTTTACAAAGCTCTTTCAGAAAATTCCGATACTGTTCCCGGCCGGTGGCGTAGGGTGCCCTGTAAAACACATCCACATCCCGGGAGTTTACCACCCACTCAGCCGGGTATATATCGCAGCCCACAACCCGCATACCTGCCTTGTGGCAGGCAGAAATCACGTTCTGGGCAGAAAACGACCCGATAGCCGTAACGATCACTGTTTTTTTCATAACCTCATTCTCCATCATTTTTTCAGCCTCTCCTTTACCATGCCTGCCAGAAAGCAGAAGCTTTCCAGGCGGAAGGCTGCCGCCAGCACAATGTATACAAAGGCCCCGCAAACAATCTGCAGTACAAGCTTCAGCCATACCGACATAGACGGAAGCCACGTGCCAAAGACCATGACAGCTCCGCACATCACAACAGATAATGCAGCCGGAGGGGCCACATCCATCCACTGGTGGGCAATGTCATAGCCAAGCAGCTTTTTGTTCGGCTCCGCATTGACAAAGGTGCACACGAAATCCTGAAATGCCTTGATGCACACCATGATAAACACATTGAACTGCATGCCGATGACCAGGGCCAGAATACTCAAAGCCTTCTTCACCAGCTCCAGCTTTAAAAAGATATCGCTGCGTCCCACTGCGTTGATGGCCTGCAGATTCGTAATATGAATCGGCCAGAAGCAGTAGGAAACACACATGATCCGCAAAAATGGTACACAGATCAGCCATTTTTCTCCCAGAAGGGCAAGTACCAGCGTATCCGCCACCGCAAACAGTCCCATGAGCATCGGGATCACCGCAAAGGAACTTAAGCGGATGGCCCGGCGCACCATATCCCGCACCTTATCCCTGTCATCCTGACAGGCAGAAAAAGCCGGAAGCAGCACCGCCTGAATGGCCGCCCCCAGGTTGGTGGCGATCAGCTTTGGAAACTGTTCTCCGCGGTTGTAGCTGCCCAACAACTCTTCATTATATATCTTTCCGATCAAAAGTCCATACAGATTATTAAATACCGTATCTAACAGGGAAGCGCAGAGAAGCTTCCATCCAAAGGCAAACATGGTCCGGATCCGGTCAAAGCCGAAGCACAGGCCCGGCTTCCAGGAAACCGTAAGGAACAGCACGACCATCAGACTGATGTAGTAGCTAATCTGCTGCCATACCATAGCCCACACACCAAATCCCCGGTATGCCATGAAAATACTGATGACGCCGGAAACAGCCGAAGCAGCCAGGGTGGAAAAAAAGAGTCCCCGAAACTCCATGTTCCGGGACACATAGGCCGTCTGCACTGAGATGACTGCCCCCGGGAACAGCACGATACCCAGTACCCGCACAATGAGCTTTAACACCGGGATTGCGTAAAACTCCGCGATGGCAGGTGCTGCCAGATACAGCAACGCATAAAATACCACCGATGCCGCAAGTTCAAAATAGCAGACCGATGAGAAATCCACCTCGTCAGCCTGCTTTTTCTGCACCAGAGCCGTGGAAAAACCGCTCTGGACAAATACATTTGCAATGGTGATAAAGATCATGATGATCCCCACCACACCGTACTCCGCCGGAGTTAACAGCCTGGCTAAAAGGATCGCGATCACAAACTGGATGCCCTGGGCTCCTCCGTTTTCAAGAAGCTTCCAGAACAGTCCGCTCGCCACTTTATTTTTCATTCCTACTTCGTTACTCATAATGATCTCTTTCGATGTTATTTCTGATGGAACCGCTTCTGCAGCCACCCATACAGTTTTGGTGCCGAAGTCTCAAACCGGATAAAGAACCTTGTCCTTGCATTCAGTTCCCGGTAAAATTCCCGGTTTTCCTTATTTAATACAGTTTCATAATGTTTGGTGTTCACCCGGGTCAGGAACAGAAGCCGCCGGATGGCATGCTCCACCGTGTTGTGGAACCGGCCTCCGCTGAAAGCATCAAAGCCATGATACATTGCCGTCATGGCCTCCGCATAATCCTGCTGCTTTTTCTCGTAATCCCCCTGCTTCATGAGAGTAGTCCAGGAAGCCGCACCGCCCAGGCGGTACACACACATGGGTTCATCCATGTACCAGGCCCAGCCGCGGTTTGCAGAAAGCAGCTGCAGCGGAATATCCGCGATGGGTGCATTGTTATAAAATTCCGGCAGCTCCGCTACCATTTCCCGGTAAAACATCAGGGATGCCGTGGGATATCCGGAGATCTTGTCAATGATCTCCTCCGGAGAGATCATGCGGCTGCCCATATAGGGACGCATGGCATGCTCCGTCAGTGCCTTTCCCTGCACCTCGATCTTTGCGCTGTGGAAACAAAGGGAACAGCCCGGATTCGCTTCCAGGTAATCCACCTGTTTCTGAAGCTTGTGCATATCGGTCCAGTAATCGTCCCCTTCACACATGGCAATATACTTTCCTCTGGCCCGCGGAAAATTGAAGGTTCCGCTGACGTTGGTCAGTCCCTTTGAGTACTGGTTTTCCGTTTGCAGGATCGGAAAGATCCGGTCCGGATACCGTTTTGCGTACTCACGGATGATCTCTGCTGTTCCATCTGAGGACGCATCATCGTGGATCAGGACCTCATAGGCAAAATCTGTCTGCTGGTTCACAAAGCCCTCCAGCGCGTCCCGGATATAGGAGGCCTGATTGTATGTGATACAGCAGACACTGACCATAATGCCGGAGCTTTTGCACTCTGCTTCAAAACCAGGTTCCCGTCTTTTATTTTCCATATCCTTTTTTTCTTCGTGCACCATCATGATCCTGTTTTTTCCTTTTCTTCCCAACTCTGTGACAATTCCCTTACATTTTTATTGCTAATCCCTTTTATTTTACATGATTGCCAATAAATTGTAAATCAGATATGGTCTTTTCACCCTATTTATGATAGATTAACAATGAATGGTATATTTATTATTTTCAGGAGGTTTTTTAACCATGCGTAAACATACAAAAGCAGGATTCGCACTGCTGATGGCTGGCATAATGATGGCCGGATCTGTTACCAGCGCCCTTGCGGCAACAGATGCCACCGCAGCAACCAGCGGCGTCATTGACACTACCAAAAAGACCGAGGTGACCGGTCCGGGAGCTGTCGGTCCGGGAAGCACTGCAGCTTCCACAGAAACCACTTCTGACGGCCACACATTCTCCACGGAAGCTCCCGGTTCCACCACCACGGAAACTTCAGGCGCATCCCAGGCAGAGAACGTGCAGACCACCGCACCGGAATCCGCCCCGGCTTCCGAAGCTTCCCAGGACGTTACGAGCGGCCAGGACAATGCCCTGACCGAGGATCAGGCAAACCAGCTGGAATCTGAGCAGGCTGCCGCTGAGGCTGAAGCAGAAGCCAGCCACACCGGCCCCCTTTCCGTTCCTCTGCGTCAGCCGCGCCTGCAGACTACGGTTCTCTTAAATGACAGCCATAACTGGTCCGGCGCCTTTGTCAACGACCAGCAGATCTCAACCGACGGCGTGCCGTTTTCTTCCATTTCCACCTTTCTGGAAAATATCTTCGGAAACGTGCTGTACCGCGCTTATAACTCCTCCACCGGCTGGACCGGCTGGGCATTAAACGGTCAGCAGACGTTCTTTGACGGCAATGCCTGGCATCCGGTTGAGGCCATCCAGTACCGCTTCGCAGGCCCGGTGAATGACCAGTATGACATTTACTATTCTGCCCTGTTAAGCGACGGCACCCAGACCGGATGGGGTAAAAACGGCGAGACCGTAGGTACCA
>ERZ838839.1685-NODE-1685-length-19869-cov-15.517261_pt1 | contig 19869 bp, 15 predicted proteins | sample MGYA00519909_ERZ838839 | MGnify/ENA primary metagenome ERZ838839 (study PRJEB31850, sample SAMEA3708843) | human gut metagenome | biome: human gut; feature: human-associated habitat; material: faeces | place: China | collected 2014 ... | reverse complement strand
ATAGGTTGGGGGTGTAAGAGTTGTGAGACTTTTAGCTGACCAATACTAATAAGTCAAAGTTTTAACCTAAAAGATTTACTATATAGTTTCGAATGATCCATTCCAATAAATAAGGAGCAATGAAATTGCGACTATATTTATTGAGATGCAGATGACAAAGTCATCGGCAATACATTAGCAAATATGCTTGGTGAGAATAGCTGCAGGGGTACACCTAGTTCCATTCCGAACCTAGAAGTTAAGCCTGTAAACGCTGAAAGTACTTGGAGGGAAGCCTCCTGGGAGGATAGGAACTCGCCAAGCTTTTATAAATGTTAATAATGCTTAGTGAAAATAGCTGTGGGGGTACACCTAGTTCCATTCCGAACCTAGAAGTTAAGCCCATAAACGCTGAAAGTACTTGGAGGGAAGCCTCCTGGGAGGATAGGAATTCGCTAAGCTTTTTTTATTTTTTGTGAAAAGGTTATTCTTTAAATAGATTAAAGAGTAATCTTTCTTTAGTTTTTGTAAAAATAATAAAAATACTTAATATCAAAGATAAAATAGTTAAAGAGTACTTAATTGAGTTATTATGAATAAAGTTTAAAAATATGTTTAAATTTAATTTTTTTTATGATATGATTGTATATAGTAGTAAAAGAACAAATAAAAAACAAAAAGTTAATAGGAGGAACAAAAATGATATGTAGAGATAGTAAAGAATTAAAAAAATTAAAAGAATATATTTCTACTTTTGAAGATAAGAAAAGTGCTCTTATTATAGTTCTTCATAAAGCACAAGAAATATTTGGATATATTCCAGCAGAAATTCAAGAAGTAATTGCTGAGGAATTAGATATCCCAGTAGCTAAAATTTATGGAGTAGTAAGTTTTTATAATTTCTTTTCAATGGAGCCTAAAGGAAAATATCAAATATCAGTGTGTACAGGAACAGCTTGTTATGTAAGAGGAGCAGGGAAAGTCTTAGAAGCATTAGAAAAAGAATTAGATATAAGTGTTGGTGGAGTAACAAAAGATGGATTATTCTCTTTAGATAGTTTAAGATGTGTTGGTGCTTGTGGATTAGCCCCAGTAGTATTAGTAGGAAAAGAAGTTCATGGAAAAGTAAAAGCAAGTGATGTACCTAAAATATTAGCAACTTATAGAGAAAGAGAAAACTTAGAAGAAAAATAGAAATTAAAGAAATAAATGTAATTTTCAGGAGGGACTATGGACTGCAAGAAAAAAATTTTAATATGTGGTGGAACAGGGTGCTTATCTTCTAAAAGTGAGGATATTAAACATAACTTAGAAAATTATATAGATAAATATGGTGTAAAAGATATAGAAGTAATTTTAACTGGTTGTTTTGGTTTTTGTGAAAAAGGACCAATAGTAAAAATAGTTCCAGAGAATACTTTTTATATTGAAGTAAAACCAGAAGATGCTGAAGAGATAATTAAAAAAGATATAATAGATGGGGAAAAGATAGAGAGATTATTATATAAAGATCCTAAATCAGAAGAGTTAATTTATGATTCTAAAGATATGGAATTTTATCAAAAACAAGAGAGAAGAGCATTAAAAAATTGTGGGTTAATTGATCCAGAAAATATACAAGATTTTTTATTGCATGATGGATATAGAGCAATAGAAAAGGTTCTTTTTAATATGAGTAATGCAGATGTAGTGAAAGAGATAAAAGAATCTGGACTTAGAGGAAGAGGTGGAGGAGGTTTCCCTACTGGAATAAAATGGGAGATAGCTTCTAAAAATAATAATGAACAAAAATATATAGTTTGTAATGCAGATGAAGGGGATCCAGGAGCTTTTATGGATAGATCTATATTAGAGGGAGATCCGCACTCTGTAATTGAAGGAATGATGATAGCAGGATATGCTATTGGAGCTAATAAGGGGTTAGTTTATATAAGAGCTGAATATCCATTGGCAATTCATAGATTAAGTGTAGCAATAGAATCAGCTAGAAAAGCTGGATATTTAGGAAAAAATATTTTAGAAACAGAGTTTGAATTTGATATAGAGTTAAAATTTGGAGCAGGAGCTTTTGTATGTGGAGAAGAAACTGCCTTAATTCACTCTATGGAAGGAAGAAGAGGAGAACCAACTTCTAAACCCCCATATCCAGCAGAAAAAGGTTTTTGGAAACAACCAACAATAGTAAATAATGTGGAAACTTTAGTAAATGTTCCTAGAATACTTCTTTATGGAAAAGATTGGTTTAGAGAAGTAGGGACAGAAACATCTCCAGGAACAAAAGTTTTTGCTTTAGCAGGAAAAATTAATAATGTTGGATTAGTTGAAGTACCTATGGGAATAACTCTTAGAGAGATAATTTTTGAAATAGGTGGAGGAATAAAAAATGGCAAAAAATTTAAAGCTGTTCAAACTGGAGGTCCTTCAGGTGGATGTTTAGGTGAAAAAGATTTAGATACCCCAATAGATTTTGATACTTTAAGTAAAAAAGGTTCTATTATGGGATCTGGTGGAATGGTAGTAATGGATGAAGATGATTGTATGGTTGCTATTGCTAAATTTTTCCTTGAATTTACATTAGATGAGTCTTGTGGAAAGTGTACTCCATGTAGAGTAGGAAATACAAGATTATATGAGATTTTAGATAGAATAACTAATGGAAAAGGAAAACCTGAAGATTTGAACTTATTAAAAGAATTATCTGAGGGAATAAAAGCTACTTCATTATGTGGACTTGGACAAACATCAGCTAATCCAGTACTTTCAACATTAAATCAATTCTATAATGAATATTTAGATCATGTTGTAAATAAAAAATGTACTGCTAAAGCTTGTCAAAAACTTATAACTTATAATATAACAGATAAATGTATTGGTTGTACAGCTTGTTCAAGATTGTGTCCAGTTAATGCAATCGAAGGTAGTTTAAAACATAAGCACACAATAAATAATGAAATTTGTATAAAATGTGGAGCTTGTTTTGAAAATTGTAAATTTAATGCTGTTGAAAAACTTTAATTTCTAATGGGGTGAATTATAGATGAGAATGATCAGATTAAAGATAGATGATAAAGTAGTGTTAGCACCAGAGGGAACAACTATATTAAATGCAGCTTTAAAAGCAGGAATACATATTCCACATTTATGTTATATGGAGATGCCTGAAATAGGGTATAAAAATGATTGTGCTTCTTGTAGAGTGTGTGTAGTTGAAGTAAAGGGAATGAATAGATTACTTCCTTCATGTACAACTCCAGTAGCAGAGGGAATGGAAGTTATTACAAACTCATTAAAAGTTATGCAAAAAAGAAGATTAGTAGTGGAACTTTTACTTTCAGATCACCCAAAAGATTGTTTAATCTGTGGGAAGAATGGAGAGTGTGAACTTCAAAAATTAGCTATATCTTTTGGACTTAGAGAGATGAGATTTGAGGGAAAAGAGGCAAAACATGACAAGCAATATTCAATATCTATAACTCGTGATATTACAAAATGTATTATGTGCAGAAGATGTGAGACTATGTGTGAAGAGATTCAATCTTGTGGGATACTTACAGGGATAGATAGAGGATTTAATGTAATTGTAAATACAGCATTTAATAGAAATCTAATAGATACTAATTGTACTTTCTGTGGGCAATGTGTAGCAGTTTGTCCAGTAGGGGCTCTATATGAAACTGACAATAGTTTTAAACTTTCACAAGATTTAATTGACCCTAATAAAAAAGTAATAGTTCAAGTAGCTCCAGCAGTTAGAGTGGCAATAGGGGAGTTATTTGGACAAAAACCAGGAACAGATTGTACTGGTAAATTGGTTACTGCTCTTAAAAAACTAGGTTTTGATGGAGTATTTGATACAAACTTTGCAGCAGATATAACAATAATGGAAGAAGCAACAGAATTAAAACATAGATTGGAAGAAAATAAAAAGCTACCATTATTTACATCATGTTGTCCATCTTGGGTTAGATTTGCAGAGTTAAATTATCCAGAGATATTAGAAAATATATCTTCTACAAAATCACCACAACAAATTTTTGGTTCTTTAGCTAAAAATGTTTGGGCAGAAAAAATGGGAATTGATAGAAAAAATTTAGTATGTGTTTCTATAATGCCATGTATCTCTAAAAAATATGAGGCATCAAGAGAGGAACTAGCAGTTGATGAAAATCTAGATGTAGATTACTCTTTAACAACTAGAGAGCTAGGAAGAATTTTTAAACAATACAATATTGATTTTAACTCTTTAGCAGATAGTGATTTTGATTCACCAATGGGAGATTCTACTGGAGCAGCTGATATTTTTGGAAGAACAGGTGGAGTTATGGAAGCTGCAGCTAGAACATTATATGAATGGGTTTCTAATGAGAAATTAGACAATTTAGATTTTATTCCATTGAGAGGATTTGAAGAGGTAAGAACTGCTGAAGTTAAAATAGGAGATAAGAGTTTAAGATTAGCAGTTGTGCACGGATTGGGAGCAGCTAGAAAGGTAGTTGAAAAGATATTAGCAGGAGAAGAGGAGTTTCATGCAATAGAAGTAATGGCATGTAAAGGTGGTTGTATTGGTGGAGGAGGACAACCTTATCATCACGGAAACTTTGATATTATAAAAACTAGAGCTGAAGCAATTCAAAATTTAGATTATCATAAGGAGATTAGAGCTTCTCATAAAAATCCATATGTAGTGGAACTTTATGAAAAAGAGTTAGGAGAACCTTATGGAGAAAAGGCACATAAAATTTTCCATACTCACTATGTAGATAGAAAAATTAAATAGTTTTTAGTTAAAAGAGCTAGTGAAATTAATTTTAACTAGCTCTTTTTGTATGAGAAATTATAATTTACCATAATCCTCTTCTGTATCAATATCAGAGAACTCTTTTTCAGAAGAGAAAGAGATTAATTTGATTAAAGGAGTACTTTTAATTATAGGTTTTCCTCCACTATCACCCTCTAATTTTAAAAGCTCAGATTTTTTATCTTCTGGAAAGAAAACAGGAGAAAATCTATTATTATTGACAATAGGAATAGTAATAAGATTAGTTTTAAAAAAATTATAGTATAAAGTTAAAATAGTTTTTTCACTAAGTAATGGTTGGTCAGCAGTAAAAAAAGTAATGCCTTTACCATTGCTATTTTTTATTCCTAATTTTATACTTTCACTTTGTCCTAAATGAGCAGTTAAATTATTTAGATATTTAAAATTATATTTTTCACTTAAACTTTTTACCCACTCTTCTCTTCCACAAACTAAAATTTCATTAAAGGGTATAGAGGAAAGTTTCTTTAAACAATTTTCTAAAAGAGAAATACTATTATACTCTAATTTTAATTTATTAAATCCCATTCTTTTTGAAAAACCTGATGCCATAATCACAGCATCAACTTTTTGATAGGGGTAGAACTCACTATTTTTTATACTCCCTAAAATAATATTAGGAAAATCTTTTTCTTTTAAAATTTTATTAATTGTTTTAAGAGAATTATTTAATCTGTCTAACTTATTTTCTCCATCTATTCCATTAAAAAAAAGATATTTTTCAACATAAGAAGGAATATTCTTAAAATAATCAGCTGATAAAATATAGCTACTTAGAAAGGCAGTATCTATTTTTTTATTACTGAATTCTAGTAGATTTTTTGGAGCAAGATTAAATCTATGTATATTAATCTCATTAAAATCTTGACTAAAAATTTCACAGTTAATTACTCCGATAACTTTAGTAACAAAGTTAGGGATACAAGGTTCAGTATCATTCCAAAACTTTAATAACTTTTCTTTAGCTCCATCAGCTTCAATAAGAATATAATCAAAACTGTCTTTTAAATTTTCAATCTCCTCATAAGTGAGAGAGGTTATCTTTCCATCTATCTCTGAACTAGCAATAATAGAAATATTTTTTTCCTCTCCTAAATAAGTTTTTTCTCCTATTGTTAAAGTTTCATAATTCTCAGAAGAGGGTTTATACATTTTAGTGGTAGTTGTAATCAGGACTTTTCCAAATTGAGCTAATTTTTTAGCAAGAAAAAAGATAAGAGATGTTTTTCCGCCAGCTCCAGTGATTGCAACAATATCTTTTTTATCTATATTGAAGTTTCTATAACTCATATCTACCTCCGAATTTAAAAATATATATAACATTTTATATGAAATATTTTTTTCGGTCCATATTTTTTTAAAAAATTGTTGACAGATGAGAAAAAAAGTTATAATATACACCTAACAAATAAATTAACCATCAAGAGAGACTGAGGGACTGGCCCTATGATGTTTCAGCAACCTGCCTATTTAGGGTGTGGTGCTAATTCCAGACAGATGGATAGACTAAGGATTTAGTGTATATTCTCTCTATTACTTGATGGTGATAGAGAGTTTTTTTTATAATTTTTTTAGGGGGATAGAAAATGATTAAGATAGAGAAAGTTAATAAGATATATCCTAATGGATTTCATGCAGTAAAAGATGTAAGTCTAGAGATAAAAAAAGGGGATATATTTGGAATAATCGGATTGAGTGGTGCAGGTAAATCATCACTAATAAGATTATTGAATAGATTAGAAGAGCCAACAAGTGGAAAGATAATAATTGATGGTGTAGATATGACATCACTATCAAAAGATCAACTTTTAGAGAAGAGAAAAAAGATAGGAATGATCTTCCAACACTTTAACCTTTTATCATCAAGAACAGTTGGAGAGAATGTAGCCTTTGCTTTAGAGATAGCAGGTTGGGAAAAATCAAAGATAAAAGATAGAGTAAAAGAGCTTTTAGAAGTAGTAGAACTTTCTAGTAAGATTGATTCTTATCCTAGTCAACTAAGTGGAGGGCAAAAGCAGAGAGTTGCAATAGCAAGAGCATTAGCAAATAATCCAGATATACTACTATCAGATGAGGCAACTTCAGCTCTAGATCCTAAAACAACAAACTCAATATTGGATCTACTGAAAAATATTCAACAAAAATTTGGACTTACTGTTGTAATGATAACTCATCAGATGGAGGTTATCAGAGATATTTGTAATAGAGTTGCAGTAATGGCAGATGGAAAAATTGTTGAAACTGGAGGGGTACACCACATATTCTCAGCTCCTCAAAGCGAAGTTACAAAAGAGTTAATCTCTTACCTACCTAGTACAGAGGAAAAGGGAGTAGAGATAATGAAAACAAAAGGAAAGATGATTATAAAATTAAAATTCCTTGGAACAATAGCAGAAGATCCTATAATTTCACAAGCTGTAAGAAATTTCAATATAGATTTTAGTATTTTAGGAGGATCAATAGATCATCTTTCAACTATGAAAGTAGGACATCTTTTCATAGAACTTTCTGGAGAGATAAAACAGCAACAAGAGGCGATAGAGTGGTTCAATGAATCAGGAGTAATAGTAGAGGTGATTTATAATGGTATTTAGTATGATATTAGATTCAACACTTGAAACTTTATATATGGTATTTTTCTCAACAATCTTTTCACTGTTAATAGGATTTCCAATAGGAGTTCTATTAGTAGTAACAAAAGAGGGAAATATTATGGAGAGACCCAAATTAAATAAGGTTTTGGAAATAGTAATAAATACTTTAAGATCATTTCCTTTTATCATATTGATGATTTGTCTATTCCCACTTTCAAGAATAATAGTAGGAACAACAATAGGAAGTACAGCAGCAATAGTTCCCCTTTCAATATCAGCAGCACCATTTGTAGCTAGAATGATAGAGGGAGCTTTAAATGAAGTTGACAAGGGATTAATAGAAGCAAGTTCAAGTATGGGAGCAAGTAATAGTACAATAATTTGGAAGGTTATGATTCCAGAGACAATGCCACATATTATTCATGGAATAACAGTTACAGTAATCAGCCTTATAGGTTTCTCAGCAATGGCAGGAACAATAGGAGCAGGGGGACTTGGAGACTTAGCAATAAGATTTGGATATCAAAGATTTAAAACAGATATAATGATCTATTCAGTAATAGTGATAATATTTTTAGTTCAAGTATTACAATCATTAGGAAACTATTTAGTAGAGAGAATTAAAAAGAAAAGATAATTAAGTTTTACAAATATAAAAAATTTACAGGGAGAGGGTAATTATGAAAAAATCTTTTAAAACTTTATTAGCAGCAGCATTTATCTTAGTTGGAGCAACAGCATTAGCAGGGGAATTAAAAGTTGGAGCAACTCCAGTACCTCATGCAGAACTTCTTAATTTAGTAAAAGAAGATCTAAAAACTGAGGGAGTAGATTTAAAAGTAGTTGAGTTCACTGATTATGTAACTCCTAACTTAGCATTGGCAGAGGGAGAATTAGATGCAAACTTCTTCCAACACTTTCCATATCTTGAAAAGTTCTCAAATGAAAGAGGATTAAATTTAGTATCAGCAGGGAAAGTTCATGTAGAGCCACTAGGAGTATTTTCACAAAAAATAAAAGATATTAAAGATCTATCAAATAAAGCAACTATTGCTATTCCAAGTGACCCATCAAATGGAGGAAGAGCATTAATTTTACTTCACAACAATGGAATTATTAAATTAAATGATCCTACAAATCTATATGTAACAGAGTTTGATATTGTAGAAAATCCTAAAAAATTAAAATTTAAACCTATTGAAGCAGCACAATTACCAAGAGTTTTACCAGATGTAGAAGCAGCAGTTATCAATGGAAATTATGCTTTAGAAGCTGGATTCTCACCAGTTGAAGATTCACTATTATTAGAAGGGGCAGAATCTCCATATGCTAATATTATAGCTGTAAAATCAGGTGATGAAAGCAAAGAAGATATTCAAAAACTTTTAAAAGCACTTCAAAGTAAAAAAGTAAGTGACTATATTGGAGCAAACTACAAAGGTGGAGTAGTTCCAGCATTCTAAGAAAGACACATTTTGAGATATACATAAAAAGGAGTTGTTAGTTATGAAAAAAATACTATTATTATTTATACTTTTATCAACAATATGCTTTGGAAAAACATTAAAAATAGGGACTACATCATATCCTGGAGCTGAGATAATGAACTTAATTAAAGATGATTTAAAAGCTAAGGGGATAGAGTTAGAAATAGTGGAGATGAATGACTATGTAACTCCAAATCTTGCATTGGCAGATGGTGATATAGATGTAAACTCATTTCAACATCTTCCATATTTAGAGCAATTTAACAAAGATAAAGGACTTGATTTAGTTTCAGCAGGGGCAACTTATATCTGTCCTCTAGGGCTTTACTCAAAAAAATATAAGAGTTTAGAGGAGTTACCAGAAAAAGCTGTAATTGCTATACCTAATGACCCAACTAATAGTGGAAGAGCTTTATTACTATTCCATAAAGCTGGATTAATAGAACTAAAAGATCCAACAGATTTACGTGCTACAACATTTGATATAGTAAAAAATCCTAAAAACTTTAAATTTAAAGAGTTAGAAGCAGCACAATTACCAAGAATTTTACCAGATGTAGATGCAGCAGTTATCAATGGTGGATATGCAGTAAATGCAGGATTTTTTCCAACAGAAGACAGTATAGTTCTTGAAGATAAAGACTCTCCATATATCAATATATTTGCTGTAAGATCAGGAGATGAAAATAGAGAGGATATAAAAGCTTTAGTTGAAGCTTTCCAAACTGATAAAGTTAGAGATTATATTTTAAAAACTTTTAAAGGTGGATTTATTCCAGTATTTTAATAGATTGTACACTACACTTGAAACCTTAAAATTAGGTGGAGAGTGTAGTTTTTATTTTAATTAATAGGGAAATAGGTTATCCTATTCAACCTATTAATTGAAAAATAGAGAGTTAAAAAGGAAAGATATATATATATTTGATACAAAAGCAAAAAAATATAATGGCATTGAAGTTGCTACATTAATAAATAAAAATATAATTAGGAGGGATAGAATGAAATACAATTTTAATGAAAAAATAGATAGAAGCGAAAATCATGCTGCTAAGTGGGCAGAGATGAAGATGAAATTTGGAAGAGAAGATCTTACTCCAATGTGGGTAGCAGATATGGATATAAAAGCGGCTCCAGAAATTGTAGAAGCTATGGCTGAAAAAGTTAAACAAGAGATTTTTGGATATGTATATAGACCAGACTCATACTATGAAAGTGCAGCAAATTGGGTGGCAAAAAGATTTGGATATGAGATTTCACCTAAAACATTAATACACAGTCCAGGTGTTGTTCCTAGTATGTCTATACTTGTAAATATGTTGACTAAAACTACAGATAAAATTCTTATTCAATCACCTGTATATCCACCATTTGCAGCATCAGTAAAGGACAATGGAAGACAACTAATAGAAAATCATCTAGTAAAAGATGAAAATGGATATTATACTATAAACTTTGAAGATTTAGAAAATAAACTATCACAAGAGGATGTAACACTGTTTATCTTATGTAACCCTCATAATCCAGTAGGAAGAGTTTGGAAAAAAGATGAACTTGAAAAGATGGGAAATCTATGTAAAAAATATAATGTAAGAATTTTAGCAGATGAAATTTGGAGAGATCTAATAATGCCAGGGCATAAACATATTCCAATGGGGTCTATAAGTAAAGAGATAGAGGATATAACTATAACTTTATTTTCACCAACAAAATCATTTAACTTAGCAGGACTTCAAGCATCTTTTGCTACTTTTCCAAGAGCAGAGGAGAGAAAAGAGTTTGATGATATTTTAGGAAGAATGGATGTAAAGAGAAACAATCCATTTAGTTTAGTTGCTTTTGAAGCTGCTTATAATAAGTGTGAAGATTGGTTAGAAGAGTTAATTGCACATTTAGATGGAAATATGCAATATGTTGTTGATTTTATAAATGAAAGAATTACAGAGATAAAAACTGTAAAACCAGAGGGAACATATTTAATGTGGTTAGACTTTAATGGTATTGGCATTCCACAAGATAAGATTCAAGAGTTTTTAATCAATGAAGCAAAGGTTGCTATGAATGATGGTGGAACTTTTGGAGAAAATGGAAAAGGTTTTGCAAGAATGAATGTTGCTTGTCCTAGATATATGGTAGAAGAGGCAATGGAGAAAATAGAAAAAGCAGTAAAAAATATAAAATAGATTTAAGAGTTTAATACACCTAAAGCCTTAAAAATTTAAGGTGGAAGGTGTATTTTTTATAAGCCTTTATATGATATACTTAAAATAATAGAAGTTAAGAACATAATATTAAAAAATTAAAGGTGGATATTATGAGAAAGAAGGTTGCAATAATAACAAATGCTAAAGAGATAAGAAATTCTATGAAGGAACAAATGGAGTTTCTTTTTGAAGAGTTAATAGAAATAGAGATATACAGTATAGAGGATAAAAGTATAAAGAAATTGAATAGAGCAGATCTATATCTAATTTCAAGTAGTGCCTATGAGTTTTTAGATAGGAATTTTTTAAAAAAGGACAATATAGTAATAGCAGATTTGACTTTAACTAAGGAAAAGCTAGGATATTTAAAAAGCTTTCCTAAGGGAACAAAGGCAATATTTTTTAATGTTAGTTTTAAAATGTGTATAGAAGCAATATCAATGATGTATCATTTAGGGGTTAATAATATAGAGTTTATTCCTGCTTATCCTAAAATGGAAAAATTTCCAGATGAAAATATAATTATTACTCCAGCAGAAACTCAACTTCTTCCTAAAGAAGTAGAGGGAAGAGAGATAATAGATATAGGACATAGAATAATAGATGCTAATACAATTATAGAGATAGCTTTAAAATTGGAGTTTGAACATATATTATACTATAAAAAGATTAGAGAGTATCTAGATACAGTAGCAACAAATGATTATAGTTTAAGCAAGATATTGGAAAAGGCAACACAGGCAGAGAGTCAATTTTCTCTTTTGATGAAAACAACAAAGATAGCTATATTAGGTGTTGATAAAGATAACTTCCTATGTTCTTGTAATGAGAGAGCAGAGAAAATTTTAAATAAGAGAAGTGGAACTTTATTGGGGAATAATGCAGAGGAACTGTTGCCATATATACCTTTTAAAGAGGCAAAAGAGAGTAGAGAGGAGATAAAAACTAAACTTATAAAAATAGGAGATGAATATATTAACATCTCGATTATTCCAATAATAAAAGCTGAATACTATATGGGAGCTTTTGCTATATTTCAAAAGTTTGAAGAGGAAGAGAAGAAACAGAATGAGTTAAGAAGGCAATTGCTAAATAAGGGGCATAAGGCAAAATATACCTTTGATGATATAGTTGGAGAGAGTCGACCTATGTTAAAATTAAAGGCTTTAGCTAAAAAAATGGCTAAAATAGATTCAGATATTTTAATTACAGGAGAGAGTGGAACAGGAAAAGAGTTGTTTGCTCATGCTATCCATAACTATTCTAATAGAAGAGAGTTTCCATTTATAGCAGTAAACTGTGCAGCTATTCCAGAAACGTTATTGGAGAGTGAACTTTTTGGATATGAAGAGGGAGCTTTTACAGGGGCAAAAAAAGGTGGGAAAATAGGTTTCTTTGAATTTGCCCATAAAGGAACACTTTTTTTAGATGAATTAGAAGGAATGAGTCCAGCCCTTCAAGTTAAACTACTACGTGTAATACAGGAAAAAGAGATAATGAGAATAGGTGGAGACAAGGTTATTAATGTTGATGTAAGAATAATTACAACTACAAATGAAGAGTTAAGAAAATTAGTAAAAGAGGGAAAATTTAGAAAAGATCTATATTATAGAATGTGTGCATTTCCTTTGATAGTTCCACCATTGAGAGAGAGAAAAGATGATCTATATCTTTTAATAGAAAAATTTATGAGAAATAGTGGAGGAGAGTTTAGATTTTCCTCTAAAGCTAAAAAAGCACTTGAGTTATATAATTGGGAAGGAAATATAAGGGAATTAAAAAATTATATAGAGTTTTTTAGTTTTACTGGGGATAAAATAATAGAGTTTGAAGAGATGCCTTTTGCTATAAAAGAGTACTATGAAAGTGCAGCAGATAAAATAGAGATAAAAAAGAGAGAGGAAAAAGAAAATTATTATGAGGAAATTTTTGGAAAAGGGTATGAGGAGAGTCTGTTTATTTTAGAAAAGATAGATGAATGTTGTAATAGAGGGAAAAGTAGTGGAAGACAAAGCCTTGTGGAAATATGTAAAAAAGAGGGAATGGTATTAAGTGAGCAAGAGATAAGAGGAATACTAAAAAAACTTGAAGAGTTGGGATTAATAGATGTTTTTAAAGGACGTAAAGGAAATAAAATTTCAAATAAAGGTCAGGAAATATTGAGTAAGTTTAGAATAAATAGGTAAAATAGGTAACTGTTTTACCTATTTATTTTTTTATAAATGTTTTAAATGAAATCAAAACATTATATTTTAAGAACAAATTTTAATAAATAAAAAAATATTTTTTTGGTATTAGATTTGCTTATAATATAGGCATAAAATACAAAACTAGGGAGGATAAAAATGAAAGTAACAATAGTAGGAAGTCATTTATGTGAAGACACTGTAAACACTTTAAAAGTATTAAATGAAAAGGGAGTAGAGGTAGAATTCTTCAATTTATCAGAAGATCTATCAGCATTAAAAAAATATCTTCACTATAGAGAAACAGAATCAATGTATGATGAAGTTAGAAAAAATGGTGGAATAGGAATCCCACTTCTTATATTAGAAGATGGACTAAAAACATTTGATGTAAATGAAGTTTTAGAGAAAATAGGGAAATAAAATATACTGAGGAGGGTACTATGACAAATAAAAAGCAAAGTATATGGGAAGCGTATAAATTTTCGATCATACTTCTTGGGGCAATTATAATAGGAAGTATAATCGGAATTCAAATGGGAGAAAAGGCTAAAATGTTTAAGCCTTTAGGAGATCTATTTATAAATGGTATGTTTATGGTTGTTGTACCTCTTGTATTTGTTACTATAAGTAGTTCAATAGCAGGAATGAACGACATGAACAGACTTGGAAAAATCTTAAAAACAATGCTTTTAACTTTTGTTGGAACAGGGTTTGTAGCAGCAATTTATATTTTTGTAACTGTAAAAGTTTTTCCACCTGCTGAGGGAGTAAAACTTACAATGACTGCTGCTGAAGCATTAAAACCATTCCAAACAGGAGATCAAATAGTAGCAGCTTTAACTGTTACAGATTTTCCAGAGCTTATTTCAAGAAAAAATATGTTACCACTTATTATATTTTCAATTGTATTTGGTATCTGCACAAATATGATAGGTGAAAAAGGAAGAGTAATTGCAACTGGACTTGAAGCTCTTTCTGAAGTATTCTTAAAAATAGTAGGACTTTTAATGTATTATGCTCCAATAGGGCTAGGTGCTTATTTTGCAGCTCTTATTGGTGAACATGGAAAAGAACTTTTAGGTTCTTATGCAAGAGCAATGGCAATCTATTATCCTTTATGTATAACATATATGTTTACAGCTTTCCCTCTATATGCTTGGATTTCAGGAGGAATGGAAGGGGTAAGAAGACTTAAACATGTAGTTTCTCCTGCTATAACAGCAGTGGCAACTCAAAGTTCAATAGCAACACTTCCTGTAAACTTAGAAGCTTGCCAAAAAATTGGTGTACCTAAAGATATAAGAGAGATTATTCTTCCAATAGGAGCAACAGCTCATATGGATGGAACAGTTTTAAGTTCAATTTTAAAGATCTCTTTCCTATTTGGAATATTCCAAGTTCCATTTGAAGGAGTAGGAACTTATGTAAGTGCTTTACTTCTTTCAATAGCTGGAGGAGTTGTAATGTCAGGAGTTCCAGGGGGAGGACTTATTGGAGAGATGTTTATAGTTACAATGTATGGATTCCCTGCTGAAGCATTCCCAATTATAGCAACAATAGGTTATTTAGTTGACCCATTTGCTACAATGATAAATGCCAGTGGAGATACAATAGCATCAATGCTTGTAACAAGAGTTGTGGAAGGTAAAGATTGGCTAAATAGAAATCTTGGAGAGAGGTTAAATTAATTTCACCCTTTAACTAAATTGGATAAGATGTTAAAATTAAGTAGATATTAAGTTGTTAGTTGAAACTATATATCAAAAAAATATGAATATATGGAGGACGCTATGCATATTTTAACAAAAATAATAAAAGAGGATATGAAACCAGCATTGGGAGTAACAGAGCCAGGAGCGATAGCCTTTTCAGTGGCAAAGGCAAAGAGTTATATTGCTGGAGAAATTAAAAGTGTAGAAGTAAGGTTAAATTCAGGGATATATAAAAATGCCTTTACCTGTGGGATTCCTAATTCTAATGAAGTGGGAAATACTTTTGCAGCTGCATTAGGTGTGGTAGCAGGAAAAGCAGAGAAAGGGCTAGAATCTCTTGAAGATGTAACAGCTGAAGATAATATAAAAGCTCAAAAATTAATTGATGATGGAAAGATAAAGGTAAAGTTGAGCAAAATAACTTCAGATATTATAATTGAATCTGAAGTAAAAACAGAAAGAGAAAGTTGCCTTGTAAGAATAGAAGGAACACATACAAATATAGTAAAAATAGTTTTAAATGGAGAGACTATTTTTGAAAAAGAGATTGAAGGAAAAAAAGAAGATTCTCAAGAAGTGGAGTTACATAAATTTAGTGTAAAAGAGATTTTAGATTATATTAATAGTGTGGATATTTCTGAAATTGATTTTGTAATGTCAGCTCATAAGATGAATATGGAGTTATTTCAAGAGGGGCTAAATAGCGAAAGAACTACCTTTGTAAAACAACTTTTAAAAATGAATGGAGATAAGATATATTCAGATAACTCTTTAAATACAGCTCAACTTTTATGTAATGGAGCTATTGAGGCAAGAGTTTTAGGACTTAATAAGCCAGCTATGAGTATTACTGGTTCAGGAGCTCATGGAATTATTACAACACTACCTCTATTTGCAAAAACTAGGGTTAAAGGGTTAAGTGATGAAAAATTAATAAGAGCTACTATGTTAAGTTATCTTATCTGTACATATATTAAAGAGTACTCAGGAAGGTTATCAGCATTTTGTGGATGTGGAATAGCTGGAGGAACAGGAGTAGCTTGTGGGTTAGGGTATTTAAGAGGAGCAACTTTAGAAGAGATAACAAATATAATAAATAATATGGCTTCAGGAATCACAGGAATGATATGTGATGGAGGAAACCAAGGTTGCACTATGAAAGGAATTGTTGCAGTAGATGCAGCATATAGAGCAGTAGAGATGGCTATGAATAATACATATATTTTCAATGTTCATGGAATAAATGGAGTTACTCCAGAGAGAACAATGATGAATATGGGAAGAATAGCATCTCCTGGGATGATAGAAACTGAAAAAGTAATAGTAGATATATTTAAAGAGAAGTAAAAATAGGAGGAAGAAATGAAAAGAGTAATTCATACAGAAAAAGCACCAGCTGCATTAGGGCCTTATTCACAAGGGATAGAAGTTAACGGAACATTATATGTATCAGGACAAATTCCTTTTGTACCTGAAACAATGACTTTAGTATCTGATGATGTAAAAGCTCAAACTAGACAATCATTAGAAAATGTAAAAGCGATAGTTGAGGCAGCAGGATATACAATGGAAGATGTAGTAAAAGCAGGAGTTTTCATTAAAAATATGGATGACTTTGCAGCAATCAACGAAGTATATGCAGAGTATCTAGGAGATGTAAAACCAGCTAGAGCTTGTGTAGAAGTTGCAAGACTTCCAAAAGATGTAAAAGTTGAGATTGAGGTAATTGCCGTAAAATAATAAAATCCACCCAAAATAGGAGTGTTACAGTTGTGTAGCACTCCTATTTTCTTATCTCATTAAAATATGCAAAGAACTCTCTTAAACTACAATTAAAAAATAAAATTAAAGGTGATTCAGCATATATTGCCTCAACAGGAATACCAAGTTTTTTAGCTATAAATTTAGCTCTATATAGATGGAAAGAGCTAGAGATAACACCAATATTTTTAATTTCTAAACTATCTAAAATCTCCTTAGAAAACTTGAAATTTTCATAGGTAGAAGTAGCATTACTTTCTAAAATAAGATTCTTTTCTGGAATTCCCTTTTCAATTAGATAATTTGCCATACCTTGAGCTTCTGGTAGATTTTCATCATCTCCCTTTCCCCCAGATAGAACAAAAATTGTATCTGGAAATTTTTTATAGTATTCATAAGTTCTAATTAATCTAAGCTCTAAAGTTTTAGATGGGATATTATCCTCTAATTTACCACCTAATACTATTACATGAGAACTCTTAGGAAAATTATCTTTGTTTATAGCTATATCTTTTAAAAGAATAGCTTCAAATCCAATAAAAGAGATAAAAAGTATAATATAACCTAATTTACATAGATTTTTTAAATTTTTAAAGAATGGACTATCTTTAGATCTCTTTGAAAAATATCTATATATAAAAGTTGAAAGATAGATTAAAAATAGAAAGGAAAAGGCAAAATCTCCTTTAGAAAAAATAATTGCTAAAATAAATATAAATGTGATAATAATATCTTGTTTTTTCATTATTACTCCTAAAATTTTCTTTTTATTATATCATTAAATTGGTAAAATATACAAAAATTATATATAATAAAGTTGTTATAATTTTAAAGTTAGGAGAAAAGATGGAAAATTACCTATTAAATAGTTTTAGAACAAGTTTATTAAATGAAAATATAGAGTCAAATTTGAATTATCAACATAAATTACTTTCAAATAAAAATGAAAAAATAATAAGTACTTTGAGAAGAGAGTTAGAAGAGTGTGATGAGTTTATAATCTCAGTTGCTTTTATTACAGAAAGTGGAGTTACTATGATTTTAGAGCAGTTGAGAAGTTTAAATGAAAGAGGAGTTAAAGGAAAAATTTTAACAGGAGATTATCTTACTTTTACTCAGCCTAAGGGATTGAAAAAGCTTATGGAATTTGGAAATATAGATGTAAGATTGGTGTCAGAGGAAAAATTTCATGCTAAAGGTTATTTCTTTAGAAAAAAAGATATCTGGACTATGATAATTGGAAGTAGTAATCTTACTCAAACAGCTCTTACAACAAATTTTGAGTGGAATTTAAAAATTAACTCTTTAAAGGATGGGAAGATAGCTAAAAATATTTTAGATAACTTTTATAATATTTTTAATAGTGTTTCAAAATTAACAGATGAAAGATTAAATGAGTATGAAGAAAATTATCTTATGTATAAGAGTTTTAATAAAAAGATAAAGGCACAGGAAAAGAAGTTAAATGAAAAAGAGGTAAAACCTAATATTATGCAGGTACAAGCTCTTAAAAACTTAGAATCTTTGAGAAGTTATGCTAAGAGAGGATTGTTAATAAGTGCAACTGGAACTGGGAAAACTTATTTAAGTGGCTTTGATGTGAAAAATGCAAAGGCAGAGAGAGTACTTTTTATAGCTCACAGAAAAACAATATTATCAAAGGCTAAAGAAACATTTGAAACTATTATAAAAGATAAAAAGATGGGTATATATGATGGAAACATGGGAGAAGAGGATTATCTTTTTGCTATGATTCAAACTATGAGTAAAAAAGAGCATCTTGAAAAGTTTCCTAAAGATTATTTTGATTATATTATAATTGATGAAGTTCATCATGGGGGAGCAAAGAGTTACCAAAGTTTAATAAATTATTTTACTCCTAGATTTATGTTGGGAATGACTGCTACTCCAGAGAGAGGGGATAACTTTGATATATATGAACTTTTTCATCATAATATAGCTTATGAGATAAGATTACACGATGCTTTAAGAGAGGAGTTATTGTGTCCATTTCATTACTTTGGAATTTCAGATATAGAAGTAGATGGAGAGTTAATAACAGAGAAAACAGCTGTAAAAAAATTAACTGCTGATGAGAGAGTAAACCATATTATTGAAAAAAGTAGATTTTATAGTTATAGTGGAGATAAACTTCATGGATTGATTTTTGTTTCAAGAGTTGAAGAGGCGATTGAATTAACGGAAAAGATGAAAAACAGAGGAATAAGATGTGAAGTTTTAACTGGAGAGGATAGTGACAGCAAAAGGGAGAAAACTATATCAGATTTAGAAGAGGGAAAAATAGAGTATATAATCACTGTGGATATTTTTAATGAAGGTGTAGATATCCCTTGTATAAATCAAGTTATCTTACTTCGTCCTACTGAATCATCAATAGTGTATATTCAGCAGTTAGGAAGAGGTTTGAGAAAATATGATGGAAAAGAGTATGTAGTTATTTTAGATTTTATAGGTAACTATGAGAAAAACTTCCTGATTCCAGTAGCAGTTTCACAAGATAATAGCTATGATAAAGAGTATATGAAAAGATTTATAATGAATGGAACAGATATGATTCCAGGACAGAGCTCAATAATTTTTGAAGAGATAGTAAAAGAGAGAATTTTTGAAAATATTAATAAAAACAATTTCTCAACTAAGAAAAACATTGAGAGAGATTTTAATTTGTTAGAAAAGCAACTTGGAAGAATACCTATACTATATGATTTTTTTCAAAGAAATATGATAGATCCAAGTGTAATTTTAAAATATAAAAAAACATATGATGAGATATTAAGAATAATGAGACCTAAAATTGATTTTGGGAAGATAAGCCCTACTGAAAATAATTATCTTAGATATATTTCAAGCTTTTTAACTCCTGCTAAAAGAGTGCATGAAATGGTAATTCTTTCTTTAATACTTAAAAATAAAAAAATAGAGATAGAAGAAATTGAAAAGGAATTAAAAGATAGATACAATTTAATTGAACAAAGAGAAAATATAGAAAATGGATTAAAGCATTTAGCTAAAAAGATTTTTATAAGCTTATCAACAGCTAAAGAGTTTTATCCTTTAATAGAAAAGTATGGAGATTACTATATATGTTGTAAGGACTTTGAAA
>ERZ838839.1681-NODE-1681-length-19902-cov-4.519121_pt1 | contig 19902 bp, 7 predicted proteins | sample MGYA00519909_ERZ838839 | MGnify/ENA primary metagenome ERZ838839 (study PRJEB31850, sample SAMEA3708843) | human gut metagenome | biome: human gut; feature: human-associated habitat; material: faeces | place: China | collected 2014 ... | reverse complement strand
CATCGTAGGTGGTCGGGGCAACGGCTCCGCCGCCGCCACCGCCGCCGCCGGACGGTGCGGTGCTCTTGTACCAGCCGATGGCAAACGGAGACAGGCTGGAAACATGGAACGTAATTCCATCGTCGAGCTTGGTCGGCGTGAGCGTTTCCGTATCGCCGACCGTCTTGCCGCTCATATCAGTCGTAAACATATGAACGACCGAGAAGTTATAGCTGCTGTTCGGCGCATTGGTTGCCGAAAGCGTGCTGTACGGAACCTGAACGTCCATGCCGCCCTCCGGGAAGTCGGACGGATTGGTAACAGTTACCCAGTTTGTGCCGTTCTTGTACTGCAGCACGATATCCAGATATGCGATGTTGGAAGCCGTTACCGCACTGTTTACCTTTGCTCTAAGTGCGTTTTTCAGCTCGTCGATCGTGCTGAATTTGCTGCTCAGAGCCGATGGAACGGTATCCAGCGTATTGGCTGCGATCTGGTATTCTACTGCTTCTACGTCAACCGCAATGTTGCTTATTACGTCCTTGATGGTGATCGTGTAGGACGCGCCGTTCTTCACCGCGGTAACATTGCCATCCTTCGGCTGTGTCAGACAATCCACGCCGTTTACCGTCAGCGTGCGGAACAGCTTTTCGCCCTCCGGCGTTACCGTGAAGGTCAGCGTGCCGTTCTTGCGGATTTCGCTCGTCGGCTGCGTATCATCCGGTACGCGCACTGCGTCGGAGACCTTCCAGCCGATGCCGCCGGTCGGAATAGCGAAGCCTGCGTAGTCCACAAACTTGACGGCTACATCGGCCTTGCCGGTCAGGCTCGGGATAACCAGCTCGTTAGAGATGTTATTCTGATCTACACCGTTTACCGTCCACTGTGCGACCATCTGCTTGTTTCGTCCGTTTTCTACGGCAGGCGTTGCCGTGAATACGACCTTGCTGCCGCGGGTAACACTTGCCGGACTGTTCTTCTGCGGCGTAATGGCCTTGCCGTTTGCCGCTGCGGCAACCGTTGTGCCGGCATCTGCACCCTGAACATCCAGGGTTACATCGTAGTTGATCGCGCCGTCAAATATGGCCTTGACTGTGGTATTTCTGCGAATTTCCGTCAGTGCCAGCGTATTACCGGATGCAGCCTGTGCAGCACCGCCGTTAACCGACCATTCCTTGAGATAGTAGCTATTGCTGCTCGGCACTGCCGTAATAGTCGTGCTGCCGCCGCGCTTGACGCTTGCCGGTTCTGCCGACGCCGTGCCGCTGCCCTCGCTCGTTACCGTAATGGTGTATGTCGGGCGCTCAATCAGCATTGCGGAAACCTCAGTCTTTGCGGTTACATTCTTGACCGTATAAGTGAGCGGTGCATCTGCCGTATCGGTCATCTCAGCGACTGTCGAGCCATTCACCTGCCATGCCTGCACCATATCGTCCGTGTTCTCCGGCGTTACGGTGAAGGTGATGTCCGAGCCGGAGGAAACATAGCCGTCCGTGATCGTCTTGCCGTTTGTGGTGATGGCGATATTGCCGTTTCTGCCGTTCCGCACAGCGCTGACCGGAACCATTGCCTTGAAGGTGACTGCTACCGTGCTGTTTTCGGTTACGTTCAGGGTGTAGGTGCTGCTGCTGTTGGCAACCGAATGATCGTTTACCGTCCACTCGTCAATCTCGTAACCCTCATTGGGTTCTGCAGTGAAGGCAACCTTAGTGCCGCCGTTGACCTGTGTGTCGCTCTCAACGGAAGCCGTCAGTTTGCCGTTTGCCGGCTGGCTGTACGTTACTTTGTACTCACCTGCGCTGAACTGTGCTTCAACATGATATGCCGTTACGTTCGGCTCCGTGAGACAGCCGTTCTCGACCGTCCAAGTCAGCGTATTGCCGCTGCCCTGTACAGCCTCGCCGTTTACCGTCCAGCCGGTCACATTCTGACCTGCCGGCGGTACTGCCGTAAAGGTGAGCGACTCGCCGCCGCGTGCGGTTATGCGGTTCTGTCCGTTTACGGTGACGTTATCGCCTGTGGTGATGTCATACTCAACCTGCCGGAACTTCGGTGCAATGTAAATCGAGTTTGCACTGGTCGTATTCGGATAGGTATAAGTTTCCGAATTGTCTGCTTTCTCGTCACGCACATTGTTAACGTACCAGCCTTCGATTTCGTAACCAGGCTTTACCTCTGCCGTGAACTTGATCGGCACGCCTGCCGCAATATTCGCGCCGGTAGCCGCATCACCGAGGATAGATGTTTCATTCGCCTCTGCCGCGCTGATATAGCCGCCTTCGCTTGTTTCGTGCGTCGGACCGAAGGTAATGCCGGTCACCAGCTTGACAAAGCGAACCTGAACCGTCGTTTCACCCTGCAGAGTTCTCAGCTTCTTGCTCACTGCGGTATCCGCTGTGGTCTGGCCGTTGATGGTCCAGTCCTGTACGCGGTAGCCTGCGTTCGGCACCGCCGTGATCGTGATATTCGAGTCGCGGTAGAAGCTGTGCGTGCCTGCTTCGAGGTTCTCCTGCTCGTATGCGCGCATGCCCTTGCGAGTGATTTCTGCGGAAACCGTACCGCCGTCTCCCTCGTCACCGAGCGAATCAACGGACAGGGTGAAGTCGTACTGCGGGAGCGCCTTAAACGTTGCATGAACGTCTACATTGCTTTCGATAGAGCCACTCCGGGTATAAGTGGTGTTATCATTTTCTGCTCCGTTGACATTCGTCCAACCGGTAACGTTCCAGTTGTCAGTCTCGTAGCCATCATCCGGTGTTGCCGTAAATACGATATCGCCGCTGTACTTCTCGACATGATCGCCGGTGTTCAGCATCTTGCTGTCTTGCTGTGCTGTTACATGGATGTGAGTGTCACCGCCAAAGGTTACCGTCGGCTTCTTTGCAAAGAATACCTGAACCAAGGTATCATTCGTAATCTGGATATCATCCTTCGCTACCTTGCCCGACTGATAAGCCTGCGCATTGTCGTAATCGAATGTCTGCGTTGCACCATCAGCCGTAACCATGATTTTCTGCACGAAATAACCGTCGTTTGGTGTTGCCGTGATTGCTGCCGTGCTGTTCATATTCACATGACCGTTTTCACCCTCAGCACCAGTCAATACAACATTCTGGATACCGCGTGTGCCAGCAACTTCGACTGTGCCGTTGACCGGCGCAGCCACCGTCACCTTCGGCTTCTCCAGCACCGTTACTTCAACTGCCGTATCGGTGTTCCAGCCGGTCAGAACCGCCTTGTTGGCGTCCTGTGCGTCCTGCGCTGCGTTCTTCCAGCCGGAAACGTAGTAGTCCTCACCTACCGCAGCTGTGAAGGTCACTTCGGTGTACGCCGGAACCGTATCGCCGCTGCTGATCGTCGTGCTGCCGATTTTCGCGGTGACAGACGCGATATTCGTGTCCGTGATATCCTCGCCGTCTGCGTCCACTGCCTTGAAGGTGATCTTTGCCGCCTGTGCTGCACTGATCACGATCTTGACCGTGTGATCCTGCGTGATATTGCGCAGCGTAAAGCTGGTTTTTGCACCCGAACCGACTGCCGCCTTGCCGTCTACCTGCCACTCCTTGACCGTGTAGTTATCGTTCAGATTTTCCAGCGCAAAGGTCACTGCCGCGCCGTCCGGAATGGCATTAAGGTCTGCCTCCGTTCCGTCCGCCAGCTTCGCAGAGGTCTGCTGCTCACCGATCGCCGTACCGGATTCGTTCACGTAGGTGAAGGTCACCTGATGGGTCTTGGCGTTGCTGAACGATACGCTGACCGTGTGATCCTTTTCGATGTTCTCCAGCGTCAGCGTTTTCTCACGGTACAAATCGGTCGTACCCGGCCAGCAATACGGCTTGTCGTCCACCATCCAGCGTGCTACCGACATACCGGTGTTCGGCGCAGCCGTGAACGTCACATTTGCGCCTTCCGCAATCTTCTGTCCGGTCGTGACTGCACCGCCGTCCTTTAGTGCTGCGGTCAGCTCACCGCCTTCGCCGCTGCTGAAGATAATCGTGTGCGAATCACTGCTGAAGGCTACTTCTACGTCCAGCTTTTCCGTCAGCGTCGCTACCGTCAGTCGTTCGCCGACCTTTTTGCCGTTCGACAGAATCTCCGTCACCTTGTACTTTGGATTACCGGTAATGGACTGACCGTTGACCTTCCATTCCTTTACAAGGAAACCGTCGTTGCTCTTGGCATCAAACATCAGCCTGGTGTTCTTAGCGATGTTCTTACCGCTTTCAAACTTCTGGTCGAGGTTGCCGCTGTTGTAGCTTGCACTGAGCGAGCCGCCTTCACCGGCGCGATAGGTTACGCTCAGGGTGTCCTGCTTGACAACCAGCATGCGCTTGGTCAGATTCAGCTCGTACTTCTCGAGCAGCGACTTCACAGCCGCGTCCTCACCGTTGACGGCAATCGTTACCTCAAAGCGGCCGCTGACGTTCTTTCGATTGCCCTTGTCATCATACAGCGCACATGCGGCTGTAATTGCCGACGGCAGAGTGTCACCCGACTCCAGAGCAGCCGACCTGACCTTCAATTCGCTCTTGCTGTCCGGTGCCTCTGTCGAAGTATGCTCGCTGTTATCCTTATCCCAGGTTACATACAGCTCCAGCGGCTTGCGCTTTACCGTAATGGTCGTGGACGCCAGCTTAGTGCGCTTGGAAGTATCGCTGTAATTCTGGTATGCCGTGATGATATAGGTTCCCGCCTTCTCCGGTCGGAAAGTGCTGTCAGTAATCGTTTTTTCACTGCTCTCACTCTGACCGGACTGACGCCATGTGTAGGTGATATTTCCCGTAACCTCTGTTTTGCTGCCTGCAGTAACATCGTTTCCGTTTTTCGTTACAGTCTGCTGCTGCACGGTCAGATCAATCGGCGTACCGTATACGCTCGTAATCTTGTTTTCGTTGCCAACAGTGCTTTTAAGCGTGTAAACGGTCTCCGTTGTGATGGTCTCGCCGTCCTCTACGCTCTGCACGCCTGCCAGATAATATACCGTCTCACTTGTCAAGCCGCCGGTCGCGGTGGTTGTGATGGCATACAGACCGGCTGTCGGTGCAGTCCACGTTTTGCTGTCCGTGCCGCTGCTGTTCGTTCTGCCGACAATCGTGCTGACCGTGCCGTCCGACGTGTTCGTAATCGTCAGCGTGTACTCCACATTGCCGAGTGGAGCGTCGTTCTTTTCCGCCTTTTCCGCCGTTTTCGTTGTCAGGGTCAGTGCCGTACCGGGAAACGGCGTAGAGGTCGTAACCTTATTGGGAACCGTAGTATCCTTTGTTACCAGTGTGAACGAAGGATTCGTATAATCGCCCAGCGTCGTCTGCTGTGTGCAGGTCAGCTCGGTCAGTTCATAGCTGTTCTCTGCCTTCTTCAGCAGCTGATAATACTTGACGGTATAGGTATCCTCTGCGGTACTGTCTGCACCACTGGTCGTCTTATCCATCGTGCTGAGGATATAGCTCTCCGTCACGGTATCCATACCGTGAATCAGGTACTGCTCGCCGTTCCGGTACTTGCTTTCGTCGTATTCCGCGGCTGTCGGTACATACGTTGTACTGTCCAGCGTAAACGCTTTTGCTTTTGCGTTTTCGTTTTCGTTTTTGTCTATCACCACGGTTTCCGGCGTAATTGTGCTCGGCACTGCTGCGTCTGCATCACCTTTCTTCCACTGATAGGTGGTATTCATGGTGAGTTTCTCACCTGCGGTATACGTCTCGCCATTCTTTATTACGGCGTAGTATACGGTCGATATCGAACCGTCTTCCTTCTTTTCACCGATGCCGACATATCCCTGCACCGTACCCGCTTGATCTTTTACCTCGTAAACATTCAGCGTCATGCCGCCGGCTTCTACGGTGCACGGAACGGTTGTCTTTACGGATTCTGTCGTGGTTTTAACCGTGTTGAAATTACTCTGACCGATATACGGGGTATCCTGAGTGCCGCTGCCCTCCGAAGCACCGGATACCGTCAAACCGGCGGTTGCCTGCGGTGTACCAACCGTCAGCGTTGCCGCATCGCTGTAGAACGAAATCGGCGTTCTTGCACCGTCATAACATGTTACCACGCAGCGATACATCGCACCGTTCAGGTCACTCGTTACCGACTTTACAGTATAGCTGTCCCTAGTTGCCCCTGCAATATTGCCCCACTTTTTGCCCGGCAGACGCTGCTGCCACTGGTATCTCGTGCTGCTGTACTCAGCAGGTACAGAAGCCAGTACCTCGAAGGTCGCCGAGCCGTTCATCTGAACGATTGCGTCATCCGGTCCGTTGATGTCCGGACGGCTCTTATCATTTGCCAGAGTTGTACCGGCAATAATCTCGCTTTCAACCGATTCTTCCTGACTGGTGTAATATCCCGAGGTAATCGCATACTGATACTTCGCATTAGGTGCAAGATCCTTCAGCGTGTACGCATACTGACCACTCGAAGATTCAGCCGCATCCACAGTATCAATCAATACGAACGGTTCTTCCTTATTATCTTTAAGATAGCGGTAAATCTTGTAATACTCTGCCGGACGGTCGCCGGATTCCCACGACAGCACCATGCTGTTGGTGGTCTGCTCACTCAGCGACAGATCCTGCGCCGGAGACGGCGGTGCCGTCACATTGCTGACAACATAGCCCAGTACCGGTACTTCATCGCCGTTGAACGGTACCGTCCATGTGCCGAAGCTCCAGTCAAAGTTATAGCGCGAATCACCGCCGCCGGTAACAGCGCCCAGCTTGGTAATCGTATTGGTGTTTACCTTTTCGGTTCCGGCGCTTGCTCCCCAGTGATAGCCGCCGCCAGCCTTGAAGCCGCCAACTACACCATACATCTGCACCGAACCCTCATAGGAGTACTCAAAGTTTACGCCGCTGCTGGTTGCAGTCGTAAAACTCTGCAGCTGTGTACCCGAATCTTTGTAATGACCAACTTTACCGGATTGCTCCGAATGTGAACCGCTCGGCAGACTGGAACGATACGTATTCGGCTGACCGGACGTGCCCAGATGCAGGTTGCTGCCAATCTGCTGCATACCCTCGTACGCCGAAGCAGCCTTATTATAAGTATCTACCGAAACCATGTTCATCGAAGAATTACCCGGAACCGCCAGCGTCATAGAACTGGTCAGCTTCGGCGAATTGCCCTTCATTGTGTCATCCGGATACTTCACCTGATACTCGTAATAGGTCATCGGTGTTGCATACATGAGCACCATATTGTCGTTCGTATCATTAGAATACTCGACCGTTATTTCCTTGCTTGTAGATTTTGTTGCACCAACAGTAAAGGTATGACTGGTATTAAATTCAACACCGCCGCCGGTCTCAATCAGCGGTGCAACATATTCAAAGCCCGCCATGATATCAAAACCAAACGAACCGGATGCCGTTACTGTTACAGTATTATCCTTACTGTATCCGATTCCGGTCTGCGAGTTTCCGATATCGCCGTCATTCACCTCCGCAAAATGCGGCGACGCCTCCAGAATCGCCATTACCTTCGGATCGGTGTAGCCGGTGCTGACGCTTTGGATCTTCGCGAGCATGGCATCGTTGTTTACATCTGCCGTTGTAAGCGCCAGATTGCAGTTGCTCTTGTCATAGTATGTCCAATCATCCTCCCAGCGGCTGAACGTGCTGCCAGTCGAGCCTTTGTAAAGCTGACCAATCTTCAAAAACTGCTTGTCGAAGGTCTCCTGCTTGCGGTACTCAACGTAGTATACCTGTTCCATGCCCTGCTTGTTGCCGTCAAAATTGCCGACGGCATAGTCCAGAATACCGCTGTTGTTGATGAGTCGGCCGCCCAGCCAGCGGTCATGGCCCTTATCCGAGCCGTCCAGGATTTTTAACTGCGTTTTGTCCTGTCCAATCTGATACATACTGCCGGAAATGAACAGATATTCCTGGGTGTTCACGCCGTCCGCCGCAACAGCCGCTACCGCGATCGGATTCTGCACATCGTCACCCTTGGTGCCGGTATTGGTAAAGCCGTTGGTGACAACTTCGGTTGCCTTGCATTTCTCTGTCCACGAATTATCATTCGTGCTGTACTGATAGCTGTATGCCAGCAGCTTGCTCTTGTCAAACTCGCAGTCCTGATAATTACCCTTCTTATCGTAGTAGCCAACCGCAACGACTTCCGGCGGCATGCTGCCGCTCGGCGCATCACTGACATAACCGATGGTTACGCCTGCAAAGCGGGCGCGGCCGCTTGGACCGTCATTGCTGTTCAGCAGCTTCTTGTTCATCATCTGCTTCCAGCTTTTATTGTTGTTGTAATCGTAAACCGTCAGATAGGATTTCTCGTAGTCGGTATGACCGTCATACGATTTCTCCTTCAGGTCGTTGACATTGACCGTCATTGCCAGCTCGTCGATACCGTCCATATCCACGTCGCCGACTTCCATATCAACGCTCAGATGCGCGCGCAGCTCGTTATCGCCGTTGCCGTCGTGGTACAGCATTGCTTTCAGCGCGTCTCGGCCGCCGTCAATGACGTCACCGAGGTTGATAACGCGCTTACCCTCATCCAGTTTGCCGCCGCTGAACGTATACTCCTTAATGCTGTCTACCGTATCCGTGCTGTTGTTGTTGCCCGGCGTGTAGACCATCAGGGTGTCCTTGCCGTCGCCGTCAAAGTCGCCCGCGGTCAGACACAGCATAGCGCGGGTCTGGTAGAATTTCAGTTTCTTGATGTACTCACTGTCGTTTCCATCACCAATCTGGACAACCTTCGATACTCTGCGATCCTTGTTCGTCACATACAGGTGAAGCCGTGCCGAACTTTTATCAAATACCAGATTCGCAATGTATTCATCCTTGCCGGTGCCATTCGGGTCAAATGCCACAGTCGCAATGCGCTCGGCATTGCCGACATCGGTCGAGTTGCTCCACCGAAACGTAGACATCTGCTTGCCCTTTCCTTTGACTGCGCCCTCGTATGTCGTCTGGAACTCATCCGAGTCCACACCGGCTACGACCAGCTCGTGGTTCTGGAACAGCGGAACCCATCCCAGCGTGCCGTACGGGTTATTACGAAGTGTGGCTGTGTCTTTTATGCCCGTTTTTTCTTCCGTGGGCAGACCAAAGCCGTCTGTTGCTGCTGCAGTATCCGCTGCCGCCGCCTGCGGCAGCACGATCTGCGGCAGCAGACCCGCCAGCATACTGCATATCAGCAGCAAACTGCAAATTCGTTTTTTCATCTTTCTTCCTCCTTGCCTTATGAAATAAACGGTTTCCACGGCTTTCCCCTTGCTTTACCGCGGAGCACCGTCCGAGGATACAGGTATTTCACCGTACTTTCAGTATAAGGGCAAAAAGGCGGCGGACGGCGAAGGTACCAAATTTGTTACCTTCGCCGTCCGCTGTAAATATTCAATTATTGCTCCTCGAGCCGATAGCCGCTGCTACGGTACGAATTGACCGTGACCCTCGCATCCTCGCCGCCGAGCTTCTGCTTAAGCCGTGAGATCGTCATGCGCACGGCATGCGGGTCAGCTCCCATCGGCTGCTGCCAGACCGCCTCGTACAGCTCCTGCGCGCTGACGCTGCGGTTCGGGTGCCGCGCCAGATACAGCAGCGCATAGCACCGCACAACAATCGGCTTCGCCAGCTTTTCGTACAGGCTTTGCAGCAAAAGCAGCAGAAAACACGGCTGCAGCGTAATCATCAGCACCAGAAACCGATATGCGACTGCCCAGTTGTAATTTGCAGGCAGCAGATGCAGCACATAGAAATTCTGGTCGCGCAGGCCGAGCAGCGCGCAGATAACCGCGAGGAAAACATACTTGATCTCGCCCTGAAATACCGCAAACAGCAGAAAATACATGCCGAACAGGCACAGCGAACCGCCAAGCACCAGGGAATACAAATTCCGGCTTCGGCGCATGCGGTCGATGTTCTCCGCAGTGGACAGATGCATCTGCGTCAGACCGCCGCCTTCGCGGTGCACGAAATTCGCATACTGACAGACCACCTCGACCTTGCCATCCTCGCCGGTGTAAATCGGTATGAGCATATAGTCGATGCGCGGCTCAGACTCCGCCGCAGACGCTCCCACCTTGCCGATTTCGAGCACTTTACTGCCGTTTACCAGCACGCGCGTGCTGTAATCGAATGAGTAGCCGCCGAGTGTCAGGTATTGTTTCGGCTGCGCGTGTATTTTCAGCCGATATGAGCCGTATGGAATGGATTCGTCGCGTTCTCCCGGTTGGGCAGCGTCCAGCTCTGCGCCGCTGCCGAGCACCTCAGGATAGAACGTCCATTCACCATCTATCTCATATACCGCCGACGAAAAATCCGCTGATGTTGCATCCAGTACGCCGTCCTGCGCTTCCATTGCGCTGAAATCTCCCGATCGGTTGGAAAACAGCAGCATCAGCAGCACAAAAACCAGCAGGATAGCCGCCGTTATCGATATATAGCGCATTCGTTTGTTCTTCATGGGCAGACCCCTTTCAAATCTCATTATAGGAGAAATCTTCAGTTTCTGCAAGATAGGAGTGAGAATGAAACCGCCTGTGCAGCAGCAAAGTTCCGGCACTGCGTAGAGGTAAAGAAATGGGAGCACACTGTGCTCCCCTACGATAGAAAAATCCTCTGCCGTTCCCCTTTTTCACAGCCGCCGCTCTCCGATTTTCGCCATCCCCTCTAAGGGAAAAGGATGAAAATCAGAGGTTGGAAACCGCATGTGTCTACCCTCTTGCCCACCGCCGCGGGCGCTGCGAACCTCCCCGCCAAAGGTTGGCGCCTATTCGCACCTCTCCAGTGGAAAGTTAAACCAAAGAAAAACCGGCCGCTCACGCAGCCGGTTTCAATTTCACAAAATACAGGGAATGTTATTCCTTGTTCAGCGCCTCCAGGCGAGCCTTATTCGCTGCGATAACCTTTTCCTGTACCGGAACCGGTGCCTCATCGTAGCGCTCGAACTGGGAAACAAACGAGCCTCTGCCCTGCGTCATGGAGCGCAGCTTGATCGCGTAATCGCCAAGCTCTGCCATCGGGCACTCGGCTACGATCTCCTGCTTGCCGCCGTCGAGCGGATTCATGCCCATGATGCGGCCGCGGCGCTTGTTCAGATCGCCGATAACATCGCCCATGTAGGAATCCGGGATAACGACCTTGAGCGAGCATATCGGCTCAAGCAGTACCGGATTTGCCTGCGGGATACCAGCCTTGTATGCCAGACGTGCTGCCATCTTGAAGGACAGCTCGTTGGAGTCTACATCGTGGTAGGAGCCGTCGAGCAGGGTTGCACGCAGGCCAACCATCGGGTAGCCGGCCAGAACGCCGTGCTCCATCGCCTCGCGGATGCCCTTATCGACTGCCGGATGGAAGTTCTTCGGCACGGAACCGCCGAAAATCTTCTCCTGGAACAGGTAATCGCCCTCGGCATACGGTGCAAATTCCATCTTAACGTGGCCGTACTGACCATGGCCGCCGGACTGCTTCTTATGCTTGCCTTCTACCGTAACAGCCTTGCGGATCTTCTCGCGGTACGGAACGATCGGGTCGGTCAGCGTAACCTCTACGCCAAACTTATCCTTCAGCTTGGAGCACAGCACATCCAGATGGATGTCGCCCGCGCCGGAGATAAGGTGCTGCTTGGTTTCCGCGTTGAACTCGGTATCGAAGGACGGATCCTCATCATGCAGACGAGCAAGACCGGTGGAGATCTTCTCCTCAACGCCCTTTACCTTAGGCGCGATGGCCTGCGTGTAGCACGGCGGCGCAATCTCGATCGGCTCAAGCTCAACCTTGCGAACGCTCATCGAAAGCGTATCGCCGGTCTTGGTGGTAACCAGCTTGGAAACCGCGCCGATGTCGCCGCAGCCGATAACCGGAACCTCGGTCGTCTTTTTGCCGCATACGTTGAAGATGTGGCCCATCTTCTCGTTTGCATCGGCACGCTTGTTGACCAGCGTCATATCCTGCTTGACCTCGCCGGACATAACCTTAAAGTAGGAGAAGCGGCCGTACTGGTCAGCGACCGTCTTAAATACAAATGCGCAGGTAGAGCCGTTCGGGGTGCAGTTGATCTCAATCAGCTCGCCCTTTTCGTCCTCGCAGATCTCGACCGGCTTTTCATCGGGAGACGGCATGTAGTCCGCAATGCCCTTGAGCAGTGCGTAGGAGCCGATACCGGTTGCAGCAGTGCCGCAGAATACCGGCGCGAGAACCAGATCCTTCACACCCTGACGGATACCGGCGATCAGCTCTTCATCCGAGAACTCCTCGCCTGCGAAGTAACGCTCCATCAGGTCCTCAGACAGCTCGGCGATGTTCTCGCACAGTGCTGCACGGTGCTGGTCGATACGGTCCTTCATGTTGTCCGGGATCGGGATCTCGACACGCTTGTTGCCTTCCATGCGGTACGCCTTGCGGATAACGCAGTCCACAATGCCGACGGTATCGCGGTTGCCCTCAAAAATCGGGACAACGATCGGCGCTACCGATACGCCGAACTGCTTCTGCAGCTTGTGCAGAGAGTTATAGTAATCCGAGTTTTCCTCGTCGATCTTGGAGATGTAGAACATACGCGGCATTGCGTGCTCCTCACAGTGAGCCCATGCCTTTTCGGTGCCGACGCCCGGACCGGACTTGCCGGTTGCGACGATCAGCGCGGACTCCGCAACGCGCAGTGCGCACTGCACTTCACTTTCAAAATCAAAGAAACCCGGGGTATCGAGCAGATTGATCTTGCAGCCGTTCCACTCTACCGGCGCTACAGCCGTGGAAATGGAAAACTTGCGCTTGATCTCTTCGGGATCAAAGTCACAAACCGTGTTGCCGTCCACGATCTTGCCAACGCGGTCGGTTACACCGGCGATATTGAGCAGGCTCTCGACCAGCGAGGTCTTGCCGTCGCCGCCGTGACCCATCAGACATACATTACGGATCTTGTTAACCGGATAATTCGCCATAGTTTATATTACACTCCCCTGCCCTAACCTGTCATCGTGCCCTGCCGGCACGTTATACTCCTGGGCGCTTTGTTTCGCGGGAGCAATCCTCTCTTTGCTGGATCGTTCCCCTTCTTCGTTATTATACACCATACAAACCAGGTATGCAAGCAGTTTTTTGTGCAATTTTCATGTAGCATTTTTCACAACGCCGTCGAATAACAGCGGCGGCCACTTAGTGTACGTTTCGCACACATTCTGATAAAAAATCCGAATTTTCCTTTGTTTTTTGCATTTCTGAAAGATTTTCAGCAAAATCACTCACTTTTGTTTATTTCTTACAAATAAAATGATATAATTTTAGTGCTACTTCACAAAGGAAGAAAAAAACGCCCTTCGCATAATCTGACAAAGGGAAGCCTGTGACGGCATTTTGCACAGCTGTCCGTTCTGCCGATCTCAGGCAAATTCTGCCGCAGTTTTACAACACGATAGAAACCTTTGCCGCCGGTCAAGCATTTTATGCGGTATCTCGAATACCGCAGTAATTGAGAATGGAGAATTAACGCAACGGTTTCATTCTCCATCCTCAATTCTCTATTTTCCATAAAAAAGCCGCTTACCATTGGTAAGCGGCTTTTGATATCTTGCTTAGTTCAGAAAATCCTTCAGCTTCTTGGAGCGCGACGGATGACGCAGCTTACGCAGCGCCTTTGCCTCAATCTGGCGGATACGCTCGCGAGTTACGTTGAATTCCTTGCCGACCTCCTCAAGGGTGCGGGTATGGCCGTCCTCGATGCCGAAGCGCAGGCGCAGAACCTTTTCCTCACGCGGCGTCAGAGTCTTAAGCACCTCAACGAGCTGCTCCTTTAGCAGCATAAAGGAGGCCGCCTCTGCCGGTTCCGGTGCATCGTCGTCCGGGATGAAGTCGCCGAGGTGAGAATCCTCCTCCTCGCCGATCGGCGTCTCGAGCGATACCGGCTCCTGCGCGATCTTCAGGATGTCGCGCACACGGTCAACCGGCATGTTCATCTCCTTGGCGATCTCCTCCGGGCTGGGATCGTGGCCCAGCTCCTGCAGCAGCTGGCGGGAAACGCGGATAACCTTGTTGATGGTCTCAACCATGTGTACCGGAATACGGATCGTACGCGCCTGATCCGCAATCGCACGGGTGATCGCCTGACGGATCCACCACGTTGCGTAGGTAGAGAACTTAAAGCCCTTGGTACTGTCGAACTTCTCGACTGCCTTGATCAGACCGAGGTTGCCCTCCTGGATCAGATCGAGGAACAGCATGCCGCGGCCGACATAGCGCTTTGCGATGGAGACAACCAGTCGCAGGTTAGCCTCAGCCAGACGCTTCTTTGCACGGTCGCCAAGCTTGATATCCTTCTCAAGCTGTGCGCGCTCCTCCGCCGGAATGGCATCGCCTTCGTTTGCGATGCGTTCTGCGGCCTCGTTGCCCTTCTGCATCCGCTCTGCGAGCGTTACCTCCTCCTCAGGGGACAGCAGATCGACCTTGCCGATCTCCTTCAGATACATGCGGACCGGATCGTCAATGGCGAACGTCTCAGCCATGGCAGAGGTATCGACCAGTTCTTCCTCCGGAACCTCTTCCACTTCCTCCGGCTCAAAGGAGTCGTCATCGTCACCGATGACCTTCTCCAGCACACCGTTCGTCTCGACCTCGATGCCCATGGTCTCGAGCGTCTCGTACACCTTGTCGATGTCCTCACTCGACAGCTCCAGATGGCTCAGTGCATCCGAGATCTCCTTGAGGGTCAGTCGGCCGTTCTTCTTGCCAAGCGCGAGCAGGTCGCGCAGGATCTGCTGCTGTGCTGCCTGCTGCTCCTGTGCGTTTGCGGCTGCATTTGCGTTTGCTTTCGTCATATCGTTTGTCCTCCCGCGTTTTGTTTTTTGATGCGTCCGAATGTAAGCAGCGGGTCCTCTCCCGCCTGCGTAATGGTTCCATCCTTGACGCGCTGCATTCGTATGGTGTTTATGTATTCCTGCAGTTCCCCTCGATGCTCTCCGGCCGGAATGCCGGGTTCGAGTATCGCGGACAGCAGGCTCATTTCGTTAGGCTCCAGCCATCCCTCAAAGGACAGCACATCGACCATCTGGTCATTCCTGTTCAGTTCGAGCACGCGCTCGTATATCTTACGCAGCACCGGTGCGGAAAACCACGCCGGCTGCAAGTCCTTTTCGGCAACGGCAATCAATTTCTGGTCCGAGAACAGAAGTCTAAGCACGTTCTCCTCGGCCTTAGCGGATTTCATGTCGGTATACGCCAGCGACCTGTCCTTCGGCTGCGCCAGTCCGACCGGAGAGCGTATCTCACGCCGTTCGGCGGCCTTTCGCCGCTTGCGCTGAATGCCGAGTTCGCGCCGAACCTCAACGTTCATGGCTTCGGCGGTCACGCCTGCCATCTTGGCGGCACGTCCGGCGTAGACCTCACGTTCGATGGTGCTCTCGATGCCGGCGAGCATCCGTGCTGCATCTCTGAGGAACAGCACGCGTGCTTCGTCGTCCTCAAGATCGTACTTTGCGGCGATCTGCTCAATGCGGAACGCGTTGTGATCCTCGCTTCGCTCGATCAGGCTGCGGAACGCATCCGCGCCGCGTGCCTTGATGAATTCATCCGGGTCCTTGGCCCCCGGAATACGCAGCACCTTGACCTGCAGATCGCATTTTTTCAGAATGTCGATCGCGCGCTGTGCCGCCGCCTGACCGGCTCCGTCCGCGTCATACGAGATGACAATGCGGTCGGTATGCCGCGCGATAATGCGCGCCTGCTCCTCGGTCAGCGAGGTGCCAAGCGATGCAACCGCAGAATCAAATCCCGCCTGATGCAGCGCGATGACATCCATATAGCCCTCGGCTAAGATAAAATAATCGTTCTTCGTGCTTTTTGACAGGTTGAGCGCAAACAGATTGCGGCTCTTGTGGAAGATCGGCGTTTCCGGCGAGTTCAGGTACTTCGGCTTGGAATCATCCAGCACACGGCCGCCGAATGCGATCACATGACCGCGCACGTCGATGATCGGGAACATGACACGGTTGCGGAACCGGTCGTAAATATGTCCCTTTTCGCTGCGGCTGACCAGACCGGCGTCCATGAGTTCCTCGCGCGTGTAGCCTTTGGCCGTCATCGCATCGATGAGCGCGTGGAAGGAATCCGGTGCATAGCCGAGTCCGAAACGGTTCATCGTCCTTCGGGACAGACCTCGGTTGATAAAATACTGCTGTGCGGTTCGGTTTTCCGGCCGCCAGAGTGTGTCATAATAATAGCGTCCGGCGTCCCTGCAGAGCGCGTACAGACGCTCTCTGTGGCGCGCCGCTTTGCGCTCGGCTTCACCCTGTTCGGGTATCTGCATGCCCGCCCGCTCGGCGAGATAGCGTACCGCATCCGGGAAGGTCAGACCTTCCGCCTTCATAATAAAGGTAATGACACCGCCGCCTGCGCCGCAGCCGAAGCAGTGAAAGATCTGCTTGTCCGGCGAAACCGAAAACGAACCGGTTTTCTCGTTGTGGAAGGGACACAGACCGAAATAGTTCGCGCCGCTCTTTTTCAGCTGCACATATTGCGAAACGATCTCTACAATGTCGTTCCGCGCGGACAGCTCGTCCAGAAATATACGGTCAAACGGCATTTCGTGCCCCTCCTTCCCTATTTATCGAACGAAAACGAATATATGATACCCATTTTCGTTAATCCTCAATCTTATTCCAGCTTTTCGGAATAAACAAATTCTTATAGACCGCTATCGAGTAGCGGTCGGTCATGCCTGCAACATAGTCGCACGCAATCCGCTCGAGCGCCTCCCCTCGGGCCTGCAGCACGAAGTAATCGTCCGGCAGCTCGTCAGGATGCTCGATAAAATATTCGTACAAACTGCGCAGCATGGATTTTGCGCGTTTTTCCTCACGCTGTGCAGCCGTGCCGTGGTACACATGATCGAACATGAACTGCCGCAGCTCCATCATGTCCGCGTGCATCTGCTCGTCCATGCCGATCTCCAGATACCGCTGACCGTACTCGATCATCGCCGTCACCAGCGTGTCAATGCGCTTGCCGTGCGTCTCACCCAGGCGTTTCCTCAAATGCTGCGGAATATCGTTCTCGCGGATAATGCCCGCGCGTACTGCGTCATCAATATCATGGTTGATGTAGGCAATGCGGTCGGCAAAGTGGATAATGCGGCCTTCCGGCGTACTCGCCTTGCGCCGGCCGGTATGGCAGACAATGCCGTTGCGCACCTCGCGCGTAAGGTTCAAATCCTCGAGCACATCCACAACGCGCAAACTCTGCTCGTTGTGCCGAAACCCGAACGAACAAACCTCGTCAAGCGCCGCCTCTCCGGCGTGACCGAACGGCGTGTGCCCGAGATCATGTCCGAGCGCAATCGCTTCGGTCAAATCCTCGTTGAGTCCGAGCGCCCGCGCGATTGTCCGCGCAATCTGCGCAACCTCGAGCGTGTGCGTCAGCCGAGCACGGTAGTGGTCGCCCTCCGGCGAGATAAATACCTGCGTCTTGTTGCCCAGCCGCCGGAACGCCTTTGAATGAATAATACGGTCCCGGTCGCGCTGAAAGCAGGTGCGGTACGGACACGGTTCCATCGGGCGCAGCCTGCCTGCGGAGCTGTCCGCAAAGGTCGCCCACGGCTCAAGCACCGCGTGCTCGCGTTGTTCGTTCTGCTCTCGAATGGTCATATGTACCGCCTCCTCAGCCTCGGAGAATCCGTCACATAATAGTTATACGAAACGAAATCTGAAAATCCTCTTTTTTTCACAAAAATTTTTTCAGAATTTTGTGAGCCTTGCAATCCGGTATTTACTTGACACGCCGACCCATGAATCGGGTCTCCATGACCTCGGCGTAAACCTGCCCTGCCGTGGCTTCGGCAAGCGCCCGATTGAGCTCGTCCTCCCGACCGGCGGGCAGCGTCACGGTCAGCGTTACATCCGCGCCGTAGTCGGTCTCCTCGACCGCGCAGTCGTGATCAGGCAGCAGGTGCAGAATAATCTCGTACAGATTGTACGGGCACGCGATGAGCGCCACCATGTACAGGCTCATTCTCTGCACACCGGCCGCCGCGACAGCCACCTGCGCGCCCTGCGTGTACGCGCGGACCAGTCCGCCCGTACCGAGCAGAATGCCGCCGAAATAGCGCGTGACAACGCAAACGCAGTCGGTCAGGTTCTCGTGACGCAGAACCTCGAGGATTGGCATGCCTGCCGTGCCCTGCGGTTCTCCGTCATCCGAGTAGCGCATCACATTGCCTTCACGGAGAATGTAGGCGTAGCAGTTGTGTGTCGCGTCCCAGTAGGTCTCGCGCATCTCCTTTATCTTCGCTACCGCCTCTTCGGCGGTTTCAACGTGCCACAGCCGTCCGGTGAACTTGGAGCGTTTTTCTTCAAATTTGTCCTCGCCGTAATCGGCAAAAGGCACAAAGTAGTCTTTTTCCATCTATTTCACTCCGATGGGAAATTTAATTGAGCATAGATAATGGAGAATTGAGAATTGTGGTATCGCGCTGCGGACGTACTCCTCGTCGCAGCGCAGACGGAACTCGCGCAAGGATAGCTTGTCGCAGCGCAGACGGAACTCGCGCAAGGATAGCTTGTCGCAGCGCGGACGGAACTCGCGCAAGGATAGCGACATTCTCCATTCTCAATCTTCCATTATATAAGTCGAAACTCTGCCGTAGGTCTTATCATCCACGACCGCCTCGACAATCGTGCCTTCCGCGGCATAGTCGGTCGAGTCAATCTGCGCCTCCCGGTGCAGCATATCGAGCACCGCGCCGTCGCTGTACGGGATGCACAGCTTTACCTTATGCTTACCCTTGCCGAGCGCCTTTTCGATGGCAGTCAGCAGGTCGTCAATGCCCTCGCCGCTCTTTGCGGAAATCTTCACGCCCTCATCCGGCCGAATGAACGGAATGACGTCCGGGTCGCACTTATCCGCCTTGTTGTACACCATTACGCGCGGAATATCCTGTGCACCGAGCTGCGCGACAACTTTATCCACAGTCTGTGCATGAATCTGCCAGTTCTCATCCGAAACATCCACGACATGCAGCAGCAGATCGGCATACGCCAGTTCCTCAAGCGTGGCCTTGAACGCCGATACGAGATGATGCGGCAGCTTGCGAATAAAGCCTACGGTATCGGACAGGAGGATTTCCTGCGTGTCCGAAATGCGTTTTTTACGCGTGGTCGGGTCGAGTGTATCGAACAGACGGTCGTTTGCCTCGATGCCCGCACCGGTCAGGGTGTTCAGCAGTGTGGACTTGCCCGCGTTCGTGTAGCCGACAATGGCAACTAGCGGCAGCTCGGCCTTTTGGCGCTGGCGGCGCTGCACGGAGCGCACCTGACGCACCTGCTCCAGATCACGGCGCAGCTTGTCGATGCGGCTGCGGATGTGACGGCGGTCGCTCTCCAGCTTGCTCTCACCAGGTCCGCGCGTGCCGATGCCGCCGCCGAGTCGGCTCATCGCCTTGCCCATACCCGCCAGACGCGGCAGAATGTACTGGTACTGCGCCAGTTCGACCTGCAGCTTGCCTTCGCCGGTGCGCGCACGCTGCGCGAAAATATCGAGGATGAGCGCCGAGCGGTCGAGTACCGTGCGGCCGGTCAGCTCCTCCAGATTGCTCATCTGCGACGGCGACAGCTCATTGTCGAACAAGATCAGACTTGCGTCGTTCATCTCGGCAAGCTGCTTGACCTCTTCCGCCTTGCCCTCGCCGATAAACGTGCGGGCATCCGGTGCCGGACGGCGCTGCAGCGTCATCGCAACGGCCTCCGCACCGGCAGTCTCCGCCAGCGCGCGCAGCTCGTCCATCGTGCGCTCGTCCGCATCCTGATCGGCGTTGAAGCTTGGACACGACAGACCGACCAGAACCGCCCGTTCGATCTGCTTTTCTTCTGTTTGATTGGTAAACGGCATGGAAAATTCCTCCTTGCTGTTAAGGCAACACCGCATAATTAAAGCGGCGGCTCCTCGCGCAGGCTCCGGTCGCGCTGCCGCGGTGCTTTGC
>ERZ838839.1672-NODE-1672-length-19976-cov-33.737112_pt1 | contig 19976 bp, 14 predicted proteins | sample MGYA00519909_ERZ838839 | MGnify/ENA primary metagenome ERZ838839 (study PRJEB31850, sample SAMEA3708843) | human gut metagenome | biome: human gut; feature: human-associated habitat; material: faeces | place: China | collected 2014 ... | reverse complement strand
GCTATATCCTCCTCCGTAAGACCGTATTCTTTCATGGATCTGGATATGATGTTATCTATCTCACCACCCTTAGCGAAATACGTATCCTCATCCTTCTTCATCTTCCGGTCTTCCTGCTCTTTGTATATGACATTAGCGAAGTCCGTAAATCTTCCCTCTAATCCATTAACGGTATCGTTGCTATCATTTATAGCCTTTGACAATACGGAGGCGTTTAAACGCCTTGTATTCTCATCATCTATCTTATCGTTTTTCTTCAGCTTCTCCAGCGCCTTTTTCTGATCATCGTAAGCCGATTTAAGACCGATCTTAGCCTTATACCTGTCCATTAACGTAGCATACGTATCCTTAGGCGTGGCTTTGATCCCATACGTATCTCTGATGTATTTAGCGAAATCCGGCTCTATGGTTGTGTCGTCGGTAATAACCTTCGTTCCCTGCTCCAAGGAAACGGGGGTTCCACCATCGGCGTGCTTCTGCCCCATAGCCTCCATCGGCGCCTCTCCGGGCTGCGTCACGTACTCACCCTTCTCGACCTCTACGTTGGCTTGATCTTCCATCGACTTAGGTAACGGATACAGGTACTCACCGGTAAGGCTTCCGCTATCGAACCTATTATTAGGTCCTAGATAAACACCCCCACCATCCTTGTACTGCATCTGGGATTGCCTTCTTTGTCTGGCCTCACGCTCCTGAGCTAACCTGATATTGGTACGAGTACCTTTCTCTGACGCTATCCCAGAAACCACGCTACGAGCCAATCCCATGATACCACTAATTCCTGAGGCTATGGTGGTTATCGTATTAGCTGTTTTAGCCCCAGTGGATAAATCTCCATATCCCTCACTTCTCATACGCCCTATACCACGACCCATCTGAGTGAATCTAGACCCTATATCATCAGCGCCATAGTAGGGGATGGTGGTAAAATCAAAAACATCCGTCTCGCCTGAACCGGTCTTAGACTTATCAACATCGTTAACAGTTATGTTATTAAGCGTAATACCATTGTCCTGATAATTCTCAGCTATACGTTGCAAACTACCCTTGAAGCTAGCCGGAAACACATTATCCTGATCAAAAGCATTAGCATATTTAGTCCTCAACTGATCTGGAGTATCCAAAGAATATATCCCTAGCGGATTGACCGGCGCGGGTAATCCTTGGTTGGTATTCACCAAAGGTTCTATACCTAACCCTTGTATACCGTCCATATTACCAAGCATATACGACCCGACTTCCCCGGCCTCTTGATATTTAGGTATCTTCCTCTTGATTACGTATTTGCTCATGTCTAATTAATTTCGTTCTGACACAAAGATAATTTAAAAAAACAGAGACTCATCATTTCACAACGATGAGTCTCTCAGCAAATGCTATTATTATGTACAGAATTAAATTCTTTTTATGAATAATGATCCTATAGCCTTAACCAAATCATAGAAACCGGCAGAACTGAGACCTACAGCCACTCCATATAATAGAGCCTCCCACCATTCACTCCCTATAAGCAATGGAGACACCTTTAGTAGCCACGCTAATATACAAACCAGCATACCTATGACTACGGCGGATAGGACTTTAGCCCACTTATGGGTGTCAATATACGGCACTACCTTGGCTAGTTGGGTAGCTGACATCGTGACAAAAGCCATGATGCCGGTAAAGGTAGTCAGATCAATAGTAATAGCCCCTTCTGATGGGATTACCTCTTGCGCCATCAAAGCGAACGGCGTCAATAACATAGCAAATAAAAACAACAATCTTTTCATATCTAAAACATTTAATAATTTCACAAATGTAGTATTAATTTCGAGTTCTACTCATACCTTTTATGTTAAGACTTAACCTCGGTATCATATTAAGCACCAACTGCCTTTTCGCCTGTTCCTTACGCATACGCTCGGCCTCCGCTATCTGCGCCTCCGATTGAGGATCATTCTTAATATTATTGGCGATGTCCTCTATAGCTTTCTTGTTAGCGCCGGATTGAGCTAGCATCTTATATAACAGGTCTTGACCTTCCTTCTCCCACCAGCTATCCATGGAAGAGCGGGAAGCCAAGGAAGGATCGGCAGGGGCTACCGTCTCAGGTACGGGCCGCTGACCTCCGTCCCCCGTGCCCGAATCCCGCTGTCCGAACTCGTATCTCATTGGCTCGTTCTCCGGGACACCATACCTATTAGCGAACATATCAGCGAACTCAAATCTCTTCTCATTTCTTAAGGTCGATCCAAGAGGCCTACCGTATCCTTGATTCCATGCCACGGTAGCGTCCTTGTAGTTGACGGCGTTATCGAAATCCGATTTAGAATACATATAGTAATTATATACATTACCTTGAGCGTCCTTGTCAAAGAACTTGCCTTGATTGATATAGTTCCAACCTAACCCCGGAACCTTGCCTTGATACTCATCCACGAGATAATCCAGTTGTTGGGTTAATGTCGGTTTCTTCCCATACCTGCGCTGTAGCTCCTTCTTCCTCGGACCAAGCCATTGTTGGATGCCAAAATCACCGGCGGCTCCTAGGGCTTCGGTGTCCCCTCCGGACTCGGCGGCGATGTTCGACAGGATACCGATAGCTTGTGTTTGTGGTATCCCCTTCTTATCGGTAAGATAATCCCATATCTCATCATACACAGCCATCTTATTATCCTCTGATCTGTTTGGATCAATAACATATTTACCAGACCCATAATCTCGCCTTGTATCAACCGGTCCTCCATCTTCCTTATTCTCTAACTTATTCTTAGACATAATAGCGTTACGGATAAGGGCGTCTTTGCCGCTTTCCATGAGAGGACTATAATCCTTAAACGAACCTCTCTCATCAAACTTATTACCTATAGCATCCAGCGTCTTGGTAGCTATATTGACAGGAAACTCTTGATCATCGCTATAAAAATCATACACGTCGTAAACACCTAACCTCCCATCCGGACGCCTATAAATTGTAAAATTGCCAAACCCTGATAACGGGGTAAGATCACCAGCGGCCTCAGGATAAAAATCATATTCAGAAAAAACCGTAGGCTTTCCAGATCTTACCGAATTACGATTCTTCTCAAAAACATCTACCCATTCTCTAGACTTTTTCAAAAGCTTCAGCCTACCATAAGCATCATCTGTAGCCGGCTTATCAGAGCCATATATTTCTTGCTCCGTATCATGTATTTTCTTATCTAACCTCTTTATCTCATCCTTAGTGTCACGATTGAACATCTTCTCAATATCAGTAATGACATTATCAGGAATCCGTATCTCCTTATTATTGCCATCTAGATTATTAGGTTGAGATAAAAATCTCGCCCATAGTTGATCGCTATATTCATCAACGTTAGCCTTCCCGTTTCTGCCATATATAAACTCATTGACCTTGTCAGGAAGGCTAGCATTTGAGGCTACCACATCAGGGGTGACATTCTCGTACAACCTCCTTCTTATGGCGTTACCTATGATGTCTTTTAAATACGAAGCTCTATCAGATACATCTTGTCTTACATACATAGGATCATTACCAGTAGGACCTCCTTCGGCTTTCCGCTCAATTTTCTCTCCCCATAGCCCATATTTCTCCATGGGCCATATGCCGTCTATGGCATCCACATAACCAACGGGGTGCTCCCCGTCCAGACGCCGGTCCCGTCGCTCGTCCGCTGGGTACAGGGCGTTGGCCAACGGCTGCGTGATATGACCCAACCCCTTATCCTTGGAACTCGACATAGCATCCACCACAGTCCGATATACAGGTCTTAATTTCTCAGGTAAATATAGCCCCGCCTCATCAACCAACTCACCTATCTTCTTATTTATACCCCTGATACTGAAATTATAATTACCCATGCCATTATTCAACGGGGACAACGCACCTCTTATCCCATTCATGCCTTTAACTGCGGCTCCTCCGCTAAGGATATCAAACTCCGGGGACACGTTTCTCAAAGGACTATCATCCATACCCCTGAAATACATAGGACGCTCGCCTCTTACGACACGATCAAGATCTTCCTTATACAAATCCTTTATCCATGAAGGAATCTTCTCCGGTCTATTTTTCTTAGCCATAAATCACGTTTTTCCACAAATATACGCACAATCAAACGGATATTAAAACACGAGACGGGAACATGATCCACATCACATACCCGCCCATGATATCAACATAAGACCAAACCCCGCCCCATTGAGGGCGCTAGCGTGTCAACTAGCCATTCTCCCAATCCAGAAAATCACCGTCCACTCGCTCCTTCAATGACTTCCTGTCATTCAGAAATACCTTATAGGACTCGATGTAAGACGAGTCAAGTATGCCTAACTTGGCGGCGTTATAGTCGTTCAGCATCTTCTGCTCAACACCGCTACCCCATAGGGCGTCGATACAGGCCTCCAATATCTTGTTGGCCGTCAACGTTGGCCATACCCTGACCTCGTTGTAACTATAGGAGATCACGGGGGACATATCGTCACCCATCTCCCTTGTTTCCTCTCTAACGTCCCACCGGTAAAGGTAGGATCCGTCACCGTCCTTTTCTATAGTGATCGGTATAGTGTCGCTATATGTTCTTTTCATATCTTGTTATTTAATCATTACACAAAAAAAATTCCCGACGTGATACGTGCGGCTACGCCGACGTTTTACGATATTCGGGGAAAAAGCAAAGGCGCGAACCGAAGTGACGATACGCAGCGGAAGGCGCATTATTCGTACCCACGTAAGCGAGGCTCGCATTCGACCCGTTGTCCGCGCTACCGCCAACCAGCACCACCTGCATGCGGTTAGCCGATGTATAGGTGTAGTAGTAGTCGCACCAGTAGGTAGAGGAGCTACCGCCGACCTCCGTGGACACTATATCGCCATCTTCCCCAAGCAACATCTTCTTGGCATAACCGTTTGTACGGCAGATATTGCCCTTCTTGTCATAGCCGGTGTAAGAGGTGTCGCTGAAATTCGACGGGTCATCGGTAGTCCATAATATGGATAATCCCGCATCGCCCGTGGTGACCTGTATATTGGCCCCGTCAGTATATTTCCATATATGGGCGAACGGATTCTCTATACCACGATACCTGTTAGCCATCAACGTGGCGTGAGTACCACCGGAAGCGTTCTTCACCACATATGCCTTCTCTCCCGAGCCGTTCCCGAACTCGTTGGTATAGCCGCATGGGATAAGGGGGTTGATGTTGTTGAAGTTAGTCCAATCCGTCATTTGCGTCGGTCCCGGACCTAAGCCACCTTGGGCGAAACCGTTAGCGTCCTTCTGGGCGTTGAAAGGCTTCTGGCTGTCCAGCGTGGCGTACTCGACGGCGAATAGCCAGAACAGGATCTTGTGGGCGTTATAGGTATACATTTCCCATCCGCTGCCTCTTTTCCTCGCGGCTTGTCGGAATTGGTCTCGGGTGAGGTTGGTGACGGGGCGGCCGAGTAGGGAACGGTAGGTATCATCCCATTCAGCGGTATTGTCGCCACCTCTAAAATTAGTTGAATTAGGATCACTTAATTTACTAGCTCCAGCCGCCGAACATAATAAATTATCGGTTCTATACATTCTGGCTTCATATGTTGAGATATAGAACTTATCTACATGTTTATACCCAGGTAATGGAATTTCGGACAACATCTTCCTAAATTTAGTGCCATTAAAATACAATTTATACCAATGTTCAGGTATCTCTGTCATAACGGCATAATCCAAATAGCTTCCACCCCATGAAAGCTCATTATCCAAATATTCTTTAACTCCACCATCTCTATCCAAAAGACACCTTCTCATCTTACTCTGCACCGGCAACTCCCTATGCAATTGCATATTACCTACTCTAACCCCATCAGGACTAGATGATGCAGTATCCCATTCAACACCGTATGCATATCTTTCTTCTAGATCTGGTATATCTTCCCAAGCTGGAGACCACTCGGTCGAAATGTCACCATATTCAAGTTTAATCTTATGGATGGTGGAAGTTGATGTGCCAGTTTTAGGAGAACTAAATACAACCATATGTGTATTATCAGCTACTGCATCTCCGATATTAGTAATCCATTTAAAAGTCTTACTGGCCTTCCCATTCACAAAGTCAGCCTTACTGAACTGAGCCATAGAACCTACTGCACCAGTAGAGTTATATATAGTGAACATTTCCTTATCATCACCCAATTCTCCAAAAATAGTCAATGTTACTTGTGTTCCTTTAGATATCGGTTCAGTTAGCCAATAATCAGCGATATTGTAATTCGAGTCACTCACCTCCTTCCCTGATCCCAGCAACAGGTTCCTGCCGTACACGGGCAGCTTACGATATTTACCATCATCCATTAAAGATTTAGTTCCATCACCTGTAGTATGTATTGTTAACTGTCTAATATCATTCTCAGAAGAATCATTTGATAGGTTTGTATATACATCAATTCCATCATTTACTGGTATTAAATAATTCATACCAGAAGTTATAGCAACAGTTAAATTTTGATATATAGAGATTTGTATAGAAGAATTCTGTAATATTCCCGCATCCTGTTTTATATAAAGCCAAATAGAATTATCATCATTAACATTATACCCACCAAAAATACTTGATATGTATACTCCATTATCTCTGACTGGAAATATATTAACAGCATTGCTTGGAAGTTTCTCTAATAATTTATTATAATTTTCCTGAGATATAGATAGGTTACCACTTGATGATATCTCCATAACAATGTCAAACACTGTGTAATCTGGTTCGACTACCACATCCTTCCACGTGCCATCTCCACAAAGAAACCTACCCTCATCTCCCTTCGCCGGAGCTGGTACCAATCCATCCTCCCCAGCCTGAGACGCCGTAGCGCCAACCATATCCTTGACCTTATCAAGTCTACTGTCTATTTGATTACCATCGTACTTACCAATAAAATCTTCCATATCGTTTTAATATACAAGGAAGAGGCGGCAAAATACCCCCCCCTATATGTTAATAAATCAATAAACTTTCTCCTCATTGCTAAACCAACGAACTATCATCTTGAACCGACTCTCAATGTCATTCACGAACCTAGCCAAGAACCAATCGCCACGAAGACGATCACGCCACCTCCGGTGATAATCGACGGCCCTAGGGTCGATCTTCCGGTCAATATCATTCACGTCCTTGATCCATACCGGGAGGTTATTAGTATCGTCTTTGACCTCGTTAAAATAGTCATTTATATTTATCTTCTGATCAACCTCCGTCACCAGTATCTCACGGCTATCGTCATTGGTTACAGGATACCTTAACCGCTGGCTCATATCGTTCTTGTCGGCGATAACCATCCTAAGCTCTCCACTGTTGTTGGTATCATTATAAAACCATGCCTTATTAAATCCAGTTGTTCTTCTAACCTGATAATTAACCTCGTCCTGATACCTTCTGGCATCCATCCGATATTGGTAGTTCGTGAGGATCTTATTCACATACTGCTCACGGACAGGTACCTCTATGACGAACGGATATAACTTACCGTAGAATACTTGATAAGATTGGTTGGTTAGACCATGCGACCATAATCCTATCTCACGATCGTCGTTAGAGTAATTCTTACCAGACTGGAAATAATGCTGGTGCTCGATATAATAGTCAGGGGTGTAGGACAAATATGATTTCCACTCACCCTTCAGGCAGTTATATCCAACGGTGAACGAGACGTCCGTGAAATGGCTGGCGTCCTGTAGCTCCACCGCCTGCCCGTTCCTGTAGAACCGGCCGCCACGGAATTGGTACTCGCTTGGATTCCCTACCGGTATATAATCCTTCTTGGTTATCAATACCCTCTTGAAACGATTATCCCAGCCCATAGACAGCCCTATACCAAAGAACTTGTTATCGATATCATAATAAGACAACTCAGCGTCCGTATCAGCGTTATATATCCGGCTACGGATGATCTTCATCTGAAGATGTTCCTTAAACCAGTTCCTAAGCCCCGGTGTGACCTCCGTAAGATTCCTACCATTAGAATCTACCTTAAACACCTGACCACGCCTTAAATCGACCCAAAAATGCCCAAACTCGCAACTGATCATATCCCGACTCTGGGTCCCGGAATATCCTAATGTCGTGTTGTTATATTCAATGCCACGAGATGCGAAAAGCCCACCTGTCCCTAGTTCGCTATTCTCCGGGGATATTCTTTCCGCCAGCACGTCTATAGCGTTATATAACCCTACCTGATTCTCGAAGCGAGCTAGTATTTGATCCGACTCTATTCCCTTCATGCTTATAAGTTTCCCGAAAGAGGTCTTGAACTCATGGTAATCCATAGGCTTGTACGACAGCCAAGGATCGGTCATGCCGTTCTCCGACACGTCGGCGGTGCTCCATATGACGCCGTTGGGTCTTTGGTAAGCGCAGTCCCAAAAATTGCTATCATACGTCTCTGGTAATGACCTTCCGCCTAGCGTAAAACGATTCTTATACACAGGACTTATCTTAAACACATTATCCCTTGATATAGGGACATTACGCTCCTGAGTCCATGATATATAATCCCCTACCTCCGGATAGAACCCCTCGTAAGGCTCAGGCCCGGCTATACGGAAATTGCAATTGATCTCAGACTCCACAAGAAACTGAGGTATGCCATAGAAGTATAGGAAGAAACGACCGCTAAGATACATATCTCCGGTCTTGCAAACCATCTCATAAGCGCTCTTCCGGCTAGGGAAAGAGTATAGCGATCCGGTATCCGTATCGGTCTTATTAAGATAATCCTCCCCGGTATCGTAATTGACGAAATAACGGGGATACCCGATGTTTCGATAATCGTAATAAGGGAATGGTATCATGTCTCCCTGACCAAACTGAGTCAAGTAAAACATAGGCATCTTCCTCTTAAGCGAGAACCTTGATATAAATACATCACCTCCAAAAACAGGTTTACGCTTATCCTCATCCATCAACCCGCAACCACCTAACGATACCCACCTGATATCCTCTATCTGCCCGTATTGAGCCGGAGAATATTTCTTTATCCTCATATAAGGGCAGGATACGAAAGATTCACGTGTCATAAAATGAGGCGTCATACCAGCCACCTCATCGTTACGAATATTACACTCATCCTGAATACGGCTGGTATCGTAACTTGAAACCAACTCCGGATATTCAAGCATATATTTATCCATACCAAATGACATGAACAATGAATGCTCACGATCGAGGTTGTTTATGATAATAGGCTTACCGCCTACGGTCTCCCCTTGCGAAGAGATATCTGTTACCGGATATAACCCGCTCTTGATATATTTAGCCGTTGACAATCCACGTAGCTCCGACGCCCCTATTTTTTGGTAAAATAAATTATAATGAGCGACAGAAGTATAATAATAAGCATAGTTCCGTCTAGGTCCCCTATCTATCAATGCCGTTAACCACTGATACCTGTACTTGCCTATATCCACCACGGACTGGGCTGTGGCCTTGGCGATACCCGTAGCCAGACGGATAGCCGTCAGCGCTATGCCGACAGGGTTGGCTAAAAAGAACACACCTCCACCGACATATTGCTGTGAAGCCGACTGATATGTATACTCAGCTATAGCGGATATTAAATTAGCCATAGCCTCCACCGTAGCCAATGATGTTGCCATACTGTAAGCCTTACTCCCTAATATCGTCCATTTAGGGTGATCCTCCACCTCCCTGAATATACCTGAGGATTTACCTAATTGATAACCATCAACAAGGCACTCGGTGGGAGCGTCAGGCTTGTTAAAGGCAATATCAGGACTTAAGAATGAATACCAGATATTACCCTTCCTGTTAAACGGATGCGTTATAAATTTCTCACGATTAATATCCTTATAGATATACATATCATCAGACAAATCGTTGTAAGGGTAATTAGGATAAAGGTTAGCCGATCCGTCGGGATCATCGTACTTAAACATATCATAAGCCAGACCGGTCCCGATAACGCTCTTATCCAACGTCCTATCGCCCCTATACAACTCATATCCTATTATAGAATCTCTTCTAGCCTTATCTATAAGACCGTTCTCTACCGCTATATCCAGAAACTCATTAACGATATCGTCATCAAGCATCACCCCCATAGGATAAATATAGGAGTCAACTCCATATTGACCGGTCAGTTGAGACGGATTACCCATAAAAGGAGCGACAGAGTTATCCGGAAACTTGTAATGACGTATAGGTCTCTGACAAAACGTGGTTGACGTATTGGGGTACTCAGCGTTATCCCCATTACCGGTGAAATAAGACTTACCCCCAACTGATTTAGGAGACCCATAGTATTTCGTCAAAGAATCTATTATGTCCTTCCTCTTTGATCCTCCCGATGATATCCCGATCTTGCTTGAATCATACAACTCAAAATTAGCCGGATACTTATTGGCAGACTCCCAATATCCGAAATCACCGTACTGATATGGTCTGGGAGCGCAATCAGCGGGTTTATCTCCACATGAGATACATTTCGCCTCATAGGTAACAAATCTTCTTAATTTCAATTCTTTCGTAAAGAAGAATACGTATTTCACCTCCAGTGGCCGAATGCCAAAACAGAACGGGGCGGGGAAGATGGCGGTGCCGGCCGTATAGAATCCGGCAAGCTCCTTCATGTCCTGCCTCATGGCGAAACCGGTGAAGAACACGCATACCGCAGGCTCGATGCAAACATATATCTTATGGAAAGTAGTCTTGTCATCATTCCAGAACAAGTACTTTGGCATCATAAATATCTTATGATCCACGTAATTCACTATAACACCTTTCTTGGCATCATTAGCCAAAGGATTAGGAGCCACGGTACCTTCCTTGTCCGAGAAAAACGTTATACGAACCTTATTGTATGATGATGAGTCGCCGATCGGATAATTATAGTTACCCATCATCTCTATATACATAATACCGTTATCAGGATCGGATAAACCACTTATGTATTTCTCGTAATCCAACTCCACCCATCTGGCGTATGAGGATACATGTGGATAGAACTTGAAATAAGTCAAGTTGCTTCTACCGAACCAATTGGTCTTGGCGTCAATATCATTCTGCACAGACACACGACTTTCCCAATCAGTAGATATGCTGGTATTGAACTTAGAATTATCACCATCGCCAAAAAGACACATGGCGTTCTCGATACCAAACTGACTCTCATATTGGGGGAAATAAGCCTCCATCGTATCCATTAACTGATCAAGCATCGTCTCCGTATGCTTCTTTCCTTCCCATCCGGGATATTGATACAAATATGTGCACTTACCCAATGACCTACCCCCTTGGAATGTAGGAAGTTGAACATCGTTAATAGTAGGATTCACATGAGGATCACCTACCGAGCACCCATTAGTACATATACCCTCATCATATAACTGCCGGACATTAGACATATCCTGACACAAGACCAAGGCGGAGGAGTCTATATCAGACGGGAATTTATCCTCATCCTGACCATCCAACCATTCCTGAACCAGATCTATGATATTCTTACCTCCACTGGAATAATTATCGAAATCACACAATACAGAGAATTTCCTTTGTGACTCGGCGTTACTTTGTATTAAGGTGGTAGGCTCGGTCTCCACGTAATCACTAGCCAGCTTATACGTAAAATCAATCCTAGAATCCACCAAAGAGTTTTTATCCAATATAGTCCTGGTCTCTATCCTCTCGATATCATCACATCCACTAGGGAAATCGGGAGCCTTTATACCGTCTTGATCCTCCGGCAATGATATAGCAGCGCATAACTCGTCAGTAATACCTACATTAGATTCTATGATATCACACAGGTTCTCTATATTATCAGCGATATAATCAATAGCATCATCTACCGTAACATCTTCCCCCATCGTATTGATAACGAATTGGGTCTCTCCTACCGTGGCATATTCCTGCTCTACATATCTGAGTTGCTTGACATCTAGCTGATTCTTGCATTCTCCTCCAAAATCATCAAATCCCCAAGACGGGTCGTTTATGATCTTTGCCGTATTCTTAAACTGCCAAAGATGACGGCGGCTGTTCCCCGCGCACTGCGGGTTGTTCTCCAGCACCGACGCAGCCGACAGGTCGTCAGAGTTACCGTCCTCATCAACGATAACCTCCATCTCCTCCCTTGTGGCCGGACGAGGGATAAGCGGGAATCTAGCTGTCCTGTATCCTGTATTGGTAAAGAACCTTATACCCAACGGATATACCTCGTCACGCATGAAAGAGGCGTATTTAGAGCAAGCCACACCGTCTTTATACAAATTCTCCGTGGCTATAGATGTCTGCCATTTAACGAAATGACCCAAGAAGTTAACGACCGGTTGAAGATTCCATTCGTTCTCCACGGTCAAGCCGTATTGAAGAAGACGATTCCCGACAGACGTCATGCCTCTGGCTGTCTTATATACCGGTATTTCCTTGGATAACTTCTCCATGGTCGTACGCTCGCTATACTGATCCGTAAGATAATAGATAGTCCTTTCCGTTATCGGATGTATACCTTCTATGAAATACTCAAGAACCGGGCTTTGCTCACCATTAAACCCAACCGTGTTCTGTATAACACCTATCTTATAATGAGATACCTGCTTGTCTATATTGGATACAGTAAGGCGGATACCCATATTGGTTGACTTACCCCATAAACCATCACGGATAACCATATCTTGACGGTCGAATAACATGATTGGGTTGGTCAATGAGCAATATCCGGTCTTCTCTATCCCGAACTCATCGCACAACGCCACGCAGAACTGGTAGGTCCCGGCACGCAAGCTCCCCCCGAACTCCACGACCTCAGGCTCCACGCACGGGGCCGTCAGCAACGGGAACACCAGCAGCTTCTCGCAGGCCAGCCTACACCTCTCTATTGGCTTGTCATCCCCACATGTCTTATACCCATGGTAATGATACCAAAAATCACCATCATCATCCGGATTAAGAGCCTTATCGACCATAACATATCGCTGGGGATTATATCCATCGGTCCAGTATATCACCTTCCCGCATTTCTCGTCCTTGATCTCTATGTCGAATATCGGGTGATGGATGGAGAAGTTAAGACAAGGATCATCAACCCCGTCCTCTATCAGGACCTCCATCAAATCACATATCTCATCAAAACGACCATCCGACTCCTCAAGCCTCTCGCCAAGGATACGATGGATGTCCTTTCCCGATCCAGCTAGCTGATCCTCCACGGTCTTGATATAATCCAATGACCGCATGAACGTGATCTTAGACGTATTATCATCCGGATTAGATAGAAAGAAATAAGTGTTATCATCAGCTATATCATTCTTATACCCAATAACCTTATAGCCATCGAATCGCTTACATAAAAGGGTACTAGGCTCGTTCTGGATCTTAAGCTGGCTTCCATCGTCACCCTCTATGGTAGCGTTCAAGGCAAAGCTGTACTCAGACTGGGATAGATCCTGTGGATGCTTATCCCTGTTCATCCCGGAGTCGGGAACCGCTATGTTAGAATTGTTCTGCACGATGTTATGTTTTTCGCAAAGATAACAAATCCGGCGGATAATCACTTACACGCCGGATCTTAACAAAAACTGTACGTATTATGCTAAAACATTCAAATCACGCGAATATAAAAAAATCCTCCTAACTTTCACAAGTCAGGAGGAAGACTAAACACTTAAAACGTCTCGTGGTAAAGCACAAAAACATAATAATTACGAATTTCCACCCATGTAGTTCGATTGCTTATCGGCATCCTCTACAGATATGTAAAAGAAACCGTTAGTCACGTATCTCTCATTGACATCCACAAAATCAGTAGATCCTTTGTCCACTCCTTTCTTCGATCCCTCATCACACACAGCTACCAGACTATTAAAGTCATTGGAATAACCTACGATCACACCGTGTATATCCCGATTTCGAGGATCGAATACGTACCTCATCTTACACCTATCGTAAGCTAACTCTAAAGAGCTTTTGCTTAACCTCTCATCTAATCCAGCACCCGCTACCAAGGCCAAAACGCTCTTTGATATGTCACTCATGGTGGTATCCTTGGTCGGAGCCTTAGGCATAGAAACGCCTTCCATGACAAAATCCAACGCCTTATCTACAAGGCCATCGAAATCATCATCTCTTATATAATCCTTAAGCACCTCCAGTATATATAACCGGACATGGAGTTCGTTATTTACATCATTTAAAGTTATCATGATCCTAGTTTTCGGCAAAGCTAGATTATTCCCACGCAATAAAAGATCAAATATGTCATAAGTGAAGGATTAAAAAAAATAAAAAAACTCTCCTATCCTCACGAACAAGAGAGCCGATGTGTTTATATTATGAAGAAAAATCTATTCACCTATTCTTACAATACAGTCACGAGATTCCTTGTTATAGATCATCGTGCCTACCTTAGAATACAAGGTCTTTATATTTTGCCAATTATCCTCACCATGGGCGGATACGTTAGTGGGAGCGTCACCGGTATAAACCTCCTCGCCTCCGATATTGACAAAATCATATCCACGTTTCTCCATAGAACCGCCCTTATATGCCGTGAACCTGATAGTGACATTACCTTTCTCACGACCACCATACCAGTTACCGTATATACTGCATCTGATCTCAAGAGGTAATTTATCATAATTATCACCATCCAACAACGGTCCCATCTGGATCAAAGCTGCCTCATTACCCGATTCCATGTTATCACCACCATGGATGAGATAATCACCTACCCGTTCCTGCGTGGTCTGGTACTGTTTACTCCAACCAACCAGCTTGCCGTCAACGTCTGGGAGGCCGGTGTTGTCGAAACCGGTTGCCGTGTCAAAGTCAATGCCGTCCTCGTCAGCCCAGATATACCTAAGCACAAGGTAATCGAACTCCGGGATGATCACCACCGGGACGGACTCCTGCCTGCACACGAACGTCTTCTCCTCCTTGGTTCCCTCTTTTATAACCTTATACGTTACCTGACGTATCTCACCAGTCTCATTGATATCAGCGGTAACCTTAACCTCAGCAGGACCAGTACCACTTGTCTTATCTAAATGTATCCAATCATTTTTCTTTGCCATATTATCTTTTTTTCTTTTTAAAAACGTATATTCGCGTCATAATCGCGGGGTGGAGAAGAGGTATCTCATTAGGCTCATAACCTAAAGATCGAGGGTTCGATTCCCTCCCCCGCAACTAAACCAATTTGATATACTTATCAAAAGCATTGGGCCACATCCGCTCATAAGACAACATCCTTCTCCTATTATCCTCAGCCAGTTCCCGATAATCATTTAACGTGATCATCGACATCTTAAGCTCCTTCATAGCCCTAGCGAACTTACCCGGTTCCTGTTGGGCGTATAGCTTATAAGCGTCACCAGCGCCCTGTACCAAACCGTTCACGGCAGCGTTCTCAAAGATCTTCATCTTGATATACGTCTCAACATAATCCTCAAGGTATCCTAACGCCGTTTCAGGTATATATGGAAGACCGTCATCATCCTTAGGCGTAGCACGATATATGATATAAATAAACCCGTCAAACCCGGTATACATAATATTGCCGGATATAGTTATATCATAATTATCCCAATCGTGCTTATCCCGATACTTGTCAGCGGCGCAATCACGCCTCAACCCACGACCTATCGATAATCTTACAGGATGATGGTAATGGAAGCGAACCTCATGAGACCCGATATATATCTTCTCCGTGATCGTCTTCTCAAACTCCTCCTTACAGCACTCGGTGCAGGAGTTCCAACGGAAACCGCGCTCGGTGCGCTCGACCCAGCCGATCTCATGTTGGAGGTCAGCCTTAGCCTTGTCGCCGCCCGGAATCTCACAGACAAGAGGCTCACACCTATAGGCGTCAAGCATGTCGAAAAAATCGGAAGGCAATACCGCCTGTTTGTTGCTGGTCTTGACAACTGCCTCGGACATGACCGCTATAACACCCCCGAACCTTTTCAAGGCGATCTCAGCCCATCTATAAACAGACGAGGTATCTATAGCCCCGCTATCATCGTATTTATGTAAATCGGCCTTGATCTCGGCCAATAGCCCTTTTATAGTCATATTTAAGTCTTTTGCACAAAGATATGTATTTGAATCCGTGATACAAAAAAAATCCAGTCTACCCTCACGGGCTAACTGGACCATAGAAACTTTTACGATTAATTTATAAAGCCCATGCTTTTAAACGTGGGATCAAATTCTTTTCTGATCATCAATATATTTTTTAATAACACTCTCTGATATATGTCCTATTGTTTCTACATAAAATGATCTTGTCCATAATGTTGGAAGCCTTGTTCTTAATAATTCAAACTCATTCCTTAACACAGACGAAGTATATCCTTTTAATTGAGATACAATATGAGATATAGAGTCAGATGGTGTTGCTTTTATAAACAAATGTAGATGATCAGGCATTATCTCTATATTCTCTATAGACCATCCATTCTCGTTAGATTTTTGAATAACAAGATCTTTTAACCTTGATTCTATATCACCTGTCAACACATTTCTACGGTATTTAGAACACCATATTATATGATACCCTATGTTATATACACTACTTTTGTTTGTTTTCCATCTTTTATCCATTGTTTTTTTTGTAAATATAGTAATATATTATTATATTTGCGTCGTAAATATAGTTAAAATGGTTTCATATAAATACAATATATATCGTTCTAATAAAACGAAGTATCTCGACAAGATGCTTCGAGAATGTTGTTTTGTATGGAATCACGCCCTAGCTTTACAACGTAGATTCTACAAACTGTTTGGAAAATATATTTCTGTAGGTAAAATGCAAAAACACTTTGCTAAACGAATTAAAAGGAATTTGCTTCATTCACAAACAGTTCAAGAAATACTACAACGGTTAGACTCTTCATATAACCGATTCTTCAAAAAGCTGGCAAAACGACCTCCTAAATTCAAACGCGCTGAGCGTTTCAATTCCTTTGTTTTTAAACAAGGTGGATATACTCTAAACGGTAATACATTCACCATAAATAAAGGTGAGAAACGGTTTAAGTTTTCGTTCTCCCGTCCTTATGAAGGGAAAATAAAGCAAGTTAGAATAACAAAAGAAACTTGTTCTCGATATAGCTTGATAATCATTACTGACTATAATCCCTTATCATCTTATAGAAAGACACATAATGGTGCATCTGTAGGGTTAGATTTTGGTTTGAAAACGTATTTGACAGCCAGTGACGGGAACAACATTGTTTCTCCTTTATTTTTCAAGATATTTCAAAATAAGGTTAAGAAGCAAAATAAACGACTTTCAAAAGCTCAAAGAAGATCTAATAACCGAAAGAGAAGGTTATTTGAGTTACAACAAACGTATCGTAAGATTCGGAATTTACGTAATGATTTTCAGTGGAAATTAGCTCATGAATTATGTAAGCAATATGATTTTATTTTCCTTGAAACGCTTAACATAGAATCCATGAAACATTTGTGGGGTAAGAAAATCAGTGACTTATCTCATTCGGAATTTATTAGTAAACTGATGTACATAGCAACTAAATATGGAGTCATTGTTCATCAGATAGATCGTTGGTATCCTTCTTCAAAGACTTGTGAATGTGGGTTTATTAATAAAAATCTGTCGTTGATAGACCGAACATGGTGTTGTCCAAAATGCGGGTCTATCAACAACCGTGATTTTCTAGCTTCTAAAAATATACTTCGGAAGGGCATTTCCGAATTGGAGAGCAAGAATAATTCCAGCGATAGTAATATCGGGGTTTCTTGCGTCTGTATCCAAGAATCCCATACGGTTTAGCGGTGGGAGTATGTCAAAGCTTATAAACCCATTTAACTCCAAATACCTTACTCTCCGACTCAACCTCCCGGTACAAGAACTTATATCTCCTACCTGATTCCATAGCCAACCTACATTCTTTATTCAAGGCCGGAGAGATATATAGATGAAAATACTTATTCCTAGGCATAAAATCCATACACGTATGGACGTAAGAATATCCACCCGTCCCACGCCTATTAATAGTACCGGTAAGTTTATTCAGATATATCTTGCGGTTAGGATTAATCTTATGACATAGATAACCGATGTTGTTTATATAAACCCCTCCCTCATCCTCCAGATACCTATCACGTATGACTTTCCAAATCAACGACTGGCACTCAAGGATATCATTCTTATCCACGATCGTATGCTTCCTCCTTTTCCCGTTCTTAGACATAATAGATCTATAGAATCGAAGAAAGTATTGATCAAGTATTTTAAATGACTTTGTTTTCATGTCGCAAATATAATAATTTCATCCTTATTCAAGAAATATTTGATAAGTTTTGGTGTAAGTGTAATGGTGATAAGGCCGCACTTACCGCCGCGGCACAGGCTGACGCACAGAGACTAGCGCAGGAAAAAGCCAACGCTATGGAGTGCGATTGCCCCAAAACATGGAGCGCTAGTGTAACGACGTCTAGCGGAAGCGGGAAGACGATAAATTACACCATACAATATAATAATCCATGTGGATCGGAAAAGACGTCTAGGATGACTATAGGATACAAAAAAACGAATGGTCAATGGGAGTATGAGACAAGAATAGTCCCTATTCCTTCCGGATCAGGAACTTTTTCTGATTCTACAACAACCAACTACGGGATATCATCTGGAGCTTATGCTTATTATGAGGATGGTCAAGGAAGTGGATCTTGTTGACAATAAAAAAGGAGAGGCTTATATAGTCTCTCCTTTTTGTTACGATTAGATGAATCTAAGATCTTTCCTCCTAGTATGATTCAATATCCTACTAATATGTCTGGTACTTAATCCCGTTCTTTCCTTTATCTTATCATAGATATAACCCTTGGATACGTAAGCCAACATATCTCCCAGATCTTTTATAATCTTGTCATACATATCGTGCACCTCATTATATCTTATGATAGAGCTGTCTCTCATCCCTCTTTCGCCTATACCGTCAACTATGGCGTCATTGAAACCAAAGAAATTGATTATTGATCTTATTAGATTCATGTTATTGAATTTTTTGTGTTTTCTTATTAATATCCATATCCGGGTTCTCATCCGTATGGATCTGCAATTTGGTTACAGTTTCCCTTAATGTTTCGGAAACCACATATTCAAGAAGTTTGTCTGGGCATATGAAATCATAATCCCATTGAGATGTACATGGCTTATCTTTTTCAGCTCCACATCCCCCTAGCTCTAACGCCGCTTTTCTGTCGAGAGTTATAAGATCAACATTTATAGCCTCTATGTTAATATCTGGTATATAGATATATCCATCATTGACATAATAATAGTATTGATCTATATTCCCGTATTTACGTTCCTTGTTGTTAGCGTATTTTCTTAACGATATGGAGGTAAATATAATATCATCCATGATGTTTGATACTTTGATGATAGCAGGTCCTATACGGGTATATATCATATCGGGCAATCTTTTCTTGGATCTCATAAGTATCCTGCACAATTTAAACTCATCAAAACAACAATCAATCTTTCGGACTCTCTCCATCTCCATGCAATTGATATGAGTGTACAGTGATTCCTCGCCAAATAAGGTTCCATCGGCATACTTCTGGGCTATATATGATCTTGCCTTCTGCCTTCCTATAGATAATATCCATCTTCTACTGACATGAGCGTCCTTATTGATGGAGTTCATATCATTTATGATCCTAGATACAAATTCTGAATTTTTCATATGCTAAATACTAAGGAGGGGATATACCCCTCCGGTCATTACTTCTTTTTCTTAACCTTGCCTCCACATTTCAGTTGAGGTTTCTTTTTCTCGGAGACTTTGCCTCCTTCTGCCATCTTCTTTTTCTTAGCACATGCCATAATCTTACTTTTTTAATGTTAGTGATACAATATTAGTCATTTCTATCGAAAATAGAATAAACAAGGTTGATGAAACTACCAACTTACCGCCGCGGCACAGGCTGACGCACAGAGACTAGCGCAGGAAAAAGCCAAC
>ERZ838839.1654-NODE-1654-length-20112-cov-8.470659_pt1 | contig 20112 bp, 16 predicted proteins | sample MGYA00519909_ERZ838839 | MGnify/ENA primary metagenome ERZ838839 (study PRJEB31850, sample SAMEA3708843) | human gut metagenome | biome: human gut; feature: human-associated habitat; material: faeces | place: China | collected 2014 ... | reverse complement strand
CGGGCTCGTTCGCTCCCGGCCACCCGCGCGGCAAGGAGATATATTGCCAGAGTCGTGGGCGCGCGGGGGCGGGAATCGGGGTCTGCACATTTCCTGCACATTTGGAACTTACTGCTCGCTTACTGCTCGAGGTGCATCCATCTGCCTAGCTTCATCTTTATACTGCTTGAACTGGACAAATGCATGCACCCTTCTACGTAGGTCCTTACTGCGCGCTAGCTCAGGTCCTCCCCGTTCGAGGCGATCACTTTTTTATACCAATCAAATGATTTCTTCTTCGTTCGCCTTCGTGTGCCATTGCCTTCGTCGTCCAAATCGACGTAGATAAAGCCGTAACGCTTACTCATCTGACCCGTTGCCACTGATACAAGGTCAATGGGGCCCCAACACGTGTAGCCTATGAGATCGACGCCGTCCTCCTCCACCGCATCCTTCATAGCCTGCAGATGCGCGCGCAGGTATGCGATACGGTAGTCATCCTCTATATAATCCGCCTCGTTTGGCTCGTCCACGGCACCGAGGCCGTTCTCAACAATAAAGAGCGGCTTTTGATAGCGGTCGTAAATATCGTTCATGGTGATTCGCAATCCCAACGGGTCGATAAAGCGTCCCCACGGCTCGAGCTTCAGATAGGGATTGGGCGCGCTCTTAAGGAGGTTGGAGTCGTATTTGCCTTCCGCGCTCGCCTCAACCACGCGTGTGGAGTAATACGAGAATGAAACGAAGTCAACGGTATTGGCGGCAAGCACCTCGCGGTCATCCTCGTCCCAAGGAATCTTGAACCCTTGGCGCTCGTACTCTTTGAGTACGTAGCAGGGGTAGGCCCCGCGCACCTGCACGTCCGTGAACATATAGTGCTTGCGGTTCTCGTCCTGCGCCGCCTTGATGTCCTCAGGGTTGCAGGTCGCGGGATAGTAGATACCCGCGTTCAGCATGCAACCGATCTGCCCGCCGGGCACCAGCTCGTGGCAGAGGCGCACCGCCCGCGCGCTCGCCACGAGCACATGGTGGACCGCCGTGTGGATGGAGCGGTAGCGGTCCTCACCCTCATGGAAGATGATTCCCGCACCCATGAAACAGGCCGAAGTCATGATGTTGATTTCGTTGAAGGTGAGCCAGTACCGCACCTGCCCGGCGTAGCGTGCAAAGACGGTCCGCGCAAACTGCTCAAAGAGGTCGACGAGAGTCCGGTTGCGCCACCCGCCGTACGCGGTAACGAGGTGCATCGGCACGTCATAGTGGTTGAGCGTGACTACGGGCTCGATTCCCTGCTCACGACAGGCGCGAAATACGTCCTCGTAAAATGCAAGGCCTTCCTCGTTGGGCTCGACGTCATCACCATTGGGGAAGATGCGACTCCACGCAATCGAAAGCCTGAGCGCCTTAAAGCCCATCTCACCAAAGAGCGCGATATCCTCTCGGTAATGATGATAGAAATCAATGGCCTCGCGTGCAGGGTAATAGCAGCCCGGATCAGCCTCAAGGGGCACATTGTCACCACGGATGACGGCAAGACGTCCCTCGCCAAAGGGAAGCAGGTCGGCGTTGGCGAGACCCCGACTACCTTGGTCAAACCCGCCCTCGCATTGGTTGGCGGCAAGTGCTCCGCCCCAGAGAAAATCAGAACGTAGCGGCATGAAACCCTCCTCTATATAGATGGACAATGGACCGCCCGCCTCGCGACGAGCGGTCCGTTTCGAGCGCATGGGACTTAGGCATCGGGAGGGGATCCCGCGCCGAGATCGCCTCATGCGGAATCGGCGCTTAGGCTTCCATGGCATCCTCGGCGGCATTCTCGGTAGCTTCGCGGTTATCAAAACCAAAGACCATGCAGAGGGCAAAGGTCACCGCAAAACCAATAAAGCAGCCGATAGCGCCGGGGACGATATCCTGACTGAACTTGATAACGTTCATCCACGGGAAGCCAACACCCGAGAAAACGAAAATGCGCGCATTCAGCAGGCCGCACGCAAGACCACCTGCCGCGCCACCGATCATTGACCAGGCAAGGGCCTTCTTATCGCGCAGGAGAATGCCGTAGATGATGGGCTCTGACACGCGACCGAGCGCATAAGTGGCAAACGTAGTCCAGCCGAGCTGGCGGTTAGCCTTCCCCTTAGCGCGAATTCCGTACGCAAACGCAACGGCAAGGGTCACGTAGACCACCACGGTCGTGCCCGGAGTGCACACAGCGTCATAACCAACCTCGAGCCAGCCAGGCATCATAGCGGTAAGGATGGGCACATGCATGCCAGTGGCGATAACGAGGTTCCACGTTGCACCGACCACAAGGCCGCATAGCGGCCCGGCATTTGCGCCGAGCCAGATGATGATACTGGCAATGATGCCCATAACGAAGGAAACGGCCGGCCCAAAGACGCACAGTGCCAGCGGCAGCATGATAAGCATGGTTCCCACGGGAATCACAAGGATGCGCAGCATATCCGGGCAGTACTTCTTGATGAAGCCCTCGACGTAGGACTGAACCCACACGATGAGAATGATCGGCAACACCGACTGCGTGTAGTTAACAAGCGTCATGGGGATGCCGTACACGTCGAAGGGGGCACCCTCCTCGACGATGGCGAGCATGCTCGGGTGAATCATGATGGCAGCGGTTGGTGGCACCGATGCGCCCGCCCGATAGCAGAACGGGGCGCCCGTGGGCACCCCGTTCTTCATGCTCTCTCTGCTGCGAAGCGCTTAGGCCTCGAGAGCCTTCTTGGCGATGGCGGCGAGCTCGTTGAAGGACTCGATGTCCTCGTAAGCCATCTGAGCGAGGACCTTACGGTCGAGCTCGATACCGGCGAGCTTCAGGCCGTGCATGAACTGAGAGTAGGAAATGTCGTTCATGCGGGCGGCAGCGTTGATACGGGTGATCCAGAGGGAGCGAATCTCACGCTTCTTGTTGCGGCGATCGCGGTACTGGTACTGGAGGGAGTGCTGCACCTGCTCCTTGGCGTACTTATAGGAACGGGATGCCTGACCGTAATAACCCTTTGCGCGGTTAAGGACGGTACGACGCTTCTTCTTGGCGTTCACAGCGCGCTTGACACGTGCCATATCTAATCAACTCCTAAATGAGATAACAGCGGGAAGGGATGGATTAACGGCCGGCGAGGCGGGCGTTGATAACCTTGGCGTCGGCGGCGGCCAGCTCGGTCTCCTGGCGGAAGCCACGCTTGCGCTTGGTGGACTTCTTGGTCAGGATGTGGCTCTTGTAAGCCTTGGCGCGCATGATCTTGCCCGTGCCGCTGCGGCGGAAACGCTTCTTGCTGCCGCTGTGGGTCTTCATCTTAGGCATGAAAAACTCCTTCTAATACCTGGTGGTTGACTACTTATCGCTCGGCTCGGCATCGCCCACGTTATCGAAGGCGCCCTTGATGGGGGCGAGCAGCATGAGCATGTTACGGCCTTCCAGCTTAGGCTGGGACTCGACCGTAGCGAACGGTTTGAGGTCCTCTGCAAGGCGCTCGAGCACGTTCAGACCCTGCTCCGGGTGGGCCATCTCACGGCCGCGGAACATGATGGTGATCTTGACGCGCGCACCCTTCTTGAGGAAGCGCAGGACGTGACCCTTCTTGGTCTCGTAGTCGCCAACGTCGATCTTCGGACGGAATTTCATTTCCTTGACCTCGACCTTGGACTGGTTCTTACGTGCCTGCTTGGCCTTCATGGCCTGCTGGTACTTAAACTTACCGTAGTCCATGACCTTGCACACGGGGGGCTCTGCATTGGGCGCGATCTCAACCAAGTCAAGGTTCTGGTCGTCGGCGATACGCTGCGCATCACGCGTGTCGAACAGACCGAGCTGCGATCCGTCGACGCCGATGAGACGAACACGCGGGGCGCGAATCTCATCGTTGATGCGGGTGTCATCAGACTTAGCTATTTCAATACCTCCTTCTTGCACTCGCATAAATAAACCCGGCAACCTTAGTGGTATCCGGGTCGACAGCTTTACGCTATATCTGTACCAAGCAGTACAGGTGCAAGCGTTAGGTTGTACGACCAGACAGCTACCCAATGGCGCCGAAAGGTGGGGACCCGCAGGTCCCGCTTTCCTCGCTGAGAATTCAGCGGCTTGCTTACTATACCACAAAACAAAAGCTCCATCCTTTCAACACGAAAGGATGGAGCCTGTGGGGGTTATGCGCGAGCAAAATGCTCGGCACATGGATTACAGCAGGCCGATGGCTGCGCAACCCATTGAGACGATGATAACGCCAACGATCAGGACGACCGGGTTAACTTTCTTCTTAAGCAAGAAATACAGAAGGAAGGTGACGCACATGGGCAGGAGGTTCGGCAGGATCTTGTCGAAGAAGTCCGCCTGCAGCGCAACGGAGATGCCGTCGCCAGCGCTGATGACCGGGAGCAGGTCGATGCTCACGTAGGTGCCGATGAGGGCGCCGATAACCGTGATGCCGAGGATGGTCGCGGAGTTCGCGATGATCTCGGAGTTCTCGGAAATCAGGTCGATGGACTTGGTGCCGAGGGTGTAGCCCAGGCGGGTCCACACGATACGGAGCAAGAAGATGACGAGGTAGGTCAGGAAGAAGATGATCGGACCGAGCAGCGAGCCCTGCGACGCGAAGGAGCAGGAGACGCCCGCGACGATGGGCAGAAGGGTGAACCAGAAGATGGCGTCACCGATGCCGGCGATAGGGCCGAACAGCGCGAGCTTCAAGCCCTTGACGACCTCACGAGGAGAGCCGCTCTCGTACAGGGAGATCATAAGACCCTCGAGGAAGCCCACCAGGTTGGGGTGCGTGTTGATGAACTCGAGGTTGTCGCTCATGACCTCAGACAGGGCCTCTTTGTCGTCCCCGTAGATCTTCTCGAGCGTGGGAAGCATGGACCACAGGAAACCGCCGGCCTGCATGCGCTCGTAGTTGAAGGAAGCCTGCAGAAGCGAGGAGCGAACACCAAGCTTGGTGATGTCCTGAGAAGTCAGGACCTTCTTCGTATCCTTAGATTCCGACATTGACGTCATCCCCCTTCGTGGCGCCGGCCTCTTCCAGGGCGGCCTTGATCTCTTCCTTGCGCTGCTTCACGCCAAAGAAGTCAAGCAGGGCGAACACGGCACCGAGCAGGGCAACGGGAAGCAGGTTGGGCATGGCGCAGAACGTGGCCATGAGGAAACCGGCGATGAGATACGGAACGTACTTGGCCTTGAGCATCACGCGGAGCAGCATGGCGAAACCAACTGCGGGCAGGATGCCACCGGCGACCTCGAGGCCGTGCGTGACGACCGCGGGCAGGGACTCAACGAACATCTGCATCGGCTGCTGGGCAACGTAGGTGCACAGGAAGGCGAGCACGCCGTAGGTCAGGGAGACGATGGCCATCGTGGTCATGTTGATGCGGCGGATACCAGCTGTATCGGCGTTCTTGGCGCAGTCGTCGGCCTTGCCCATGAAGAAGGAGAACGCAGAGTAGAAGAACAGGATCACGTACTGGCCGAGGAAGGAGAACGGCAGGCACAGGCCGAGGGCTGCCTCAGGCGAGGCGCCCGTAGTGTACGCGAGCACGGTTCCCATGAGACCGGCGAACACGGGGTTGGGCGGCTGGGTGCCACCGGCCGGCGTCAGGCCGGCGAACGAGAGCTCGATCAGGGCGCCCGTGACGAGACCCAAGGTGACATCGCCCAGGATGAGGCCAGTCAGCGTGGAGACGATGAGCGGGCGGAAGATGAAGAATGACTCGAGGAAGAAGTCGAGGCCCACGATGATTGCCATCAACGAGAGCATCAGACCTTGAACGAGGGTGATTTCCATCTGTCTCTACCTCCTTTATTGTGGATTAGTGAATTTCATGTTTGGTGTCGGTTGGCACGTCCTGGCAGAACACGTTGATGCCCTGCGAGGCGAGCCACTGGAGATCGGCCATGTCGTCATCGTCGACATACACCTTCTTGGTGATGGGGCGCTTGCCCTCGGAGAAGTGCATGTTTCCGACGTTGACGTCCTTGAGCTCCACTCCGGCCTCGACGAGCGCCCTCACGTCTTTTGGCGTACGGCAGATCAAGAAGATCTTTTGCGACGGAGCCGCATTGCCGATGATGGCGGCCGTCTTCTCCAGCGTGAAGAACCGGATGCCCGCACCGGACGATTTGGCCGTCACTGTCATCAGCTGCTGCTGCAACGGATCCGCCGCGACGGCGTCATCGGCTACTACCAACAGGTTCGTACCTGTTGCGCGCGTCCAGGTCACTCCAACCTGTCCATGCACCAGACGATTGTCGATGCGCGTCAAAACGATATTTGTGCTCATCCTACCCCCCTTTTCTCTCGATACCCTCAGGTACCTCGCGCGACAGTGATTTGAGGTTAGTTCAGAGGAGGGGGGGTCAAGTTGGTTTTCCGCGCCTACCGCCCAAGGGGAAATACATACCTTTCCGCTCCCATTGGCATGCCACATCTCATACCAGTTGCATACCAGTTGTGCCGGGGAAACGTCCCTTGGCGCGGCGTGAACCACACGCGTTCGGCGTCTAATGACAATGCCCCGCCCACGCAATCACGTGGACGGGGCATTGCTCCAGGCATGCGGTCAGCGGCTCTTTTGTGCCAGAGACCTTCTGTCTTTAGCGAAGCTCGGGCCAGTAACCCTCGTTGGCCTCGATCATGTCGTCGAGAACTTCCTTGGCGACCTTCATCGAAGGCACGGTCTTGTTGAGCGTAAAGGCCTTGAGTGCCTTCTCGTACGAACCCTCGATCGTGGCCTCGACGACGAGCTTCTCGGAGTTCAGCTGCTGCATCATAAGACCCTGCTGGAACAGCGGAATGTTGTCGCGGCTGATGACCTCGGGGCCGTTCTTGCCAATGTAGGCAGGCAGCTCGACCATGGCGTCGTAGGGCATGTTGGGGATAGCGCCCTTGTTCTCGCAAATGACCAGGAAGCGCTGCTTGGTGTCGTTCTTCAGAGCAATAGCCAGATCGGCAATCCAGTCGCCGTGGCTGCCCGCATAGAACGTGCTCTCGTCGATCTCGCCCGTCTTCTCGTAATGGTCGATGCCATCAAAGAGGTTCTTCTCGCGCGTCTCCTCAACCTCGTTTGCACGGGTGCGCTCGGGGTTAGAATGCTCGACGAACTCCTTCTGCTGCAGGTAGTAGTTCAGATAGGTGTTGGGCAAGTACTCCGGGAAGCACTCCATGATCTCGTACTCGCCCTTCCAGACGTAGTACCAGCTGCCCTTGGTGTGGCGGTTCTGCTCGGGATGCTCGTCGGTGGCCTCCTCGGGCTTCTTGGACATCAGCGAGCTCATGCCCTTGAGGTAAGAATCGGGCAGCAGAATCTCGTGCTCCTTGATGTACTCGCGCAGCTGCGGGAGCACCTCCTCGCCCTTGTGGCGGATCGAGGTGAACCAACCAAAGTGGTTGAGGCCAAAGTAATCGTACTCGACATCCTTCTTGTCGATATCGAGCGCGGCGCAAACCACGTCGATAATCGCGATCGGCATGTCGCAGATGTTGATAATGCGAGCGTTGGGGCGCAGGACGCGGCAGCCCTCGGAGACGATGGCGGCAGGGTTGGAGTAGTTAAGAATCCAGTAGTCCTTCTTGGCATACTTCTCAACGTCGTCAATCAGCTCGACCATGGGGAAGATGGTGCGCATGCCATAGGCAAGGCCGCCGCAACCGCAGGTCTCCTGACCCACACAGCCGTGACGCAGTGGAATCTTCTCGTCCTGCTCGCGCATGGCATAGCCGCCCACGCGCATCTGGGCAAACACGAAGCTCGCGTCCGTAAAGGCAGTCTCCTTGTCGGTGGTCACCGTGAGCTTGATGTCCAGACCAAGGTCCTCGTGCAAAATCCAGTCCACGAGCACGCCGATCTTGCGCTGGCGCTCCTCGTTGATGTCGTACAGACGAATCTCGTCAACGTCGAGCTCGTCCTTGCGCAAAGCGATGGACTTGACGATGCCGGGGGTAAAGGTGGATCCGCCACCACACAGAGTAATGATCATTGTTTACTGCTCCTTCTCAATTGCGTTTTCGACCTTGTCACGCATCTCGGCGACTTTCATGCCAAAGATGATCTGAATGTCGTTGCCGTTGCGGTTGATGCCGCTGTTGGGCACGTGGTTGATGAGGTTCTCATCGACGAGATCCGGATTCTTAACATTCACGCGAAGACGCGTAAAGCAGTTCTCGAGCTCCTCGATGTTGTCCTTGCCGCCAAGACCTGCGACCAGATCGGCGATGCCCGCATCGACGCCCTCTGCGGGAGCCGTGGCAACAGTGCCCTGCTTCACCGCGACAGGCGCGGCGGCCTCGCCCTCGGCAACGGACTCGGCGAGCTCGGACTCCTCCTCGCGACCAGGCGTGTGGAGGTTGAGCTTCTTAATAAGGAAGGTGAAGAGGAAGAAGTACAGAGCGGCGTTGACGACTCCAAGCACCAGCATCATCGGCCAGTTGGTCTTACCGACACCAAGAACCAGGTTGGAAACCACGATGTTGATGATGCCGCCTGCAGTCGAAGCGGGCACGGAGAGGACCTTGAGCAGGACCAAGAAGACACCGGAAAGAATCGAGTGGACGACAAAGAGCACAGGGGCAGCAAAGACAAAGAGGAAGTCCATGGGCTCGGTCACGCAGGAAAGCACGGCGGTGATGATCAGCGGGATGATGACAGCCTTGGTCTTGTCCTTGTTCTGCTTGTAGGCGGTGAAGATAAAGGCGAGACCGATGCCGATGTAGGGCCACAGGTTGTTGAAGGTGTAGCTGTTGAAATACGTGCTATCGGAGAAGGGCTGGCCCGTCATTGCCATCTCGGCGACACGGATGGGATAGGCGCCGGCGATAACCTGATCGCCCAGCGTAAGGGTGCCACCCACATCGGAGAACTGGAACGGAGTGTAGATGAGGTGGTGCAGACCGGTGGGAACGAGCAGCTTGTTGAGCATGCCGTAGATAAACAGACCGATGTTGCCCGACTCATTAATGATGCCGGCAACGGAGGAGATGGCACCCTGAACCGGAGGCCAAACGATGCAGAAGCCAGCGCCCATGATCCAGGAAATGATGATCATGATCAGGAACGGAAAGCGAACGCCCGAGAACATCGAAAGGGCAATGGGGAACTGCTTGTTCGAGTACTTGTTGAACACGGCACCGGTGATGCAACCAAGAATGATGCCGCCAAACACGCCGGTATCGAGCACCTGAATGCCCATAACGGTGCTCTGGCCAGTTCCGGTAAGGCCGAGCATGCCGCTCGCTTCGGCAAGAGAACCGGTGGCGTTGAGCACGATGTTATTGGCCTGAAGGAACAGGAAGAACGACATCAGGGCGATAAGCGAAGCATGGCCCTTGTTCTTCTTTGCCATGGCGCCGGCGATGCCCACGCAGAACAGAATCGAGAGGTTGTTGATGATAAACATCAGCGACTGATAGACAACGGCGCCCACAAGCTGGAACGGGCCGGAGCCCAGCACGGGGACCACGGCGCAGATGGTCTTGTTGGTCAGAATGATGCCCACGATGAGCAGGATGCCGGCAACCGAGAGATACATCATCGGCTGAACGATCGACTTCGCGAACACCTCCAACGGCGCTTTTAAATTGAACTTCTTTTTTTGCGGTCATAGCGGTACTCCCCTTCCTTTTCCGCAAATTAAGACAGGTGTGCCCTGGACAAGACCATGAGGCTTGTCTTATATCAATCGATGTGCGGGCACGTTATGCCTAGAGACCAGGTTCTCCAAGCAGGTTAACAATGTGATATGCGAGATAACTCTTCTCGGCATTGGTAACGACAACGTTATAGGTAGACGCCAAGTGGTCGGCTATGGCGTCCGCGCACGAGAACGCGCACGGATACTTAGTTTCATCGATTCGGAACAGCGCATCGTCATTGATCTGCCCGGCCGCGGGGTCAAGCGCCCGCTGCGCAAAGAACTGCAGATGGCGAACGAAACGCTCGTACGGCAACGAGGTAACGTCAAGGGTCGTGGCATAGTGCTCGGAAACAATCGCGAGCACGTCGCGAACAAGCTGGACCGAAACGATCAGACGGTCAGAGCGCTGCGGCATGGTGGCGTTGACGATATGCAAGGTAATGAAACCCTGCTCCTCCTCGCTCATCTCAATGCCCAGATAGTCCTTGATGATCTGAAGGGCACGGCCCGCAAGTGCATACTCCTTACGATAGAACTGCTGGATCTCGAGCAGCAGCGGGTTCTCGCAGGAGACGCCCTTGCGCTCGCGATCAAGGGCGAGGCTAATATGATCTGCGAGAGCAATGAGAATCTTGTCGTTGATATCAACATTGAGTTCTCGACGGAGCATCTGAACAATGTCCTCGGAAATCACGAGGTTGACGGTGGGGATGGACTCCAAAAGATGAGCCAAGCGGTCAATCGTACGCGAATCCTGAGAAGTTCCCTCCTGCAACGCGTAGGTCTTTTCGACTGACGCCTCGTCGATGGCATCGCCGGTATGACGGCCAAAGCAGAGACCTCGACCGATGACGATGAGTTCGGAGCCATCGTCCGAAGTGACCATTGCGACGTTGTTGTTAAAAACTCGCTTGATAACCACGGTACCCACCACAAGAATTTACTCGGAAAGCCAGATGACAGGCTCTTTAACAGCGACAGGGCCGGAAGCATGTTCACGAAGAGTCGAGTTCTCCGAGCGCTCGCACACGATAACGAAGACCGTGGGATCGAAGCCGGCAGCGCGAACCACGTCGAAATCGACCTCGACGAGGGGCTGACCCGCGTCAACGTGATCACCCTGGGCAACAAGCGCATGGAAGCCCTTGCCCTCAAGCTTAACAGTGTCGATTCCGATATGCAGCATCACCTGAGCAGAGCTGTCGTCGGACATGATGCCCAGCGCGTGCTCAGTCGGAAACAGCGCCGCAACGGTACCGGAAACAGGAGCGCACACCGTTCCCTCTTGGGGAACCACGGCAACGCCATCGCCCACTGCACGGCTGCTAAAAGCGGGGTCATTGGTATTTTCTAGATTAACAAGCTCGCCGGAAACAGGGGCGAGAATCTCGAACTCGGAAGTCGCAGTCGACTGCTTGTCCGAGCCACCCATAAGGCGAGAAAAGAAACCCATGGTGGCATGTCCCTTCATAAATATAGCCCAACCAAAATCAAGCGAACGCATCCATAGAGACACATCCGTTCAAAGACTTTGGTTAGGCCCACGTCCGAGGGACTCGGTAACCTTCCTCATTTCTTTTACGGGAGTTATTGTAGGCAATAGCAAAGCCATGTCTATCATTATGACCGATGAACGGTATTTTTTCTCCGATAAACGGTATTTTGGCAGCACTTGGGGACGATCCTTGTTTGGTGCATTGGAGACAGGTTACTTTGCACCAATCAAAACCACCCCTAAAAGGGGTGGTTTGCTCTTAGGGTATAACCCTTGGATTTCCGGCACGCGTCTAAAGACGCCGGCCCTCACGGGGTTCGGGCCGCACTGCGGATTGACCCGTGACGGGCCGGTCAAACCGGCGCTATTTACGCCCCGGCCCCCTATCGAAGAGGTCCTCGTACTCCTTGACGCTCAGCCGGTCGAGCGCGATGTCGGCCTTCTCCTGCTCCCGGATGTACTTCGCGACCGTGGCCTCGTTCAGGCCGACGGTGGACGCGTAGTAGCCCTCGGCCCAGAACTTCCTGTCGCCGAACTTGTGCTTCATGTTCGCGCGCCTGTCGAATGTCATCAGCGGGCCCTTCCCCTTCAGGTAGCCCATCACGCTCGATACGCCGTACTTCGGCGGTATCGCCAGCAGCATGCGGACGTGGTCGGGCATCAGGTGCCCCTCGATGATCTCTATCCCCTTGTACTGGCAGAGCTTCCTGAAGATCTCCCCAAGGTCGGACCTTATTTGGTTGTAGATGACTTTGCGCCTATACTTCGGCGTGAACACGGCGTGGTACTTGCACATCCACTTCGTGTGCGACAGGCTGCAGGCCTTCTGGGCCATACGCCACCACCGCCCTCTCGACTCGGATTCCTTGCGGCCTGAACAATCGCAAGTGTCCGGCGGGGGGCGCGGCTTTGTAAAGCCGTTTGGCCCCACCCGCATAGCGGGTGGTTTCTGATGCGGCGCGCTGCGCGCCCCGCACAGGCTAAAGCCTGTAAGGAAAGGGCCCCGTCGCCGGGGCCCTGTTCGTTCGTATGGTGCCCGAGGTGAGATTCGAACTCACACGGTATCGCTACCGGAGGATTTTGAGTCCCCTGCGTCTGCCGTTCCGCCACTCGGGCATAAATAAATGCGCTGGGCTATAGTACCACAGCCCAGCGCATCTATCAAAGCTCAAACGCGCGCATTACGCCTTGTTGACGGAGCCGAACTCCTCCATGAGCTCTTTGGCGCGAGCGACGATGGCATCGCGACCAGGCTTGAGGACCTTGCGCGGGTCGAAGCCCTTGCCCTGGAGATCCTTGCCGGCCTCGATGTACTCGCGGGTGGCAGCGGCAAAGACGAGCTGCAGGTCGGTGTTGACGTTGATCTTGGAAACACCGAGGGAGATGGCCTTCTGGATCTGGTCGACCGGGATGCCGGTACCGCCGTGGAGAACGAGCGGAAGGTCGCCGACGGCTTCCTTGATGGCAGCGAGCGCGTCGAAGGACAGGCCAGCCCAATCCTCGGGGTACACGCCGTGGATGTTGCCGATGCCGCATGCGAGGAAGTCGACGCCGAGAGCGGCGATCTGCTTGCACTCCTCGGGATCAGCGATCTCGCCCTGGCCCACGATGCCGTCCTCGACGCCACCGATGCCGCCGACCTCGGCCTCGACGGAGATGCCCTTCTCGTGGGCGATCTTCACGATCTCGGCGGTGCGGTCGAGGTTGATCTGGAAGGTCTCCTCGTGGGAGCCGTCATACATAACGGAGGTGAAGCCGGCCTCGATGCACTCAAGGCAGTTCTCGTAGGTACCGTGGTCGAGGTGAAGAGCCACGGGAACGGTCACGCCGGTGGCCTCGACAGCGGCCTTGACCATATCGGCGCAAACCTTGAAGCCACCCATCCACTTGGCGGCGCCGGCGGAGCACTGAATGATCAGCGGGGACTTGGCCTCCTCGGCAGCCTGGAGGATGGCGAGCGTCCACTCGAGGTTGTTGGTGTTGAACGCACCGAGGGCGTAGTGACCGGCCTCGGCATCCTTGAGCATCTGAGCTGCATTGACGAGCATATTGGACCTCCCATTGTCCATACTCTGAACGGTAAACGTTTGCATTTTACCACGCGAGCGGTACGGTGCGCGTGGAACTGCCATCACGTAACGTCGCGAGCTTCCGGACGGCGCCGGAAGGGCTCAGGCGGGCGATGGCTAGCGGTAATGCCTGAGCCCGCGGCGCATGAACAGGTTGATTTCCAGCTCACGCGCGATAGTCGTGGTGTCGTTGTGACCGATGAGGCACAGGGTATCAGCGGGCAGGAAGGTGCCCATCTTACCCAGCGAATCGATGACCTCGCGCTCGCTGCCGCCCGCAAGGTCGGTGCGGCCGTGAGCGCCAGGAAACAGCGTGTCACCCACAAATGCGACGTTGCCCGTGACGGCCGCACAGAACAACACGATGCCGCCGGGCGTGTGGCCGGGCGTGGCCATGACCTGCAGCCTGACGTCACCAAAGGAAACGGTGTCGCCCTCGTTGAGCAGGCGGTCGGGCGCGGGCGGCAGCTCATGGTCGAATCCCCACATCGTGCGCATGTCCTCGACGGCGGGCACCATGACGGGCGCGTCGGCCTCGGAGATCATGAAGGGCACGTCCCGCCCGAGCGCGCGACGCAGCCCCGCCACGCCGCCGATATGATCGGCATGGCCGTGCGTGCAGATGATCGCGGCGGCGTGAACGCCGGGGCAGCGCTCGGCGAACACCTCGGCCAGCTTCTCCCCCTCCCATGCGGGGTCGATGATCACGGCCTCGTCGCCGCTCACGGCAAAGTAGGTATTCGTCTGGATGGGGCCGTTCGTCACGCAATGGATGGCGAGCGAGCCGCTCTTGGTGGTGTCCAGCAGTATATCCATGTCATATCCTCATTCGACGTCATCTCCCCAGTTCCAGCGGCCCGCCCCCGGCGCGTCACTGGCGCCGGGGGCGGGTTAGCGCGGGCCCCAAGACAGGGCGGTCAGCTGGAGTCCGGGACAGGCGGGGCCTAGCGAGCTCTCCGCTTCATGGTCTTGCTGCCCTCGCCGGGCATGAGACGACGGGCGTCGTACACGCTCTCGACCGCGCCGATGGCGCCGAGCAGCGGGTCAAGACGGCTCGCATCGGAAATCTCGATCAGGAAACGCAAAGTCGCGATGCCCTCACGGCTCGTGGAGGTGGCAGCAGAAAGAATGTTGCCGCCCGCGTCGCCGATGGCGATGGTTACGTCCTTGAGCAGCCCCATACGGTCGATGCACTCCACCACGACCTCGACCTGGAACAGGGCGTCGGCGGCGGTGTCCCAGCTCACGCCGATCATGCGCTCGGGATGCTCCATGAGGCCCTTGACGTTGGGGCAGGTCGCGCGATGCACCGACACGCCGCGGCCACGCGTGATGAAGCCCACAATGTCGTCGCCCGTGACGGGGTTGCAGCAATGCGCCAGGCGCACCAGCATGCTGTCGCCGTCGGCACCCTCGACGAGCACGCCGTTGCTGCCCTTGGAGCGCCTGGTTTGGTTGCCACCGGTGCGCGGGGGCTGGTGCACCACGTTGGCAATGGCCTCCGCCTTCGCCTCGGACGGGTTTTGCGGACGCGGATCGAGAATCGCCTGGACCTTGTTGCCCACGGCGCGCGGCTGGACCTTCCCCGCGCCGACCGCGGCGAACAGGTCCTCGAGCGTCTTGTAGTTCATGTCGCTCGCCACGGCGTTGAGCGCGCGGGTGGAGCGGGGCGTCGAGATGCCATAACCGCGTTTGCGCAGATCCCGGGAGAGCATCTCGCGGCCGGCCGTAGCGTCCTCGTCCTTTGTCGCCGCGGCAAAATAGCGGCGGATCTTGGACTTGGCGCTCGGCGTCTTGACGATGTTCAGCCAGTCGCGCGAGGGCTTGGCGTGCTTGTTGGTAAGGATCTCCACGCGATCGCCCATGGCGAGCTCATGCGTGAGGGGCGCCACCGCGCCGTTGACCTTTGCGCCCACGCAGTGGTTGCCCACCTCGGTGTGAACCGCATAGGCGAAATCCAGCGGCGTCGAGCCGGCGCGCAAGTTCATGACCTCGCCCTTGGGCGTGAAGACGAAGATCTCCTGATCGTAGAGGTCGACCTTCAGGGTGTGCAGGAACTCCTTCGGGTCGTCGATCTCGTCGCTCGCCACCCAGTCGAGGCTGCGCTTGAGGGAGTTGATCTGGTCATCGAGACGCTGGGCGCTCGTGTCTTTCGTGGCGTTGGACCCGCCGGAGCGCTTGTAGAGCCAGTGCGCGGCGATGCCGTATTCGGCCTGCTCGTGCATCTCGTACGTGCGGATCTGGATCTCGAGCGGGCGGGCGGTGGGGCCGATGACGGTCGTGTGCAGGCTCTGGTAGTTGTTGAACTTGGGCATGTTCACGTAGTCTTTGAAGCGACCGGGCATCGGATGCCACAGCGAGTGGACCGCGCCGAGGGCGGAGTAGCAATCGCCCACCGTGTTCGTGATGACGCGCAGCGCCACCAGGTCGTAGATCTCGGAGAACTCCTTGCCCTTGCGCTTCATCTTCTGATAGATGGACCAGTAGTGCTTGGAGCGCCCGGTGATCTGGTATCCGGTGAGGCCGGCGCCCGACAGCTCGTCGTCGAGGGCCTTAATGGTCTCCGCCAAGAAGCGCTCGCGCACCTCGCGGCTCTCGCTCACCATGCGGGCGATGCGCTGGTACGCCTCGGGCTCGAGATAGAAAAACGAGAGGTCCTCGAGCTCCCACTTGATGGAGCTCATGCCCAGGCGGTCGGCGAGCGGCGCGTAGACGTCCATGGTCTCGCGAGCCTTGAACAGCCGGCGGTCTTCGCGCAGGGCGGCGAGGGTGCGCATGTTGTGCAGGCGGTCGGCAAGCTTGACGATCACCACGCGGATGTCGCGACTCATAGCGAGGAACATCTTGCGCAGGTTGAGCGCCTGCTTCTCGTCCATGGTGTCGACGTCGATGTTGGTGAGCTTGGTCACGCCATCGACGAGCTCAGCGACCGTGCTGCCGAAATACTGCGTCACGTCGGCGAGTGACGTGGTGGTGTCCTCCACCGTGTCGTGCAGCAGGGCCGCGCACACCACGTCGCAGTCCATCTTGAGCTCAGCCAGGATGATGGCGACCTCGACGGGATGGTTGATGTAGGCCTCACCGCTTCGACGCTTTTGGGCGCAGTGTTTCTCGGCCGCGAAGCAGTAGGCGAGCTCCACGAGCTCGCAATCGTCCTCGCCCATATATCGCTTGACGAGGCCCGCCAGCTTATCGAAGTTGTCTGCCATGAACTCGGCCGGCAGGTCGTCGGCGTGCGCGTAGTGCACCATCTCGGCACTCGGGCGCAAGGGCTCCGACCCCTGCTTCCACTCGGCGGCCTTGGACTGTCTGGCACCAACCTGCTTATCCATCGATAACGCCTCCCTCAGGTACCTGCGGAGTTATGGGACGGTTTATGCGGGCAAGCATATCACGTGCAGGAGCCGTGAGCGCCCAGTCCTTGAATGCGGAGAACTCCATGCGGGCATGGAGCCCCTCGAGATAGCGAATGGAGCGGTCGAGGTCCACGTGACCGGGATGCTCGACCATCTCGATGCGGCGGGTGCGCTCGTCGCCCTCGACGTGCGCGAACCCGAGCTCCTCGAAGATGGCCAGGCCGCTGGGAACCGCGCGCTCCTCCACCGGCGTGCGGGCGTCGACCGCCAGGCACATCTGGGCGATATCGCCATCGGTTGCGGAGAAGGCGACATCGCCCGTCTCGCCGCGATGGCGCCGCCACATGGTCTGAAGGGCGCGATACAGCGTCACCAGCGCATCTCGCTCGGGCGCGGCGGCGTCGAGCAGCCTCTCGTTGATGCGCGCGTCGCGATGCGAGTACAGCAGGTGGATGCTGGCGGCTTGCCCGTCTCGGCCCGCGCGGCCGCTCATCTGGTTGAACTCAATCGACCCGAAGGGCATGTGGTAGAGCACGACATGGCGGATGTCGGCGATGTTGACGCCCTCGCCAAAGGCGGAGGTCGAGACGATGCAGGTCAGGTCGCCGGCGCGAAACGCGTCCTCGACCGCCGCGCGGTCGGCGCGGGATAGGCCGGCGTGGTAGAAGGCCACGCGCGGGCCCAGTTCGGGAATGCGGCGACGCAGCGAGCGGCAAAGCGTCACGGCCTGGTCACGCGAGTTGACGTACACGACGCTTTGCTCGCCTGCCGCCACGATGGAGACGAGGCGGTTCTCGCGGCTCGCGAGGTCGCGTTCGTCGTCGAGCGCGAGGTTTTCCCTGACGGAGGCGTCGACGATCACCTCATCGATGCCCGCCAGGCGGCGGATCTCCTCGCTCACGGCCGCGGAAGCGGTGGCCGTGGCGGCGAGGACGCACGGATTGCCCAGGGCACGAACGATGGCGGGGATCTCGAGATAGGCGCTGCGGTTGCCGCCCTTGGCCTCGGCCATGTGGTGCGCCTCGTCGAGCACCATGAACCCGATGCGGCGCGCGGAAGCGAAGCGGTCGGAATGGATGCACAGGAATTCCGGCGTGGTGAGAACGACGTCGACCCTGCCGGACGCGAGCTGGGAAAACACGCGGTCGCGCACGAGAGCAGGCGTCTCGCCGGTGAGGACACCCACCCTGATGCCCAGGGCGGCGAGCGTTTGGCTTAGGTGATATGCCTGATCGGACACGAGGGCGCGCAGCGGGAACACGAAGACGCTCGCCCGCCCATGGGCGATGGCCTCCCGCGCGGCATGCACATGGAAAATCAGCGACTTGCCCCGCCCCGTCCCCATCACGACGAGCGCGTTGCGCCCGCATCGCAGCGCCTCGAGAGCGTCGAGCTGGGCGCGATGAGGGGCCGACGACCCGATGAGCGCATGGATGAGCGAGCGTGTGAGCTGGTCGTACGGCAGGTTCGCGAGGGCGGCGCGCCGGTTCGCATCGACCGGCACGGCGAGGACGGACGCAGCGGCGGTCATTCCACGCGCCCCGCAGGTCGGCTCCTCGGCGCGCGGCTCGTCCGGCATCGCCGGGCTCACGCCGCCGGCGATGTCGTCGCACGTGCGGCACAGGATGTCCTTGACCATCAACTTGGGCTTCACGCGCCCCTGCCAGCACTCGGCCACGGCCTCGAAGACGAGGTCGACGACGGTGTCGCAATTGACCAGCGACTCGACCTCGGGGACGCGGAACATGATGGCCGGGATGCTCGAGGAGCCGTCCGTGGCGATGAAGCGCATGTGGTCGCCCGTCTTGCCCACGACCGCGCGGTCGCACATGGTGACGCCGCACGCGGCGAGGCGGGGCACCTTGTTGCCCTGGCCGAACGGCTCGAGCAGGCTGATCTGCTGGATGGTGTCGATGTCGAGCTCGGAGAGGCTGACCGTCGCGGCAATCTCGCCGCGATCCTCGAAGTCCTGGGCGGGAAGTTCGGAGAGCGCGGCGCCCAGGCGCTCGCGCAGGGCGTCGAGCTTGGATGCCTCGCACGTGACGCCGACGGCGCCGGCGTGCCCGCCGAAGCGGATGAGCAGATCGGAGCATTTCTCGACCGCCTCGAACAGGTTGACCTGGCCAACCGAGCGCCCCGAACCGCGGGCAATGCCGTCTTCGATGGAAAACAGCAGCGCCGGAACGTGATAGCGGTTGACGAGCCGGCTCGCCACAATGCCCTTCACGCCCTCGTGCCAGCCCTCGCCACCCACGACGATGGCGCGGCCCCCATCGTAGGTGTGCTCCACCAGCTCCTCCGCCTGCACGGTGAGCTCGGCCTCGATGGCGCGACGGTCCTGGTTGATCTGCTCGAGCTGCGATGCCAGCTCGGTGGCCTCCTCGGGGCTTTCTGCCATGAGCAGGTTGAGGGCGAGCGTCGGGTCGGCCATGCGCCCGGCGGCGTTGAGCCGAGGAATGAGGGAGAACGACAGCGCGTCGGCGGTGATGGTGGAGAGGTCGGTCCGCGTCATGGCGGCCAGGGCCACATATCCCGGACGGCGCGTGCAGCGCATGTGGGCGATGCCGTCGGCCACCAACGCGCGGTTCTCCGGCGTGAGGGTCATCATGTCGCTCACCGTGCCCAGCGCGGCGACCTCGGTATAGGCACGCCACAGCTCGGGCGCCCCCAGGCGACGACCGAGCTCTTGGACCACCTTGAGCGCCACACCGGCGCCGGCGAGCTCGCGGCTCGGGCCGTCGTCGGCGAGCTTGGGGTCGGTGACGGGGATACCGCGCGGGACCAGATCGGCGGGCTCGTGGTGATCGGTCACGACGATGTCGATGCCGCGCTCGGTGAGATAACCCACCTCATCACGGGCGGCGATGCCGTTGTCGACGGTGATGACAAGCGAGGGTGACCAAGCCTCGAGCACGCGGTCGAGCGCCTGACAGGTGAGCCCGTAGCCCTCCTCGAAGCGATGGGGGATGAAGGGGTGGACGCGGGCACCGAGCTCGCGCAGGGCCTCGGTGAGCAGGCAGGTCGAGGTGATGCCGTCGACATCGAAATCGCCGAACACCGCGATGGGCTCGCCCGTCTGCACGGCGCGCTCGATCCTGTCTACAACCGCGCCCATGCCCGGAATCTCCAGAGGGTCGTGCCAATCTCGATCGAGCGACGGTCTGAGGAACAGGCGGCCCTCCTCCACGCTCTCGATGCCGTGGGCGACCATGATGCGCGCCACGAGCGGGGCGACCTGCAGGCCGGCGGACAGCTCGTCGGCGAGCGTGGCGTCTTCTTTGGCAAGGCACCAGCGATGCGTGGTCTTAAGCGACGACATGGCACTCCACCCCCTCGAACGCATATGGGATGGACATGGCGCGGCCGGCGTACCAAAGAACGCGGCCGATGCGGGATACGCTCGACATAGAAATCAAATCCTTGATGATGGCCCACTGCGGCGGGCTCGCGTGTTGAACAGATTCAGTATACACGCGCACAAGGACAAAACGGCGCCTTCCCGGTGGGCGGCCGCATCCGCCCTGCCATTCGCGCCGTGCCGCTCTCGCCCGGCGCCGCCGTGGCCCG
>ERZ838839.1625-NODE-1625-length-20462-cov-4.291714_pt1 | contig 20462 bp, 17 predicted proteins | sample MGYA00519909_ERZ838839 | MGnify/ENA primary metagenome ERZ838839 (study PRJEB31850, sample SAMEA3708843) | human gut metagenome | biome: human gut; feature: human-associated habitat; material: faeces | place: China | collected 2014 ... | reverse complement strand
TTGTAAAGTCTGTGGCATAGTTTTGTGCATTTTTTCAAATTTGCTCATTTATAGTAAAAAACATAAACAATAGAATATAGGATAATGGAGAAAAATGATTATGAAGGATGAGAATTGTATTTTTTGTAAGATTGCAAATGGCGAGATTCCGTCGGCAACGGTTTATGAGGATGATGATTTTCGTGTGATTCTCGATCTGGGACCGGCATCAAAGGGTCATTCCCTGATTCTTCCGAAGAACCACTATAAAGATCTGTGCGAGGCAGATCCGGCGGTTACGACGAAGATTCTTCCGCTCGCCGGAAAGATCGGAAGCGCAATGAAGGCGGGACTGGGTGCAAGCGGATTCAATGTGGTTCAGAACAATGGAACAAGCGCTGGTCAGACGGTATTTCATCTTCATGTGCATGTGATTCCTCGCTATGAGGGCGGACCGGAGATGGTCGCATGGAATCCGGGTGAGGCAGATCAGAAGGAGTTAGCGGAAACAGCAGAGATTTTGAAGAAAGCATTTTAGGGAAACACTTCGGTTTTGCGAATCGAGGTGAGCTCTAAAGATTCCGCCACACAAAAGAAAACGGGAGGGATTATAATGTCTTCAGATGAACGTTTCCTGTCCATTTATCAGAAGAATCTGAAACTGCTCAAATGGATTGCTAAGAAAAACAGAATTCCGAAAGATGAAGTTGAGGATATTGTGCAGGAGACCTTTTTTGCATATTATGGTCACTACCCGCTCACATGGGATGATAGAAAAGTCCGTTATTATCTGGCAAAAATTCTTACGAACAAGTGCAGGGATTATTACAGAAGCCGTAACAGACGTCCAGTTGAGTATATGGACCCGACTGAATTGAGAAATATCAGTTTCGGAAATAAAGTGGGGCAAGATCCGTTGAGCATTGTGATGGAGCTTCAGGCATGCAAGGCTACGGCAGCTGGTTTGAAAACGATGAAGAAAGAGTGGTCGTCGATCATTATCATGTATACATTGCAGGGAATAAGTATACGGGAAATCAGCGAGATGATGAATATTTCAGAGGCTGCATGCAGAATGAGATTGATGCGCGGGCGAGAGCTTCTGTATCAGATGGTTGAAAGGGATCGTCCATTGACGGTAAAACAAAAAAGTCCGAAGCTGGCGAGGAAGAAATCAAAGGATTCTTCCTATACGAATACAAAGTATGCGAGCCAGCCTCGGTACATTCCAATCTCTCAGTTGTCTGACTCGTGAGACGGAAAGGAAAAGAAATCGTTAAGCGCAGTGATTCTGATAAGAAGATGTCAGCAAAGCTGATCGGAATCACGTGCCAAGTCGATGCTTGCGTCGATTTGAAATAATACATTGTGATCATGAAACGCAGAAAAAAATAACGGTTGGTCTCTGGTTTTATGATTTCTGGGTGCTCTTTTCGGCGTAGGATTCAATCAGTCCCACGATGGTGGTGACTGCGTCGGAATGAGCACTTTTGCTCATCGCGTCAATGAATTTCTGGCGATCTCTGTAAGTGCGGTCAATCGCATCGAACAGAGTGTCGTCCGTAACAGTTTCCTCTTCAAGAACTGTGGAGAATCCCTGCTTCTCAAAGGAGCGGGCATTCAGGATCTGGTCGCCACGGCTTGCGGCAGCGGAGAGCGGAATCAGGACGTTTGGTTTTCTGAGTGCCAGAATCTCGCAGATGGAGTTTGCGCCGGCACGGGAAAGCATGAGGTCTGCGCATGCGAACAGGTGACGCAGAGGAGCATCCACATATTCATACTGAACATATCCAGTCTGACCGATCAGAGACTCATCGAGATGTCCCTTGCCACAGATATGTATGATCTGGAAATGCGGGAGCAGACGCGGAAGCAGGCTTCTGACTGCGTTGTTGACAGCGACAGCACCGAGGCTTCCTCCGATGACGAGGATGACCGGCTTATCGGCGGAGAGACCTGCATACTGAAGACCGGTCAGGCGGTCGCCCTCGAGAAGCTCTCTGCGGATCGGGGAACCGGTCAGAACAGCTTTCTCTTTCGGGAGATACTGAAGTGTCTCAGGAAAGTTACAGCATACTTTTGCAGCGGACGGGATGCAGATCTTGTTAGCAAGTCCTGGAGTCATATCAGACTCATGAATGATGGTCGGGATTTTAAAGTGCTTTGCGGCGAGAACAACTGGAACAGCCACAAAACCGCCCTTTGAGAAGACAACATCCGGCTTGTATTTTTTCATCAGACTGCGGGCTTCCATGTAACCTTTGATGACACGGAAGGGATCTGAGAAATTCTTCAGATCGAAATAACGGCGGAGTTTGCCGGAGGAGATTCCATCGTAAGGAATTCCTGCTCCCTCGACGAGTTTGCGCTCAATGCCGTTGTAAGTACCAATATAATGAATTTCATATCCACGCTCTTTCAGAGACGGAAGAAGGGCTAAGTTGGGGGTGACATGCCCGGCAGTTCCACCACCGGTCAGAATAATTTTTTTCATAAAATTGCCTCCAGATGATTTTTGAGGATTGATTGTGCAGAGATTAATAGATTGTGGGTGCTGAATGACCAGAAATTGTGAATTGCGAATTTCTGATGCTGAATTTATTGATCTTATGTTTATTAATCTTATTAATCTGCTGATCCTTATAGTATTATACTAATCACAGAGCTTAAAAAGTCAACCCTGAATCCATTTTCTGAGGAGATCATTGAAAAAAAGTTTGTTATTAGTTTGTTATTATTTTGAGTGGTTGGCGTACTAATAGTTAGATGGTCATTCGATATTGTATGGCTGTTTCGTTGATATTAGTTCGTCAATCACTTTGTATCACGTTGTATTTTTGAATTTAAATATTTTTGTGAGACATAAGGAGTGAAAAAGTGAGCAGAAACGGGCACCGTCAGACAAGAGTAGACTTAAATTCTTTAAAGCATCTCGAAGAGTGGAGTGAGCGGAAACTTTGGCAGGAGATCAAAGAAGGAGAAAAAGCCTGTGAATTAACTTCTGAAGAAGAGGTTAAGGAGTCTGATATGTCTGTGGCATCAGAAGAGTCATTTCTCCATGATCAGAAGCCATTTGAAACGAAAGAGAAAACTAACGTTGAAATGGGTGGAAAACTAAGAGAGACGGACATGGATGCAGATGGGGATGACGATGATCTTGCAGACAGTTTTCAAGATTTGATGAAACGAATTCAAGCAGCAAAAATTCAGCCGATTTCAGAAGAAGAATTTGAGCGAAGAAGCGAAGCAGTAAGAACAATGACGGAAGATTCATCAAAGATTCTAAGATATGGTCTTGCAAAGAATTTAAGTTCTTTGAATGGACAAACATTCTGTCCGAAAAAGATGTGTATTTTCACGAAAAGGTGCAGAGGTCCGAAAATCCAATCCAAAGCAATAGAAATAAAGTCGAGAAATTCATTTTTGGAACGTGGCGAGGTATTGGATTTAGCGGAAGAAATCATGAAAATTCAGGATTGGACAGAAGAGTTCCAGAAGACATCTACACAGACAAGAACAGCAGACAATCCGGTCAGCATCAAAACGCCTCCGGCAGTCACAGCCGGATCGCAAAAACACGGAGCGAGACCGGCTGTTGTTATATCAGAGGAGGTGAAAAAAGAAACGCCATCATTCCGAAAATCCCAATCCATTTTCCACAAAAAGCGCATGAAGGTTCTGCTCGTCGCCGTGGCAGCAGGCATTGCAGTCTTCGGTGGAACAATGGTGGCATCTGGAAAACGAGAATACAATTATGGGATTTATCCGATCGTGGGAAAGCAGAATCTTGTAATGAAGAATAATGCCGTTCTGGACACAGCAGATAATTTGGAGATGGCTTATCAGAGGATTGAGGATGAGTTAGGGATTCCAGTTTTAGAAGTTGAACATCTTTTGGATGGAATGGAATTTGCAAGTTTAAGTTTAGAACGGAATATTGCAATTATTGAATTTCAATATGGGAATAAATATATTTACTTACGAGAAGAAAAAAAGTTAATTTCAAAAGAAGCATCTAAATCAAAATTATCGGACAGAATTTCAACTTTTCAAATACATAGTAAATTGCTTAATAAAAATATTATGATAGAAAAAAATATGTTACAAGATAATTTAGTTGAATATAGTGCGCAGATTGAAGAAAATGATGCGGAATATTATTTGTCTGGAATGGTAAATGAAGAAGAGTTTTTGACAATATTAGAAGGATTAATGTTTAGATGAGTCTGAGAAAGGATAATTATAGTATGAAAAAGAAACTGAAAATATCAGGTTTGCTTATATGTGTTTTTATGACTTTGATGATGCAGTTTCAGGCATTTGCATTTGATGAGTATGCAAAGAGGCAAGGTATTGAAACAATAGAGGTTTTAAATAGCACAAGGGGAAGATTGATTTCGTCAGTGGATATTCAAATTACTGATGAAGGAAAAGGAACTATAGGTGCATACGCAGAGTTGCTTTGCCATGAAGCAATGGATGAATTGTTGATATGGGTTTATTTAGAACGTCAAACGTCACCGGGAAACTGGATATCTGTGACACATAAACAATTTGATTGGCTTGCAGAAGATTATCCGAATGAAAGTTTAAATAAAGCGATAGTATCTTATAATATACCTAATATGAAACGTGGTGAAAAATATCGCTTGAGATGTGTTTTTGGAGCATATAGTGATGATTTGGGTAGTGAAAATTGGAGAGCCGCAACGGCAGCGCTGTATCTTGAATAATATTTAACTACAAATGATAATTTTTAGTGAGAGACAGTTTATTTGAATAGTTGTAACAAGAAAGATTAAAATAAAAAAATCCCCGCCGGAAAATGACTCATCCGACGGAGATTTTTTTATGTGCATAGGTGTGTAGCGTGTATGCTTTGGCAAGCAGGTCTGACCTAATTAGAGTATCTTACTGCTGAGCTGCCTTATACTGCTTTAAAGCCTGTGCAAGCTGGTCTGGGCAGGATGTAGGACGCGGACCGCAATGGATGCCCTCGATACGGCTGATTGCCTCGTCAATATCCATACCTTCGATCAGACGAGCAACACCCTGAGTATTTCCGGAGCAACCGCCTACATACTGTACATTAACTACTTTATTATCTTTTACATCAAAATGAATCTCTCTGGAACAAACGCCTCTAGTCTTGTAAACCATAATCTATTTTCCTCCGTATGTTGATATGAATTTCTTCAAATATTTTTCTATTACTTTTCAAAGATACTTGGGTTGTTTTTCTTGAAAATTACGCATATTTGAAAGATAATGATAATTTTTCGCAGTGAACTGCTTAAATTTCATTATGTCATTCTCGAAAAAGATTGTCAAGGGAAGAATTCGTAGATATAATGGGATGCGCAGTGTTTCTGATTGAAGTATATGAAGAGAATGGATCAGAATTGCGCAAGGGATTCTTATGGAAGTGAGTTTGAGTAAAAAGCTCTGAGTTTTATGAGTGGGAATCGTTTATAGTTGTGCAAGAATATTTATGGTTTGTGTCAGAATGTATTTTGTGGTTGAGAAGGTTTTATTGGTGCGACAGAGGCTGAAAAGATTCAATGCGAACCCGTGTGAATCGTCGGTGCTTAGACCGTGTATTTTACGGTCTTATGCACCGCTACGATGAACCCGGAGTGAGAACGTGTTCGCATGAATTTTATTCAACCGTCGGAGCACCCTATAACCCTATAACGAAATGCAATCAAAAGCAAAAAAGAAAGTTTAACCAAGAAGAAAATTTAGCAAAAAAGAAACTTTAGTAAAGAAAAAAGAAAAGGGAGAAAAGACCATGTTAGGAATTATCGGTGCAATGGCAGAAGAAGTAGAGCAGTTAAAGCAGGATATGGCATGTCCGGAAGTGACCAAAATTGCCGGAATGGAATTTTATAAGGGAAGAATCGGTGAAAAGATGACTGTTGTCGTGAGATCTGGAATCGGCAAAGTAAATGCAGGAGTTTGCGTTCAGATTCTCGTGGACCGTTTCGGTGTTGACGGAATTGTAAATACAGGAATTGCAGGTTCCCTGCATGCAGAAATCAACATTGGAGATATGGTATTATCCACAGATGCAATCCAGCATGATGTCGATGCGACAACATTTGGATACCCGCTGGGAAAGATCCCGCAGATGGATGTACAGGCATTTCCGGCAGATGAGAAGCTCCGTGCACTCGCAAAGGAATGTTGCCATAAAGTAAATCCGGAACTCGCTGTATTTGAGGGACGCGTTCTGACCGGTGACCAGTTCATTTCCAGCAAAGAGAAGAAGAAATGGCTGATTGAGACTTTTGATGGATACTGCACAGAGATGGAGGGCGCTGCGATTGCACAGGCATCATATTTAAACCATGTTCCGTTTCTGATTGTGCGCGCGATTTCCGATAAGGCAGATGACAGCGCATCTATGGATTATGCTGAGTTTGAGAGACTGGCAGTGCTTCACAGCGTTCGCCTGACCCGCGCTTTAATTCAGGCATGCTGATGCAATAATCAAACATCTTTTATGTATCTTCAAACGTATTTTCAAACCCGTTTACATGCTTGAAAATCGTTTTTTAGCGAACTTTGACGAACGATTCTAGGCTCCCTGAACTTTCCAAAATGGACAGGAAACAGTATAATGATCCTGTTCGAACAATTCAGGAAAGAAAGGGGAGCTGTTTTTATGATGCAGTTATTGGAAACAGGGAAGGCATTGTATGTCTTAGCGGGACTCTGTCTGATGGGAATTCTGACCAGAGGACTGACCCGACGCCTCTACAAAGGATTACTGAAAGAAAGCACCAACCTCACGGTGACGAAGAATCGGACATTGAAAGAACTAAAGACAAGAGCGGAGAATGCCTACCGCGTCAATCAGGGCATGCGGGATACCGGAGCGTGGCTCGAACATCAGCTGAATGAGATGAAGATCATGGGATTTACGCTGAACGGTTGGAGCGGGCTGGCAATGCAGTGGACCTGGCTGTGTCTGCTTGCAGGAGGAACTGGCGCATTTCTCGCATACTGGTATCGTCTGGATACTTCCTGTATGGTGCTTTATGGTGCGGGCGGAATTCTGCTGGCAATGTTGACGTTGGTCTTTGACGGAGTGACGGCCGGAGTCAGAAGAGAACAGCTGATGATGGCGCTTCAGGATTATCTGGAAAATGTGATGTATCCGAGAATGGCGCGCAATCAGCCGTTGGATGGTGAAAACTCTGCATCTGGAATTCGACCGGTTCCAACTTCAAAGGGAATGCGCAGTCTGGGACGTCTGTCTCTGCGCTCAGAGATGAACAGTGAGAAAGAGGAGACGGAAAACGAGGAGACTGAGAGGGAGAATAGCAGAGAATATAGCGGATTTTCCGGAACAGTGATGCAGGGTGGTGTCAGAAATAGTGGAAGCAATGGAAATAATCGAGCAGTGTTTGGAAATGGAAAACGGCAGAGACGCGCAAATCAGGGGGTATCCGCTGAAAATAGCGATGCAATGACTTCGAGTGCTCAGAGCGAGACCTCATCAATCACAGGAATTCGTAATGCTTCCGGTCAGGCAGATTTACATACCCGTCAGGGAAGTCAGGGAAAACCCGGAGACAAGAATGGCGTTTCCGATACCGAGTATCTGAAACGCAGTCTGGAGCAGATGGCAGCGAGCCGGGAAAAGCATCGGGAAGGGACAGAGAACTGGCTGAAGGATTTAAGCCCTGAGGAGGTAGAGCTGATCGGAGATATTTTGAAGCAGTATTTAATTTAAATGAAACATGAATATTGATGTGAAATAAAAACAGGCATATCAGAGAATGTTACAAAATTTCTCTGGTATGCCTGTTTTATGTCCTTCACAGTCAGGTTTAATGTTACTTTTAATGTTGCTTTTCTTGCTGCTTTTCCTATTGCCTTTTTTATTGTTTTTATTATTTCTTTTATTCTTCAATGACATGAATTTCCAGAGAATCAAAGTCGATGGATTCAATAAAGCTGTCCTGAGTGAAGCGCGTTTTTGCATGCAACTTGAAATCATTGATGTTGGAATCCAGCCAGATCGGGCAACTCAGATCGAATTGACGACAGATGTCCTCTACTGCCTGAAAGACCATAGTGGTGCGAGACTGATTGTAATCCCCGTTTGCGATGACCGTATCTTTTATCATATGATTGTCTTTCCAGATTTTTCCCCACATACGAAACATAAAAATTCTCCCTTCTGGTTGTGGTTCGTGTTCAGGCAACATTATAGCGGAACTGAGAGGGATTGACAAGAGAGATCTTATTGCGGTTTGTGCGACGAATGGGCGGTAAGGAGATCTTTGTGCCCCTTGTGGGATATGTCATTTCGTAGTAAACTAAAGAGAAGAGAGAATGCTCGGAAAAATAAATAAATGTTACCATTTACAGGAAAAAATTTTCTAAATGGAATATGGAATCTTCCGAATAAAAAATTGCTATGTGATAGAGATATAAAGATATAAATGATATAGACAATACAGATAATTGTGGATAATACAGACGACACAGTGATGGTAGCAGATTACGGCGAGGAGGAATGGACAGAATGGCACAGACGGGAAAGGAATGCGTGGAATTTCTGGAAAATGCCAGAAATGCGGTGGAAGCGTTGGCTGTTGTGGAAGACAGAGAAAAACAGTTGATTCAGGATGAGGGAAAAAAGAAAAAACTTCTGGAGATGGAGCGCAAACAGGTTGCGGAGCTGGTCGCTCAGACAATCAAAAAGCGCAGGGATGAGATTGATTCCAGTTATGATACAGAGATCGGAAAAGCGCAGGAACAGCTCAAAAAAGCCAGAGCCAGACGGGAGAAGGCAAAAAATCAGGGAGTGAAGGAGAGAATCGCCGAGGAGACGTTTGAACTACACTCACACAACAAAGAACTGAGACTGAGAATGAAGACTGTTTTTAGACAGAATCATGTGCCGGGATTTTGCAAAAGTCGTCTGTATTACTCGCTGTTTTTCCCGAGGTGGATAAAAGAATTTCTGACTCTGCTCTTGTTTGTGGCAGTTTTGTTTGTGGCGCTGCCGTGTGGAATTTATCTTTTAATTCCGAATCACAGAACAATTTATCTTGCAGGAATTTATGCGCTTGATATCCTGATTTTTGGAGGAATGTATGTCGGACTGAGCAACCATACAAAGATGCGCTACATGGAACCTCTCAAGGAGGGACGTCAGATTCTCGATGAGATTCATGCGAATAATAGGAAAATCCGCGTGATCACTTCCACGATTCGGAAAGATCGGAATGAGTCTTTCTATGATCTGGAAAAATATGACGATGAGATTGCTAGAATCCAGCAGGAACTCAGCAGTGTGGCTCTGAAAAAGAAAGATACATTGAATACGTTTGAGAATGTGACAAAGACAATTCTTCAGGATGAGATTGAGCATAACCATGAGGCTGACCTTGTGCGTCTTCAGAATGAGTATGAGGAAGTTCGCAGTCAACTCAAGGAGACCTCGACGGAGGTGAAGGAGAGACGATTGGATCTGGCAGATCATTACAGCACCTATCTCGGGAGAGAATTTCTCGATCCGTTGAAGATTCAGGATTTGAAGGGTATGATCGAGAGGGGAGAGGCCTCCAATATCAGTGAGGCGATTGAGGTTTACCGGACGAAAGCGAAACAGAAAGCAGAGCTGGCGACAAAATAAGAGAATAAGTAAATGAGTGAAAGAATGGCGATCACAGATGCATGTTATATATGTCAGCTGTGGTCGCTTTTTTCGCATACTCCCCTATACATAATTTCCAAACTCTTTGCCTATACTAACAAAAAATGGCACAGGCGGAAAATGATGAAATTATTGAAGAGAAAATCAGAAATGAAAATAGAGGGACAGCAGGCAGAACGAAAAAACGGAAACCGATATGGGATTTATTATTTTGACTCGCGACAGAAGGGAGATGTCCGCTACTGTGCAGGGCTGATGTGCGCGATGATTGGGGAGCTTCTGAGCACGAGGGAACGAAATGGAGTTGTCTTTCTGTGCATAGGGACGGATCGCTCGACCGGGGACAGTCTCGGACCTCTGATCGGTTACAAATTGTCATCGGGAAATGTGCGAAGACTTCAGGTTGTCGGAACGCTCGAGCGCCCTGTTCATGCGATGAATCTCGAACAATATGTCCGTATGATTCACCAACGTTATCCACGCAGTGTGATCGTTGCTGTGGATGCCTCCGTCGGGAGCATGGAGCATGTCGGCTGTGTGACACTCGGGCGTGGCTCACTCCGACCGGGACTTGGAGTGGCGAAGGAATTACAGGCGGTCGGGGATATTTTTCTGACGGGCATTGTGGGTGGATATGGAAATCGCGATCCGCTGATGCTCCAGAGCGTTCGACTTTCGCTCGTTATGCAGATGGCAGATTACATCTGTGAATCGGCATTTCTTGTCGAACAGTTCCTCGAAAATCGCACCTGGATTTGACAAATTCTTTGCTTTTCCCGTGATATACTCTGCTGTGATCAGACATCTGGACAGGCTAAGGTTATAATCTTGTAACTTCTTTGCAGCCTGTTCGGTTGTCAGAGTGTGTGCCAACCTAAAAAGAAATGTTTTTTTCGGTTATCTGCCGGTTATTATGCGACAGGACGGACAGGCGAGAGATGCGCAAGACAGAGCATTTGGTGTCTGACTCAGTGGCATTTCTGGAACATCTGGGACGCACTCACGGAGAAAGAAATGGCAGGATGGTGAGATTAGATTATGGGAGAATGTTATAATCCATACCCGAAGTTGCCGAAAAATATCCGGCAGATCGGGGAGCGGGACCCGGTTTTAAAGCTTTATGTCGAAGACTATGTAAATACATATTTGAGGCGTCTCTACCCGACCGGCGGACAGGATCTGCGGGTCGGACTTTTGCTGGGCGAAAATCGGGAGGAGGACGGAGTTCCCTATCTGTTTGTGGATGGGGCACTCGAGATAGAGGGCGCGTCCATCGGAGGAGAAAAAGTAGAATTTTCTGAAGAACTCTGGAAAAAGGCATATCGAGATATGGAGCAGATGTTTCCGAGACGGATCGTCCTTGGATGGTTTCTCTGCGGTGCTCCCGGAGCGATGCTCAGCCCGCTCAACTATTGGAAACAGCATGGGACGTATTTCTCCGGAAAGAATCAGCTGATGTATGTCAACAGCGGACTTGAGGGGGAGGAAGCAGTGTATACTGCCTCGGAGGACGGATTTTATAAATTGCGGGGATACAACATTTACTACGAAAAAAATCAGATGATGCAGGACTACATGGTTTCTCGAAAAGACGCAAGGCGGATTGAGAGCCAGACGAGGGACGGAGTGATCCGTGATTTCCGAAAAAAAATGGAAGAGAACCAGGTGAAGGCGGGAAAACGCAGGAGTCTGACCGGAACGCTCGGTACAGCCTGTGGGGTGCTCTCACTCGTCGTGCTTGCGGGCGGTGTCGTCATGGTGAACAATTACCACAAGATGCAACAGATGGAGGCAGTGCTCGCGTCTGTGGTGCCTGAGGGCAGTGCGGGGGACTGGACGAGAATTTTGAGAGAAAAGACCGGACAGGCAGTCGGTTCTCAGGCAGGGGGCACAGCAGATGAGGTTGAGATCGAGCATGTGCCGGGGGAAGTCTATCCGACGCTTGCAGAAATTCGGCTCGGGGATGCGGGAGACCATTCTGCGAATTCGTCAGATTCATCAAATTCGTCAAATTCACTGAGCTCGTCAGGGAATGCAGGAAGCGATGAACGTTCAGGAATGAGTGGGACGGACGGCGCAGAGGGGAGCGGACAGAGCGCAAATGGAGCGCAGACAGAATCATCGGGCCTTTCTGTGGAGTCTCCAGGTGCGTCAAGTGTGTCAAGTGTGTCGAGTTCCTCAAGTGAATCAGACTCCTCAGATCTCTCAGATTCACAATCTCAGCAGGTTCAGCAGGTGTCCATTCCGTCGAATGCGATTTCTCATGTCGTGCAGACCGGAGAGACTTTGTATGGGATCTGCATGGATCGGTATCACAGCCTCGCAAATCTGGAGACGATCTGTGCGTGGAATCAGCTTGGAGATGGAAGTCATCTCTCTGTGGGGCAGAAGATTTATCTCCCACCGGAAATCAATCCGTAAACTCTTTGACCCGTATCTCAAAATGAGATATACTAGAGCGTGTTTCAAAATGTACTTTTGCATAAAGCTCTGTGCATCTATCAAAATTGCAGAGTACCACGCCTGGATCAACAGAATCAGATGTGGCAGTTTATATCTGAGAGAGAATTGCAAAGATCATTTTCGGAAACAGAAATTAATAATGAATACGAGAAAAGAGATATGAATCTGTCCGAGTAAAAATCTTATATGGAAAAATCTGACAGAATCATATTTGGGAGATAAGGAATCATGAGTGATATGAGCTCCATGAGCAGAGAAAGCAAGAAACAAAAACTGCGACAGAGGGTGATTTCAGCAGGAGCTCCGATCCCACCGGAGTTGCGTTCGGAACTTAACCCGGATGGGGAAGAGACAGCAGTCCAGGCATACAAGAAAGCGCGAAGGCGCAGGCTGATCCTTCTTGTCGCTTTGCTGGCAGTGATAGGTGGAGCAGGAGGCGGACTTTATTATTACCAGAGAAATTATCAGTATGTCAGCTATGAGACGGCGTGGCAGACCGATATGAATGAGGGAAGCCTGGTCGGATACGAAAGTTTTGGGAATAATGTACTCAAGTACACAAAGGATGGTGCTTCCTATCTGGACAATCACGGAAAGACGGTCTGGACAGAGAGCTATGAGATGAAGAATCCGATTGTCACAAAGCAGGGCGACTATGTCGCGATTGCAGACCGGCAGGGAAACAAGATCTATATTTTCGGTTCAACCGGAAAAGTCGGGGAGGCATCGACGGTGCTTCCGATCAGCAAGGTGACGATCTCGGGAACAGGGATTGTTGCGGTGGTTGTCGAGGATTCTACCGCGAGTTACGTCATGTTTTATGACCGTGATGGAAGCTCTCTTCAGGTAGGAATTAAGACGATCATTTCGGGAGATGGATATGTGCTCGGGGAGGCACTCTCGGAGGACGGTACACAGCTGATGTGTTCCGTTGTGTATATCAAGAACGGCGAGCTGAAAAACCGCGTGGTATTTTATGATTTTTCTGAGGTCGGAAAAAATGTTCCGGATCGAATTGTCGGAGGATTTGACGATCCGTTTGACGGAACGATTGTCCCGCGTGTGTTCTACATGAACAATTCCTACTCCTGTGCGATTTCGGGAAAGGGGCTGACATTCTTTTCGACGGAAAACATCGCGTCCCCGGCGCTTGTGGCTCAGATTCCGGTGGAGTCGGAGATTCAGAGCGTTTGTTACAACAAGGAATATGTGGCGATGATTTTAAAGAATCCTTCGGGAGAATATACGAGCAGTCTTCAGGTCTACCGAAAAGACGGAAGTCATATGTTTACGAAAGATTTTACCTATGAGTATACTCACCTTGATATTGACGATAATTTGATTATTCTGTATAATGAGAATTCATGTGAGATCTTTAATATGGCGGGGGTTCAGAAGCTGTATGCCACATTTGATTTTACGGTTTCAAAGATACGAAAAGGTAGATTTCCGAACACTCTTGTAGTGTCCGGACCGCAACAGATGCGGGAGATCAAGTTAAGGTAACAAAATTACACAACCACCCCAAAGGAGGATTACCAATGAGTACGATTGATACGTTGTCAGTTAATGCGATCCGTGTGTTATCAGCAGATGCGATCCAGAAGGCAAATTCCGGTCACCCGGGACTTCCGCTTGGATGCGCTCCGACTGCCTATGAGCTGTGGATGAACCACATGAACCACAATCCGGCAGACCCGAAGTGGGCAAACCGCGACCGCTTTATTCTTTCTGGAGGACACGGCTCGATGTTGCTGTATTCTCTGCTTCACCTGTTTGGATACGGAGATCTTTCCAAGGAAGATCTGATGAATTTTCGTCAGCTCGGCTCCAAGACCGCAGGTCATCCGGAGTACGGTCATACTGTAGGCGTTGAGGCTACGACCGGACCGCTCGGAGCAGGTATGGGAATGGCAGTCGGCATGGCGATTGCAGAGGCACATCTCGCAGAGGTGTTCAATAAGGAAAATTATCCGGTAGTGGATCACTACACCTTTGTTCTCGGCGGAGATGGATGCATGATGGAGGGAATCTCCTCCGAGGCATTTTCACTTGCAGGAACACTCGGACTTGGAAAATTAATCGTACTCTATGATTCCAACCAGATTTCTATCGAGGGAAGCACGGATATTGCATTTACCGAGAATGTACAGGAGCGTATGCAGGCATTTGGATTCCAGACTCTGACTGTGGAGGACGGAAATGATCTGACTGCAATCGGAAATGCAATCGAGGAGGCAAAGGCAGATTTGAGCAGACCGTCCTTCATCACGATCAAGACCCAGATCGGATACGGATGCCCGGCAAAGCAGGGCAAGGCAAGCGCTCACGGTGAGCCTCTTGGTGTGGAGAATGTGGCAGAGCTGAGAAAGTTCCTCGAGTGGCCGTGTGAGGAGCCGTTTGAGGTACCGAAGGAAGTTTATGAGAACTTCAGCAGAGCAGGTGAAGAAAAGGCTGAGGCTGAGGCAGAGTGGAAAGCTATGTTTGCTGGATACTGCGAGGAGTATCCGGAGATGGAAGCACTCTGGAACCAGTATTTTGACGGAAAGGAAGCCGTTAAGAAGGCACTCTGGGAGGATGAGAGCTTCTGGGCACAGACTGAGAAGCCGGAGGCAACCCGTAGCCTTTCTGGAAAGGTCATCAATCGCCTGAAAGATCTGATGCCGAACCTGATGGGCGGATCTGCGGATCTGGCACCGTCGAACAAGACCTATATGAACGGCGAGGGAGATTTCTCGAAGGAGAACCGCGCAGGACGCAACATGCACTTCGGTGTTCGTGAGCTTGCAATGACCGCGATCGGAAACGGAATGATGCTTCACGGTGGTCTTCAGTCTTATGTCGCAACCTTCTTCGTATTCAGCGATTACACGAAGCCGATGGCACGTCTGTCTGCTCTGATGAAGACTCCGCTGACCTTCGTATTCACACACGACAGCATCGGTGTCGGTGAGGATGGTCCGACCCATGAGCCGATCGAGCAGCTTGCGATGTTCCGCGCAATGCCGAACTTCCATGTATTCCGTCCATGTGATGCCGTGGAGACTGCATCCGCATGGTACAGCGCAGTGACTTCTGAGACGACTCCGACCGCTCTCGTTCTGACGAGACAGAACCTGACCCCGATGGCAGGAAGCAGTCGTGAGGCACTTAAAGGTGCTTATGTACTTGATGACTGTGAGGGAACTCCGGAGCTGATCCTGATGGCTTCCGGTTCTGAGGTAGAGCTGGCTGTGAAGGCAAAGGAAGTTTTGAGCGCAGAGGGCAAAAAAGTCCGTGTCGTATCCATGCCGTGTATGGATCTGTTCGAGGAGCAGAGCGAGGAGTACAAGGAGTCCATTCTTCCGAAGGCAGTTCGCAAGCGTGTTGCAATCGAGGCACTCAGCGACTTCGGATGGGGACGCTATGTAGGTCTTGATGGCGCTTATGTGACGATGACTGGATTCGGAGCAAGTGGTCCGGCAAAACAGCTGTTTGAGCACTTTGGCTTCACGGTTGAGAACGTTGTGGAGACCGCACGCAAGCTCGGCTAATTTCCGCAAGGTTCACCATTCACCATTTGGCAATTAAGCATTAAGGTTTGAAAAATTAAAAAATTCGTTTTTGCCGAGAGACCGTCTGGATGGAGAAATTCTGTCCGGGCGGTTTTTCATATGATAGGAAATTGTGTCCTATCATATAAAAAAAGCTCCGCTAGAATGCGCCAAGGCACATTTTTTTCAGTTGTTCGGGTATGCGATTTTATACTTGCAATCAGAGTGGCTTTCTTTTATAATCAAGCCGAGAAGACTTGTGATGTTTGACACATGGTTTACAGAAAAACAGAGTTGTTTTGGGATCTGAAAAATGGAGAAGGAGAGGGAGTAAGGATATGGAGAAGAAAAAGTGTATTGGAGTCGATATTGGCGGAACTTCGGTGAAGTTGGGACTGTTTGAGAAAGATGGAACACTGATTTTCAAGTGGGAGGTTCCGACCAGAAAGGAAGAGGGCGGACGTTACATCCTTGAGGATGTGGCAGATTCCATTCGTCGTGTCCTGATTGAAAAAGAAATCCATAAAGATGAGATCGTTGGTGCCGGAATGGGAGTACCAGGACCGGTGATGCCAGATGGCTATGTAGAGGTTTGTGTTAATCTTGGATGGCACGATTTAAATCCGCAGAAGGTGCTCAGTGATCTTCTTGACGGAATTCCGGTTAAGAGCGGAAACGATGCAAACGTGGCAGCGCTCGGTGAGATGTGGCAGGGCGGTGGTATGGGATACACCGACATCGTCATGGTAACGCTTGGAACGGGCGTCGGCGGTGGCGTGATCATCGATGAGAAGATCATTGCCGGTAAGCATGGTCTCGCTGGTGAGATCGGTCATATCCACGTTCGCGATGAGGAGACGGAGCACTGCAACTGTGGCGGTGTTGGATGTCTTGAGCAGGTTGCAAGTGCAACCGGAATTGCGAGAGAGGCGCGCAGAAAGATGAAGGCGACGGATACCCCGTCTGCTCTGCGCAAGTTTGGCGATGATGTGACCGCAAAAGATGTTCTCGATGAGGCAAAGAATGGAGATGATCTGGCGCTTGAGGTTGTGGAGACGGTTGGACGTTATCTTGGACTTGTTCTGGCACAGCTGGCAATGACTGTGGACCCGCAGATGTTTGTCATCGGCGGAGGTGTATCAAAGGCAGGTCAGTTCCTGATCGATGTCATTGATAAATATTATCGTTATTACACTCCGATCTCAGAGAACAAGGCAGTGATTGGTCTTGCAAAGCTCGGAAATGATGCTGGAATCTACGGAGCAGCTCGTCTGGTTTTGGACTAAAAATACAAGAAAATGAGAAACGAGAGTCCGGCTTGCCGGGCTCTTGTGTTTCAAATGGCTTTCATGTTCAAGTTATGTTTAAGTAAATTTGGGTTTTCAATTTATGGAAGCGTTATGGAAGAAAAACGGGGTTAAAAGGTCTCAAATATAACTCAGAGTGGATATCCCCCTCCTCTTTAGGTGGGGGTATCACAGGTCTTCTCAGTAGGGGAGACAATCCCCTTCTGAGTTATACGCTCCGCGAGGGTGCAAAGCGCCAGTGGCGCTTGTTATGCACCGACCGCAGTAAAACAGAGAAACGCAGTAATTCTGATAGAAAGATCTCAGAAAATGAGGAGACCCCGGCAGATTCTCATCCGACCGGGGCAATTATGAAAAATCTATGTGCAATTTGATGGTTAAATCAAGTTACATCCAATGTTTTCTATGTATTTAGTATATGGAACAATTATGAATAAAATATGAACACAATGTAAACAGATTGTGAAAACAGGACAATTTTAGCGAATGAAAATTAAAAAAATTGTGAAATATGCAAAATAAGGAGGAAATTATGCTGGACGAAAAAAAGCGAAAGACGATCGTAATTGGACATAAGAACCCGGACACGGATTCGATCTGTTCTGCGATTTGTTATGCAAAGATGAAACAGAAACTGACGGGGATGGAGTATGAGCCATGCCGCGCCGGACATGTAAATGCGGAGACACAGTTTGTGCTGGACTACTTTGGTATTGAGCCTCCGCGCCTTGTGGAAAATGTCAAGACGCAAGTCAAGGATATTGAGATCCGTAGAACGCAGGGCGTAGACCGAAACATCTCTCTGAAGAAGGCATGGAATCTGATGCAGGATGAGAATGTTGTCACCCTGCCAGCAGTCAGCGAGGGCGGAGTCCTCGAAGGTCTGATCACCGTAGGCGATATTGCAAAATCTTACATGAGTATTTATGACAGCGATGTTCTTTCCAAGGCAAAGACTCAGTATAAAAATATTTTGGAGACTCTTGATGGAACGATGGTAGTCGGAGATGAGAACGACTATTTTGATCAGGGAAAGGTTCTGATCGCCGCTGCAAACCCGGATCTGATGGAGTATTACATTAAGCCTCATGACCTTGTCATCCTCGGAAACCGTTACGAGTCCCAGCTGTGTGCGATTGAGATGGAAGCAGACTGTATCATCGTGTGCGAGGGTGCAGGTGTTTCAATGACGATCCGCAAGCTCGCTCAGGAGCGCGGTTGTGCTGTGATTACGACGGCTTATGACACCTACACGGCAACCCGTCTCGTCAACCAGAGTATGCCGATCAGCTATTTCATGAAAACGGAGAACCTGATCACATTTGAGGATACCGATTACATTGACGAAATCAAGGAAGTGATGACAAGCAAGCGTCACCGTGATTTCCCGATCCTTGATAAAAATGGAAAGTATAAGGGAATGATCTCTCGTCGAAATCTTCTCGGCGCAAGAGGAAAACGCATTATTCTTGTTGATCACAATGAGCGTGCGCAGGCAGTAAATGGAGTTGAGAATGCAGATATTCTCGAGATTATCGATCATCACAAGCTCGGAACCGTGGAGACGATCTCACCGGTATTTTTCCGCAATCAGCCTCTTGGATGTACGGCGACGATTATTTACCAGATGTACAACGAGAACAATTTGGAGATCGACCGCGAGACCGCAGGTCTTCTGTGCAGTGCAATCATTTCCGATACACTTCTGTTCCGCTCCCCGACCTGTACAGAGACAGACCGCGTGGCAGGTCTTGCACTTGCGTGTGCAGCAGGAATTGATATCGACAAGTATGCAGCCGATATGTTTGCGGCAGGAAGCAATCTTAAGGGAAAGAGCGAGCAGGAGATCTTTTATCAGGATTTCAAGCGCTTCTCCGCAGGAAAGGTAGCTTTCGGTGTTGGTCAGATCAGCTCGCTGAATGCGGACGAGCTTGAACAGCTGAAAAAACGTCTTGCTCCGTACATGGTCAAGGTACAGCAGGAACATGGTCTCGATATGCTCTTCTTCATGCTGACGAATATTCTGACACAGTCGACAGAGCTTCTGTGCCAGGGTTCGGGCGCAGAGTCGATGATTCTCAAGGCCTTCCATATGGAACAGCAGGAGCCGGAGCATTTGGACGCAAAAGAGTGTGCAGTGACACTTCCGGGTGTGGTTTCGAGAAAAAAACAGCTGATCCCGGCAATTATGATTGCGTGCGAGGCATAAATAGTATACCGTACATGAATTTGGTACCGTGCATGCATGGATAGAAAGTAGGAAAATAGAAAGTTTCTGAACGGAAAAATTATGCACGGATGAAAAATTGTGCTGGATAAAGAAGCCTAAAAGATTTATAGTTATACTCATAGAATCAAAAAAGAGACAAAAAGAAACACAAAGTAATAAAGAATAACAGAATCAGGATAAGAAAAAATCAGGAGGATTATATGGGAAGACAGTACTGGCGGGGAGGAAATATGCTGTATCCGGTTCCGGCTGTGATGGTCAGCTGCATGAGACCGGGAGAGCGCCCGAATATCATTACGGTGGCATGGGCGGGAACGGTATGTTCTGCCCCGGCAATGCTTTCCATCTCTGTGAGAAAGGAGCGCTACTCTCACAGCATCATTGAGGAGACCGGGGAGTTTGCCGTGAATCTGGTCAATAAAGAGTTGACATTTGCGACGGATTACTGCGGGGTGCGTTCGGGGCGAGATGTGGATAAGTTTCGGGAAATGAAGCTGACGGAACAGCCGTCCAGGTACATCAGCGCTCCCGGAATTGCAGAGAGTCCTCTGATTCTGGAGTGCAAAGTGAAACAACAGATTCCGCTTGGCACTCACGACATGTTTCTCGCGGAAGTGGTCGGCGTTTCTGTGGATGAGCGTTACATAGATGAGAAGGGAACGTTTCATCTGAACGACGCAAAGCTGACCGCGTATTCTCATGGAACGTATTTTGAACTTGGAGAGGCACTTGGAACCTTTGGTTTTTCCGTGCGCAAAGACAAGAACAAAAAAGATACGAAAAACACCAAGGGCACCAAAGAGATAAAAAATACGAAAGACGCGAAAGACAAAAGAGACATCAGAATGAGTTCCGGGAAAAATGGTTCTGGGAAACCGGATTTTAGAAAACCTGCGAAAAAGTATGCAGACAGGAGGAAAATTAAGTGAGGACAAATATTACTCTGATTGGAATGCCGGCATCAGGAAAAAGTACGGTCGGTGTTCTTCTTGCAAAACGACTTGGATATTCCTTTGTGGATGCAGACATTGTCATTCAGGAGAAGACCGGAAAATTGCTTAAGGAAATCATTGCAGAGCAGGGAACGGACGGATTTCTGAAAGTGGAGGAAAACGTCAATAGTGAGCTGGATGTACAGCGCTCTGTGATTGCTCCGGGAGGAAGTGTGATCTACGGACCGAAGGCGATGAAACATCTGAAGGAGATCAGTGTGGTTGTCTATCTGAAACTGTCCTATGAGGATGTAAAAATGCGTCTTGGAGATCTGAAAGACC
>ERZ838839.1624-NODE-1624-length-20470-cov-13.192652_pt1 | contig 20470 bp, 18 predicted proteins | sample MGYA00519909_ERZ838839 | MGnify/ENA primary metagenome ERZ838839 (study PRJEB31850, sample SAMEA3708843) | human gut metagenome | biome: human gut; feature: human-associated habitat; material: faeces | place: China | collected 2014 ... | reverse complement strand
GATTTTTCACACGCAAGATTTGTACTTCGCACAAACTTGAGATGCGCAAAGAAGCGGCGCAAGAATGGAGATTATTATGAACAATAGTTATATAGATGATAGAAAGCTTCATGAGGAATGTGGAGTATTTGGTGTATATGATTTTGATGGTGCTGATGTAGCATCAACTATATACTATGGATTGTTTGCATTACAGCACAGAGGGCAGGAAAGCTGCGGTATTGCTGTAAGTGATACAGACGGCCCTAAGGGAAAAGTGCTTTCACATAAGGATATGGGACTTGTTAACGAAGTATTTAATCCGGAATCGCTTGAAAAGCTAAAGGGAAATATAGGTGTTGGACATGTACGTTATTCAACGGCAGGAAGTTCAACAAGAGAAAATGCACAGCCACTTGTTCTTAACTATGTTAAAGGTACACTTGGCATGGCACACAATGGTAATCTTATTAATGCTGTGGAGCTGAAGGAAGAACTTTCGTATACAGGTGCTATATTCCAGACAACTATAGATTCAGAGGTTATAGCATATCTGATAGCAAGGGAAAGACTTAACACAGGAACAGTAGAAGATGCAGTTAAAAATGCGATGAAGAAGATTAAGGGTGCATATTCACTTATTGTAATGAGTCCAAGAAAACTCATAGGAGCAAGAGATCCTTTTGGATTTAAGCCACTTTGCATAGGTAAGAGGGATAATGCCTATTTCTTATCATCAGAAACATGCGCTTTGGATACTGTTGGGGCAGAATTTATAAGAGATGTACTTCCAGGCGAAATTGTTACCATAACAAAGGATGGAATAAAGTCAGATACATCTTTATGCCAGAAGAACACAGCAAGATGTGTGTTTGAATATATATATTTTGCAAGACCAGACAGTAAGATAGATGGTATGGGTGTATATGAGTCGCGTGTAAATGCGGGACGAATATTAGCTAAGACACATCCAGTTGAAGCAGATCTTGTTGTGGGTGTTCCAGAATCAGGTAATCCGGCAGCATTAGGATATTCCATGGAGTCAGGAATACCATATGGCAATGCATTTATAAAGAATAATTACGTAGGAAGAACATTTATAAAGCCAAAGCAGGAGCAGAGAGAGTCAAGTGTTAAGGTTAAGCTTAACGTGTTAAAGGAAGTTGTTGCAGGAAAGAGGGTTATTATGATTGACGATTCAATCGTAAGAGGAACTACAAGCAGCAGAATTATCAATCTTTTAAGACAGGCAGGAGCTAAGGAAGTACATGTAAGAATAAGTTCACCAGCCTTTCTTCATCCTTGCTATTTTGGTACAGATATACCATCAGAGGATCAGCTTATTGCATCAGGAAGAACTGTTGAAGAGATATGTAAGGAAATCGGTGCAGATTCGCTGGGATATCTTGAAACAGATAAGCTTAGTGAGATGATATGTAACCAGACTGGATTCTGTGATGCATGTTTTACTGGAAATTATCCAATCGAACCACCTACAATAGATATTCGTGGAGAGATGGGCTGATAGGCTGAATAAACAGATGTTTTATTAAGGAGAGGGAAATCCCTCTCCTTTTCTATATATGTTTGGCGTATAGTATGAAGGATATACAAAAAACAGGAGGGATGATTATAATTATGGATAAAAATGAGCAGGATAGACTGAATAAACAGATGAGGTTTATAGAAGAAATAGATAAAGAAAAGCTTATAGGAAGGCAGACATATCTATCAGATGCTTCAAGGAAAGAAAATGATGCAGAGCATGCATGGCATATGGCTATTATGGCTGTACTTTTAAAAGAGTATGCCAACGAAAAAATAGATGTTTTAAAAACTATGACAATGCTTCTTATACATGACATAGTTGAAATAGATGCAGGAGATACATATGCGTATGATGAGGAAGCTAAAAAAACACAGAGGGAAAGAGAACTTGCAGCCGCTGACAGGATATTTGGATTACTGCCTCATGATCAGGCAGAATATATGAGAGGTCTGTGGGATGAATTCGAGGAAAGAAGGACACCAGAGGCAAAGTTTGCAAGAACTCTTGATAATGTGCAGCCAGTTATGCTTAACAGCGCATCATGTGGAAAAAGCTGGCAGGAAAAAGGAGTGCATCTTAGCCAGATTCTAAAAAGAAATGAGCATACCATGGATGGATCAGAAGAGTTATGGAACTATGCATTTGATAATTATATAAAGCCTAATGTAGATGCAGGGAAAATAAAAAAAGATTAAGAAAGATATATGGAATGAATAAAAAGAGAAACGTTAAACGTGCAATAAAACAAGAAATGTAATCGCACAATAAAACGTGCAATAAAACGAAAAATGTTAATCATTGAATGGATAGCATGTATATGGTATAATAAAAAAGTGATTTCTGACTAAATCACGATTAAAGTTGAATAATGACAATTTAAGAAAGGCGGATTGCAAGGATGAACGACAGATATCAGACACCACTTGCCGAAAGATATGCAAGTAAGGAGATGCAGTACATATTCTCTCCAGATATGAAGTTTAAAACATGGAGAAAATTATGGATTGCTTTAGCTGAAACAGAGGCTGAATTAGGACTTCCTATTACACAGGAGCAGATTGATGAGCTTAAGGCACATCAGGATGATATTAACTATGAAGATGCTAAGAAGAGAGAAAAGGAAGTACGTCATGATGTTATGTCGCATGTATATGCGTATGGTCTTCAGTGTCCAAAGGCTAAGGGAATCATTCACCTTGGTGCTACATCATGTTATGTAGGAGATAATACAGATATCATAATTATGACAGAAGGTTTAAAGCTTGTACGTAAGAAGCTTGTTAATGTTATCAACGAGTTATCTAAATTCGCTGATAAGTATAAGGCACAGCCAACACTGGCTTTCACACATTTCCAGCCAGCACAGCCTACAACAGTTGGCAAAAGAGCTACACTCTGGCTCAATGAGCTTGTTATGGATCTTGAAGATCTTGATTATGTGTTATCAACAATGAAGCTTCTTGGATGTAAGGGAACAACAGGAACACAGGCTTCATTCCTCGAACTTTTTAATGGAGATCAGGATAAAATCCGCCAGATAGATAAAAAGATTGCTGAAAAGATGGGATTTGAAGAGTGCGTTCCTGTATCAGGACAGACTTACTCACGTAAGGTTGATACAAGAGTGCTTAACATTCTTGCAGGTATTGCAGCATCAGCACACAAGTTCTCTAATGATATAAGATTATTACAGCATCTTAAAGAGGTTGAGGAACCATTTGAAAAGTCACAGATTGGTTCATCAGCTATGGCATATAAGAGAAATCCAATGAGAAGTGAGCGTATGGCTTCACTTGCTGACTATGTTTTATGTGATGCACTTAATCCAGCTATTGTATCAAGTACACAGTGGTTTGAAAGAACACTTGATGATTCAGCTAACAAGAGACTTTCTGTACCGGAAGGCTTTCTTGCAGTAGATGGTATACTTGATCTTTATCTTAATGTTGTAGACGGACTTGTTGTATATGATAAGGTTATAATTAAACATATGATGGCAGAGCTTCCATTTATGGCAACAGAAAATATTATGATGGATGCTGTTAAGGCTGGTGGTGACAGACAGGAGCTTCATGAAAGAATCAGAGAGCTTTCTATGGTTGCAGGAAAGCGTGTTAAGCAGGAGGGACTTGATAATAACCTTCTTGAACTTATAGCAGCTGATCCTATGTTTGGAGTTACACTTGAGGAACTTCAGGCTAAGCTTGATCCTATCAAGTATGTAGGACGTTCTAAGGAACAGGTGGAAGAGTATCTTGCTGAGGTTATTAAGCCAATACTAGATGCTAATGCTGATGATCTTGGACTTACAGCACAGATTAACGTTTAATAACAGAAATTTACATTAAAGGATATATAACATTTGAAAAATTCAGTCAGAACAAATATTAAAAAATTATTTAATCACATTAACAGAATAATACCTGTGTATGCTATAATACCGCTTATTGCGTGCTTTTCATGGAATATGCTTGTGTACTGGGGAACAAGGTGTATTAATGCGGATATGAAGCATTTTGATATGACACTTCCCATAGACAGGGCAACGCCGGTTATTCCTGTATTTGTTGTGGTGTATTTCGGATGTTATATATCCTGGATTATATATTATATAGCAAGTGTACGTGTGGGTAGATATGAATGTGCAAGATTTGTTACATTTGATATTATAACACGTACATGTTGTGCTATATTATTTGTAGTTATTCCTACTTATAATATCAGGCCAGATATCACAGGAGAAGATATATTTTCATGTGCTTTGAGATTTTTATATGAGATTGATGCAGCTGATAATCTGTTTCCATCGATTCATTGTCTTGTAAGCTGGAATTGCTATATCGGAGTGAGAAATATTAAAGAATATCCGGTAATTTTTAAGAATATGGCAGCAGTGATAGCTGTTACGGTATTTATTTCCACACTTGTGACCAAACAACATGTTATTGCCGATGTCATATCAGCAGTTGCGATATCTGAGGTGTGCTGGCTGGTTATTAACAAGACAGGAGTATACAGATTTCTGCTCAATATTATGAATGGTGTAAAGGAAGCAGGTAAGTGAAAAATTTATTGAAGAGAAATAAGAAAAATATATTTAATGGAAGTTTTCTGATTATACTGTTCATGATAACGTTATACTATGTGTTTCATGGCTCTGGCGATAGTCTTTCAGAGGTGTGGGCAAAAATGCAGATGGCAGACCCGGTATGGGTTGTACTGTCTGTGATTTTTATTGTATTGTTTATATATGGTGAATCCCATATTATACATTATCTTTTTGGAACATTTGGTATCAGGACACGTAGATTCACCTGCTTTTTATATTCGTGTGCCGGTTTTTTCTTTAGCTGTATTACACCATCTGCTTCGGGCGGACAGCCTATGCAGGTATATTATATGAAAAGGAACAGGATTCCTATACCATTTGCTACAGTTATACTTATGATTATAACTATTACATATAAAGCTGTACTTGTAGCTGTAGGAGTATGGCTTATGCTGTTTGACAGAACATTTATAAATGAAAGGCTGGATGGAATACGTTTTGTGTTTTATCTTGGAATAATTCTTAATATAATATGTATAGCAGCGATGCTGATTCTGGTTTTTAATAACAGGTTAGCAACTAACATATGCAGTATGGTTATCCGTGTGCTTGAAAGACTTCATATTATGAAGAGTGATAATCAAAGGATAGACAGATTAAACGATGCCATGGAAGTGTATAGAAGAACGGCAGCATATTTAAAGAAGCATGTTTTAGTTGTATTTAAGGTATTTGTTATTACTATATTGCAAAGGACGGCGTATTTTTTTACAACATATTTTATATATAGATCGTTTGGGCTAAAAGGAACTGGTATGTATACGGTTGTTATGTTGCAGGCAGTTATATCTCTTTCGGTCGATATGCTTCCGCTACCGGGAGGTATGGGTATAAGTGAGGCACTTTTCAGGGTGATATATCTTCCTGTTTTTGGAAGTAATCTTATTACGGCAGGACTGGTGCTTAGCAGATCAGTAAGCTTTTATACAGAGCTTTTTGTCAGTGCTGTATTTACAATGTTTGCGCATATATACATAGGGCGCTTTACTAAGAAAGAAATAGTTGGAGTTGATGACTTTAACATTGATTATAGATAGAAGAAGAGGAATACAAATGATTGGTTTTTATGATTATACAGTTGTACTTACATATATAAGTATGATGATATCTATGTACGGAATAACTTTGTGCATGGATGGACATTTTAAAAGAGCAATAGTGTGTCTTGCATTATCGGGCTTGTGTGATATGTTTGATGGCAAGATAGCGAGAACTAAAAAAAACCGAACAGATGAAGAAAAATGTTATGGTATACAGATAGATTCACTGTGCGATATAGTATGTTTTGGTATATTGCCAATCGTAATATGCTATAAAATCGGTATAACAGATATTATCGGGATTGTCTGCCTTATGATATATGGACTGGCTGGACTTATAAGACTGGCATTTTATAATGTTAAGGAACAGATAAGACAGAATGAAACATCTGAAAACAGAAAGTACTACCAGGGGATGCCTATAACATCAATATCGGTTATTTTACCTATATTATATATGTTAAGACCGGTATTTCCGGACAACATGTTTCTTATAGTGCTGAAGGTGGCAGTGCTTATCACAGCGTTATTGTTTGTAACAAACTTTAAATTCAAAAAACCAAACAATCTTATGCTGTCAGTGCTTGTGTTTGTAGTTGCTATGGCTGTTATATATATGTTTACAACACATTGGCTTATGTGGAGAATGAGCTGATTGCTGCAAAAAGGCTTTGTTAAAAACTGTGAGACATAGCTTTTGGACTGTTTATGAATAGTGGTGTAAATGTAGTTTGTTAGATTATGCTAAGCGATGGGGAGGTAAGAAAGTATGCAGTCTGTTGACAGACATAGAAAGATGGTTGGCAAAGATGATGCACAGGATAAGCTGATAAAATATATGTATGAAACTAAAGCTGGAAGAGTGATAACATCATTTCTGATAAAACCCTGGTTGTCAGAAGCTTGTAAAACAATACTTGATATGCGTAGTTCAAGATTGTTAATACCGTTGTTTATAAAAGCAAATAATATTGATATGTCTTTATATGAGAAAAGCACATATAAGGATTATTTGTCATTCAATGATTTTTTTACAAGAAAAATAAAGCCACAGAACAGACGGATTGATATGAACAAAACCTCTCTTATAAGTCCTTGTGATGCAAGGCTGAGTATGTATTTTATAGATGAAAAGTCATCATTTCTTATAAAGAATACAAGATATACACTTAAGGAACTTTTAAGAGATGGGGAGCTTGCAAAAAAATATGAGGGTGGATATATAGGGATATTCAGACTGTGTGTGGATGATTATCATAGATTTCATTTTATAGATGATGGGATTAAAAGCCATGAAAGACATATTAATGGAGTGTTTCATACAGTTAATCCAATAGCAAATGATGTATATCCTATATACAAGGAAAATACCAGAGAATATTGTGTACATAGGACAGAAAACTTTGGAGATGTCATAGTGATGGAAGTTGGAGCTCTCCTGGTTGGCAGAATTGTCAATAATATGGAAAAGTGCAGGACTAAAAAGGGAGCTGAAAAAGGTTATTTTGAATATGGCGGTTCAACAGTAGTTCTTATATTTAAAAAGGATGCAATCATACCGGATGAGGATATACTGGTAAATACAGTAGCTGGATATGAGACTAAGGTTAACATGGGCGAGAAAATAGGCACATCGGTTTATATAAGGTGATATATTGTTTTCTGCAGAAAGAGATTGATAATATTAGGAAGATAGCTTTTATGTCTGTGATAAGATGTAGGAGCTGTCTTTTTATTTTAGCAGATTTATATACAATCTATCCTTTCTTTCAGTATTTATGGGGGTTCAGAGAGATTTTTAGACATAAAAAAAGTAGCGAGAGAGGGATTTGAACCCACGACACCACGGGTATGAACCGTGTGCTCTAGCCAACTGAGCTATCTCGCCATATATTATATTGTATGCAAACCACATACATTAGGACTTAATGTCCTAAGTGGGACCTACAGGGCTCGAACCTGTGACCCTCTGCTTGTAAGGCAGATGCTCTCCCAGCTGAGCTAAGATCCCGTTCGTTTGTCTGCGTTTTGTCTCACGCAAACTGCTTCGCTATTATAATATTAAAATGCACTAGTTGTCAACACTTTTTTTGAAAAAAATTAAAAAATATTACCTTTTTTTAAACTTAAACAATGAAGTGTACAAGTTGCATAAAAAATGTATATTAAACTTGTGATAATAGGCAAAAATACATAAAAGGACTTGAAAAAATAAAACATGTATGCTATTTTATAACTACCATTACAAATACTTTTTACAAGATTTTATTTTCATATTGAATTCTAGTTTCTAACAAAGATTAGAATTCTCCCTCCTTTCATCATAATGGTATATAATTCCATTGTGAGTATTATTTTTCTCCCCTGCGATCTTAAAGATAAAGATTGCAGGGGCTTTTAAAATGTTTCTAATCAATTTCAATTATTCTAATTTATTTCAACTGTCAATAATTCCAATCTCCAATTTATTTCCAATTCCAATTTCCAATGTAATTCCACTTGACACATCACATAAAAATGAGATAAATTATTAATAAAAGGTTTGGATAAACTAACAAGTGTTAGAACCACACATCCTAAAATAGTCTCATACAACCGTCAATATTTAAAAGTATGAAATTTTAAAAGTATGAAATTATTAAATAAGTGGTGGGATATAATTCTGACAGATTATTAAATTATTTAAATAAAGGATGGATAAATAATATGATAAAAAAACGTCTGGTACAGATAGTACCTGATAGCAAAAAATACATAGCGGGTAATGTGTTGTTTCAATGGATAGCTCTTATATCGAACATAGTTTTTATGACTATGATAACGTCTTTTATAGCAACACTTGCAGTAACAAAGGATACAGGGAATTTAAAACAAAGAATATTACAGCTTGCAGCAGTTTTGGCTGTATGTTTTTTGATTCGTTTCATATGCAATATATTTTCAGCAAGAATGAGTTATAAATCATCTAAGACGGTAAAGAAAACATTAAGGAATCTTATATATGAAAAGCTGTTAAGATTGGGGACTTCATATAATGAAAAGATAAAGACATCAGAGCTTGTGCAGATAACGGTAGAAGGTGTAGACCAGCTTGAAACATACTTTGGTGCATATCTTCCGCAGTTTTTTTATGCAATGCTGGCACCACTGACACTTTTTGTATATGTATGCACTATAAATGTTACATCAGCAGTTATTCTTCTTATATGCGTACCTTTGATACCTGTATCTATAGCAGCAGTCCAGACATGGGCAAAAAAGTTGCTATCTAAGTATTGGGATCAGTATACAGCACTTGGTGATACATTTTTAGAGAATCTTCAGGGACTTACAACTCTTAAGATATACCAGGCGGATGAATATAAAAACAGGCAGATGAATGAAGAGTCGGAAAAGTTTAGGAAAATCACAATGAAGGTGCTGACAATGCAGCTGAATTCTATTTCTATTATGGATTTTGTTGCATATGGAGGTGTTGCACTTGGGCTTATTGTATCCGTACTTCAGTTTAGAAGTGGACATATAGATATGGCAGGCTGTCTGCTTATTATTCTTTTATCAGCAGACTTTTTTATACCTATGAGACAGCTCGGGTCATTCTTTCATATAGCTATGAATGGAATGGCTGCAAGTGATAAGATATTTCATTTTCTTGATATGAAAGAAAGTGAGAAGGGGAATCAGGAGTTTCCGGACAATCATAATATAAGCTTTAGAAATGTGCAGTTTGCGTATGAAGCACAAAGACCAATATTAAAAAATATTAATGTTGAATGTCCGATGGGAAGTTTTACTGCAATAGTAGGAGAGAGTGGATGTGGTAAGTCTACATTTGCTGGTATTCTTACAAAAAAGAATGAAAATTTTGGAGGAAGCGTAACTATAGGTGGAGTAAGGCTTTCAGATATAAGCGAAAAATCATTAATGGAAAATGTTACGTACATAAGTCACCAGAGTTATATGTTTAAAGGAACTATAAGAGATAATCTGCGCATGTCAGATCCTGATGCTGCAGATGATAAAATGTGGGAAGTCTTAAGACATGTAAAGCTTGATGGTTATATAAAAGAGCAGGGTGGCCTTGATATGAAGCTTAATGAGCAGGCATCTAACCTGTCGGGTGGACAGAGACAGAGACTGGCACTTGCAAGGGCACTTATGCGTGATAACAGTGTATATATATTTGATGAGGCGACATCTAATATAGATGTTGAGAGCGAGGATGATATTATGGCAGAGGTTCATAATCTTGCCAGAACAAAAACGGTTATTCTTATATCACATCGTCTTGCTAATGTTGTTAAAGCTGACAATATATATGTGTTTAGCGATGGATATGTAGCTGAATGTGGAAAACATGAAGCACTTCTTGAAAAAAATGGTATATATGCCAGCTTGTGGAATACACAGTGTGAAATGGAAAATATATAAAACGTGTATAGAAATGAGGATTAGTATGAATAATGAGATAAAGAGACGTAGTGGATTAACTGTTATGTTAAGACTTATAGGACTTGTTAAGCCACTTACAGGATATATGATTATAGCTATATTTATGGGTCTTGCAGGTCATCTGTGTGCATCCTTTATAACGATATTTGGAGGATATGCAATACTTGATGCTTCTGGTTATGATACAGGTTTATCACTTAAGGTTATATTTATAAGTGTTATTGTTTTTGCACTTGTAAGGGCTGGATTTCGATATGCAGAACAGTCATGCAATCATTTTATAGCATTCAGATTGTTAGCTATTATAAGAGATGAGGTGTTTAAAGCGTTAAGAAACTTGTGTCCTGCAAAGCTTGAGGGCAGGGACAGGGGAAATCTCATATCGGTTATAACATCAGATATAGAGCTTCTTGAGGTGTTTTATGCACATACAATATCACCAATAGCAATTGCTGTTTTGTATACAGTTATAATGTGTGTATATATAGGTTCATTTCACTGGATATTAGCAGTAGTTGCGCTTGTTGCTTATATTGTGACAGGTGTAGTTATACCGCTTTTGGCATCAAAGGCTGGTGGCGATGATGGCATGGTTTATCGTACAAAGTCAGGTGAGCTTAGCAGCTTTGTGCTGGATAGCTTAAGAGGTGTGCAGCAGATAATACAGTATGGTTTTGGAAATAAAAGGCTTAATGCCATGAATATGCAGACTGATGAACTTTCAGAGTATTCCAGACGTATGAAAGATAAGGCTGGTATTAATACAGCAGTTACTAATGTATGTATACTTGTGTTTGATATCATAATGTTATTTACAGGGGCTTTTCTTTATGCTTGTGGAAGTATAGGCTTTGATGGAGTACTTCTTACATCAATAGCTCTATTTTCATCGTTTGGACCAGCTGTTGCATTGGCGTCACTTGGAAGCACATTGCAAAGCACATTTGCAGCAGGAAACAGAGTGTTAAATATACTTGATGAAAATCCGGTTGTTGATGAGGTTTCTGGAGAGGAAAATGCTGTTTTTGATGGGATAAGTTCAGAAAATGTTACATTTTCATATGATGATGAAAAGATACTGGATGATTTTTCTATAAATATATTAAAAGGTGAAGTTACAGGAATAGTTGGAAAGAGTGGTAGTGGAAAGTCAACGCTTCTTAAACTTTTTATGAGATTCTGGGATACAGATAGTGGAACAATAAGCATAGGAAAGCGTGATATAAGGACTGTTAATACTAATGACCTTAGAAACATGGAAAGCTATATGACACAGGATACTCATCTTTTTTGTGACAGTATCAGAAATAATATAAGAATAGCAAGGCTTGATGCGACTGATGAGGATATAGAAAATGCCTGCAAAAAGGCATCAATACATGATTTTATCATGACACTTCCTAAAGGGTATGACACGCCTGTTGGTGAACTTGGTGATACACTATCTGGTGGAGAGAAACAAAGGATAGGTCTTGCAAGAGTGTTTTTGCATGATTCAGACCTTGTGCTTTTAGATGAACCAACAAGTAATCTCGACAGCCTGAATGAAGCAGTTATACTTAAGTCAATAGCTAAGGAAAGAAATGATAAGACGGTTGTGCTTGTATCGCATAGACAGTCTACGATGAGAATAGCTGACAGGACATATTCGGTTGAGCGCGGAAGAGTAAGTTAGATGATATGATATAAAGCCAGAGTTAAAGCTCTGGCTTTGCTGACATAGAGTGAAAGAGGTATGTAAGATGAAAAGAAAAAATACAGATATTAACAGAAAACGTGAACAGGAAAAAGAGATGGTCACGCAGATGATACAACTGTATTGCCGTGGTAATCATAATACAGGAAGCCTTATGTGCAGTGAATGTCAGGAACTGGCAGAATATGCCAGTATGAGAAGCGATAGATGTCCATTTATGGAAACAAAGACATTTTGTTCTAATTGTAAGGTGCATTGCTATAAGCCTGATATGAGGGAAAAGATTAAAGCGGTTATGCGATATTCAGGTCCAAGGATGATATTACATCATCCTGTAGCAGCAGTAAGACACCTGATATTGACGAAAAGAGAAAAAAGACAGCTGGATAAGAAGTGATGCTGGATGTATCAAGGTGGTAGTGCGATAAAATATAAACATATAATAATGCTATGTTTATTAATATGTGCTTGTAAATGTTATAAAAATGTGTTTTACTTATAAAGATAAGAATAAATTTGAAAATATACGATATCATAGAAAGGTATGGTTAGCATATGAGAGTTGGACTGGGTTATGATGTTCACAAATTAGTTGAAAATAGAAAACTTATTCTTGGCGGCGTGGAGATACCATATGAGAAGGGACTTCTTGGACATTCAGATGCTGATGTACTTCTTCATGCTATCATGGATGCACTCCTTGGTGCAGCAGCACTTGGAGATATAGGAAAGCATTTCCCGGATTCTGATGACAGATACAAGGGAATATCAAGCATGAAGCTTTTAGAGCATGTTGGTGCGCTTCTTGATGAGAATAATTATATTATAGAGAATATAGATGCAACTATTATTGCACAAAGACCTAAGATGCGTCCGTATATAGACACTATGCGTGAGAATATAGCAAAGACGCTTAAGCTTGATATTAACCAGGTGAATATCAAAGCAACAACAGAAGAAGGACTTGGATTCACAGGAACAGGAGAAGGTATATCATCACAGGCTATATGCAGTCTTGTTTCAGTGTCTAATTATATATATGGTGATTCTGATATGACAAACTGTTGCAGCGGCTGTAACGGATGTGCTGCAAAAAGAGAAGTATAAAGAACATAAATATACAACAGCATATCTGAGATAAAATACATCATATAATGAATTAAGATCATATGAATAGTTAGGAAGTTATCAGATATGAAATATTTAGATTTTATAAAGCAGGAAATGGCTGTGATTATGGATAGGGATCCAGCTATCAAAACTAAGATGGAGGTGTTTCTTTATCCTAGTTTCTGGGCGTTGTTAAAGTATAGAAAAGCTCATAAATTATATGAGAAAGGCCATTTTTACAGAGCCAGGAGATTATCACAAAAGACTGCAAGAAAGACGGGTATAGAGATTCATCCAGGTGCTACAATAGGTGAAGGATTGTTTATTGATCATGGACACGGTGTTGTTATTGGTGAGACTACTATTATCGGGGATAATGTAACACTTTACCAGGGAGTAACTCTTGGTGGAACTGGTAAAGAGCAGGGCAAGAGACACCCGACACTTGGAAGCAATATTATGATAGGTGCAGGTGCAAAGGTACTTGGTTCTGTTACTATAGGTGACAACTGTAAGATAGGTGCAGGTTCAGTTGTTGTAAAGGATGTTCCAGCGAATTCTACAGTAGTTGGTGTTCCAGGCAGAATTGTTATAAGGGATAATGTAAGGGTTGAAACTGATCTTGATCAGATACACCTCCCAGATCCGGTTATGAACGAGATAGAAAAGCTTAGGGAACAGAATCAGAAGTTAAAGAAGCGGCTTGCCAAGCTTGAGAATTCGGTTAATGAATCAAGAAGAGATGAAGATGACGAGTAACATATAGGCAAGGATATATGTTATGCGTAGAAATGAGGATGTTATGAAGATATATAATACACTTTCAAGACGTAAGGAAGAGTTTAAGCCTTTAGAAGAAGGAAAAGTTAAAATGTATGTATGCGGTCCTACTGTATATAATCTTATCCATATAGGAAATGCAAGACCTATGATAGTGTTTGATACAGTAAGAAGATATCTGGAGTATAAAGGATATGATGTAAACTATGTATCAAACTTTACTGATGTAGATGATAAGATTATTAAAAAAGCTATTGAAGAGGGTGTTACAGCAGAAGAAATATCTAAAAGATATATAGAAGAATGCAAGAAGGATATGGCAGGCATGAATATAAAGCCGGCTACAACCCATCCACTTGCAACTAAAGAAATAGATGGAATGATAAGCATGATCAAAACACTTGTCGATAAAGGTTATGCATACGAAAAGAATGGAACTGTATATTACAGAACAAGAAAGTTTGAAGGTTATGGAAAGCTTTCTAAGAAGAATATAGATGATCTTGAAGCAGGACATAGAGATGATGCACATAAGCTTAAGGTTTCAGGTGAGGATGAGAAGGAAGATCCACTTGATTTCGTGTTATGGAAGCCTAAGAAGGACGGAGAGCCATACTGGGAATCACCATGGAGCGAGGGACGTCCAGGATGGCATATAGAATGTTCTGTTATGGCAAAGAAGTATCTTGCAGATGAGATAGATATACATGCAGGAGGAGAGGATCTTATATTCCCACACCATGAGAATGAAATAGCACAGTCAGAAGCTGCGAATGGTGTTCCTTTTGCAAAGTACTGGATGCATAATGCATTTCTTAATATAGATAACAAAAAGATGTCAAAGTCACTTGGAAACTTCTTTACAGTAAGAGATATAGCAAAAGAATATGACCTTCAGGTGTTAAGATTCTTCATGCTTTCTGCACATTACAGAAATCCGATTAATTTCAGCCATGAGCTTATGGAATCAGCGAAGAACAGTCTTGACAGAATAGTGACATCAGTTATGAATCTTACACATCTTGAAAAGACAGCTGCTGATTTACCTATGACAGATGAAGAACAGAAGGTGCTTGATTTAACAAAGGATATTTATAAGAAGTTTGAAGCAGCCATGGATGATGATTTTAATACAGCGGATGCTATATCAGCGGTATTTGAACTTGTAAAGCTGGCTAATTCCAACTCATCAGAGACTGATACAAAGGCTTATATTACAGCACTTAAGGAAAGCATAGTAAAGCTTGCAGACATACTTGGACTTAATGTTGTTAAGGAGGAAGAACTTCTTGATGAAGATGTGGAAGCACTTATTAATGAAAGACAGCAGGCAAGAAAAGACAGAAACTTTGCAAGGGCTGATGAGATAAGAGATGAGCTTACTGCTAAGGGAATTGTTCTTGAAGATACAAGAGAAGGTGTCAGATGGAAGAGAGCATAATAAAAAGTGATAGTCATATAGAAGGTATAAGTAAGGACAATCTTACATATGATATATGGAAGAGTCTGGGACTTAAAGAGGTGAGTCCCAGACAGCTTTCTCCACTTGTGCTTGCTTATATAGGTGACAGCATATTTGACCTTGTGGTGAAAACTATGATAGTTACAAAGGGCAACACACAGGTTAATAAGATGAACAGAATGGCAAGCAGTATAGTAAAGGCCGAGTCACAGTCTAAGATGATAGGATATATTGAGGATAAGCTGTCAGAGGAAGAGGAAGGCGTGTATAAAAGAGGCCGCAATGCCAAGTCATATACATCTGCTAAAAATGCTTCTATAAGTGACTATAGACGTGCAACAGGTTTTGAAGCACTTATGGGATATCTGTACATGTCAGGAAGATATGAACGTATGTGTGAGCTTATAAAAGATGCACTGGATTATCTTGAGAGTGAAAAAAGCGATAAGTGATATCTGATTATGTGTAACGAATCTGTACAGCAGAAATAGGAGTTTAAGATAATGCGATATAAGGAATTAACATTTGAAGGACGTAATGCGGTTCTTGAGGCATTTCGTTCAGGAAAGACAATAGATAAGCTATATATACTTGATGGGTGTCAGGATGGACCAGTTAAGAGCATAGTCAGGGAAGCAAAGAAGACATCCACAATCATCAGCTATGTAGAGAAGGAGAGACTTGACAGGCTTGCTAATACAGGACATCATCAAGGAGTAGTTGCTATAGGTGCAGCTTACGAATATGCTGATGTTGAGGATATACTTGAGGCTGCCAGAAGCAAGGGAGAAGATCCGTTTATATTTATACTTGATGAGATAGAAGATCCTCATAATCTTGGTGCTATCATAAGAACAGCTAATCTGGCTGGTGCGCATGGTGTTATTATACCTAAAAGAAGAGCTGTAGGGCTTACAGCTACAGTTGCCAAGACATCTGCAGGAGCTATAAACTATACACCAGTAGCTAAGGTAACTAACATAGCAGCTACTATAGAGTCACTTAAGAAAGAGGGACTATGGTTTGTATGTGCCGATATGGGTGGAGAGACTATGTATAACCTTAATCTTAAAGGACCTATTGGACTTGTTATAGGTAACGAAGGAAATGGCGTGAGCAGACTGGTAAAGGAAAAGTGTGATTTTGTTGCATCTATTCCTATGAAAGGTGATATAGATTCACTTAATGCATCAGTGGCAGCAGGTGTTATGGCATTTGAAATAGTAAGGCAGAGAAGCATGTAGATAACAGCTAAAAAGAATGAGGTGTTTGTGTCTATGGAACATTATGAGTTATACAGCGATGAAGAGCTTGTAAGCATGTATCGTAATGGCGATGAGAGAGCCGTAGATGCGATTATGGAAAGATATAAGAATCTTGTAAGAAAAAAGGCACATGCTATGTATATAGTTGGTGGAGAAAAAGATGATCTTATACAGGAAGGTATGATTGGGTTATATAAAGCGGTGACCACATACGATAAAGATAAGGAAGCCTCGTTTATGACATTTGCATCACTATGTATCAATGGACAGATAATGAATGCAGTTAAAGCTTCAAACACCAAGAAGAATGCACCTTTAAATGGCTATATTTCACTTGATGAGCCAGTAAACAGTGCTGATGATAATGCTGACATGAAGCTTGTGGACACATTGGCTGGCATATACGAACAGAATCCGGAGCTGCTGTATATAGACAGGGAATATACGGGGAATCTGGAACAAAGGGTTTTTGAAACATTAAGCCCATTGGAAAAGAATGTCATAAAACTGCTTATGGGTGGAAAAGACTATGTAAAAATAGCGCAAGAACTAAATCGTCCCCCCAAATCTATCGATAATGCCATACAACGTGCCAGAACTAAGATAGGAAAGGCAATAAGTCAAAATAATACTTGATAAATTCATGCAAAAATGATATAAATAGAATTGCTGTTATATAAAACAGCAATTATGCTATTGTAGCTCAGTGGTAGAGCACTTCATTGGTAATGAAGAGGTCGGGGGTCCAATTCCCCTCAATAGCTTGCGCGAGTAACGATGAGAATACAAAAGTATATTGCTGATTATTTATATTAAGTTATCAGCAGTCCAGAGTCAGAAGAAATAATAGAAGCCACCAGCGGTATGCTTGCATGCAAGCTGGTGGCTTCTGTTATTTCTTCTGGTGTATACGCTGGCTTTTTGGCGTATACGCCGGTTATATCAATAACAATGCCTGCCATTGTTATTGATATAACAGACTCTGGACTGCGTAAATGTAACAGTATAATAATAATCAACAAATAAAACTGAATATATTCGAGGAGAACCGCGACATCCGAATCAGATAACTGATTCGGATGCATCGTTACCCGCGCAACCTACTCGATCACAACAGCCTGATAATAATATCTCTTATAATAATCTTCAAACTTATCCATATCCCTTTCTACAATTCCATAAGTAGGATCGGCAAGAGTGACAGTCCTTTTAACAATATCGTATCCTGCCAGTGCGACACAATGTTCATTTCTTGGCCAGGTAAATACAGTTCCATCATCAAGAACAACTTCGTTATATTTGATTTCGGTAACATTATAATCAAAGCATGTCCATACAATAACAGGATGACCATTGGCCAGCTGTGCATATAGCATTTCTGGTGGCTGATAACTCATTATATAAGCTGAATATCTGATATCATTTGCTTTGAAAAATGCATTTGCAGCATTTGCAATGGCAGGTGCAAAGCAGCCGCTTCCAGAAGATTTCCATGGAGAACCCCAGAAGTATTCAACAAAGCAGCCTTTAGTTGCTATATCCTTCATATCAAGATAATTCCTTGCAAGCTCTTCTTTGTCTATGTTATAGCCAAGATAGTGTAAAACCTCAGCAAGTGCTGTTATTTCACAGCCGGTAGGAAGCTGTGGGTATTGGCTTATGTAAGGAATATCAAGGCTGAAACTATCAGGATAGTTAGTGTTATCAAGGCTGCTTATGGAATATTCATTCACGGCTGATTTTATATAGTCAGGTTCAATAGATGAGGTTTCTATAATGTTATCAACAGACATTGATAGAGAACTATCTGGTTTATGGTTATTGTGATTATTAAAAAAATAATAAATAAACAATGTAATAAGTATGATTAATGATAGAAAAAGCATTACAAGTGGTGCTCTGCTATTGTGCTTTTTAGTGTTCATTATTATATACCATCCTTTAATTTCTTAAAATGTGCAATTCACGCGCAGTTTTAATAGCCTGTCTTCACACATATCCATATATCGTTTGGCATAATCAAGAAGTGTAAACATCGGCTTTATACATGTAATTTCTGAAAGCAGAAACGACTTTTTATACTTTTGACACTTACATCATTATATAAAAATAACCATAATAACTCAAGATAAGTTCTTTAGATAGTTAATTTAGTCAGCCAGCACAATGGTTATGTAAACTGGATTGAGGAAACTTGTTATAACGGCCGTATAGGAAAATGGCGTTTAAAAGCAAGATATTATTATTTTGCAAAGTTATTTCATAAACCCATTGCTTGAAACTGCTTACTTGTGTTATTATAACAGTTGTGGTTTTATGTATATTCATAAAGCAGCTAAAGTTATATGCTATATTTAAGTATTAGCAGAATGGAGGAAACTATGGTAAAAGCTATTGTTGGTGCTAACTGGGGAGATGAAGGTAAGGGTAAGATTACAGATATGCTTGCTGAAGAATCTGATATCGTTGTAAGATTTCAGGGAGGAAGTAATGCCGGACATACAATCATAAACGATTACGGTAAGTTTGCGTTGCATCTTCTTCCATCAGGTGTATTCTACAACCATATTACAAGTGTTATTGGAAATGGTGTTGCCCTTAACATTCCTTATCTTATAAATGAGATTAAGAGCATTACAGACAGAAATGTTCCAATGCCTAAGATTCTTGTGTCAGATAGAGCACAGATTATGATGCCTTATCATATTGATTTTGATACATATGAGGAAGCAAGACTTGCAGGTAAGTCATTTGGTTCAACTAAGTCAGGAATTGCTCCATTCTATTCAGATAAATACGCAAAGATTGGTTTTCAGGTTAGTGAGTTGTTCGGAGATGAAGAAGCACTTAAGGAAAAGATTGCTAATGTATGTACATTAAAGAATGTTATGCTTGAGCATCTTTATCATAAGCCACTTCTTAAGGAAGAGGATATATTTAATACACTTATGGAGTACAAGGAGATGGTTAAGCCATTTGTATGCGATACATCAGCATTCCTTCATCAGGCTCTTAAGGATGGAAAGAAGATTCTTCTTGAAGGACAGTTAGGTTCTCTTAAGGATCCAGACCATGGAATATATCCTATGGTTACATCATCTTCAACACTTGCACCTTACGGCGCTATTGGTGCAGGTATTCCAGCTGCATCTATCCAGGATGTTGTTACAGTAGTTAAGGCATACTCATCAGCAGTAGGAGCTGGCGCATTTGTAAGTGAAATATTTGGTGATGAAGCTGACGAGTTAAGAAAGCGCGGCGGTGATGGCGGCGAGTTCGGTGCTACAACAGGACGTCCAAGAAGAATGGGATGGTTTGATGCAGTTGCAACACGTTATGGTGTACGTATGCAGGGAACAACAGAGGTTGCTCTTACAGTAGTAGATGTATTAGGATATCTTGATGAGATACCTATCTGCGTAGGTTATGAGATAGATGGAAAGGTTACTAAGGACTTCCCAACAACTTCAGAACTTGAAAAGGCTAAGCCAGTACTTAAGGTACTCCCAGGCTGGAAGTGTGATATAAGGGGAATCAAGAACTACGAAGACCTTCCAGAAGCCTGCCGCAACTATGTAGAAACTATTGAAAAGGAAATCGAAGCTCCTATAACAATGGTATCAAATGGACCAGGAAGACATGAGATTATTCATAGAGTAAGCTCTTATGGAAAGTAAAATTTAAAATTAAAATATAGATTTATATTGATGAGCGTAAATTAGCGATGATTAAGAAAGTATATTCTTAATCATCGCTATTGTTGATACTACTGTTTACGACCTGAAAGATATTTATACATAAGCATCATTGCGTAAGCAACAACGGGAAGTACAATATCGGTGAATACGAGTCCTTTGAATAAAGTATGGGCTGTTTCGTTGTCGATAAAGGCAGTTATGAGAGTGATGATAATAAGGGCAGCCCATGCGATTACAACTGCAAGAGCAGCTATTCTTTTAAATTTTTTCATGATATCTCCATTCTTGCGCTGCTTCTCAGCGCATCTCAAGTTTGTGCGAAGCACAAAT
>ERZ838839.1620-NODE-1620-length-20496-cov-2.941686_pt1 | contig 20496 bp, 10 predicted proteins | sample MGYA00519909_ERZ838839 | MGnify/ENA primary metagenome ERZ838839 (study PRJEB31850, sample SAMEA3708843) | human gut metagenome | biome: human gut; feature: human-associated habitat; material: faeces | place: China | collected 2014 ... | reverse complement strand
AAGGCGGCATTCAGGTAGAAGGTGCTGTTTTGATGCCTTCTTATATGAAGAATGACGAGCAGAAGGCTATTTTTGCCAATGCTAAGGTGAATGATGTATTGGTATTTAATCCGAATGCGGCTTACGACGGTCATGATGCAGAAATCGCTTCTTTGCTGAAAATTGAAAAAGAAGCTGCTGCTGAAATGAAATCTAACTTTAGCTTTCAGGTAGAAGAAATCACTCGTTTTGTTCCGGGTGATTTGAATCAAGAACTTTTTGACCAGGTATTTGGCAAAGATGCCGTGAAGACTGAAGAAGAATTCCGTGCGAAAGTAAAAGAAGGAATTGCTGCACAGTTTGTTGCTGATAGCGATTACAAATTTTTGATCGATGCTCGTAAGATGTTGATGGAAAAGGTTGGCAAACTCGAATTCCCGGATGCATTATTGAAACGTATCATGCTTCTCAATAATAAGGAGAAAGGTGAGGAATTTGTAGCAGAAAACTATGAAAAGAGTGTAGAAGAGCTGACATGGCACTTGATTAAGGAGCAGTTAGTTAAAGACAATGAGATCAAAGTAGAGCAGGAAGATGTTATCAATATGGCAAAAGATGCTACAAAAGCTCAGTTTGCTCAGTATGGTATGATGACTGTGCCTGAAGATATTCTTGAAAACTATGCTCAGGAAATGCTGAAGAAGAAAGAAAATGTAGACGGTTTAGTAGGTCGTGTAGTGGAAGCTAAGTTAGCTACAGCGCTGAAGGCTAAGGTGACATTGAATAATAAGACCGTTTCAATGGAAGAATTTAACAAAATGTTCGAATAGTACTTCCCTTGTGGAAAGAACATAGGATCATAGGAACACAGAGTTTTTATAAAATTATAACTCTGTGTTTTTTTTGTCTCTGTGTTCTTTTTTGTTTCTTTGCAGTTACATTATAAATAAAAAAGAAAGGAACTTGAAAATGGATGATTTTAGAAAATACGCTACCAAGCATTTAGGAATGAATGGCTTGATGCTGGACGATGTGATTAAATCGCAAGCAGGGTATTTAAATCCTTATATTCTTGAAGAAAGACAACTCAACGTGACACAACTCGATGTGTTCTCACGTTTGATGATGGACCGCATTATTTTTTTAGGCACTCAGATTGATGATTATACTGCAAATACATTGCAGGCACAGCTGTTATATCTGGATTCGGTAGATCCGGGTAAGGACATCTCTATTTATATCAATTCTCCGGGCGGATCGGTGTATGCCGGATTGGGCATTTATGATACTATGCAGTTTATCTCGAGCGATGTGGCTACCATTTGCACGGGGATGGCGGCATCGATGGCTGCTGTTTTGTTAGTAGCGGGTGCCGAGGGGAAGCGTTCGGCATTGAAGCACTCTCGTGTGATGATACATCAACCGATGGGAGGCGCGCAAGGACAAGCTTCGGACATTGAAATCACTGCCCGTGAAATTCAAAAATTGAAAAAAGAACTTTATACTATCATTGCCGATCATTCTCATACTGATTTTGATAAGGTTTGGGCCGATTCGGACCGAGATTATTGGATGACTGCTGAAGAAGCCAAAGAATACGGTATGGTAGACGAAGTGTTGATTAAGAAATAAAAATGGCAGAATCGAAAACGAATAAAAAAAGATGCAGTTTCTGTGGTCGAACGGAAAATGAGGTCGGTTTCTTGATTACGGGAATGAACGGCTATATTTGCGATAGCTGTGCTACGCAAGCTTATGAGATAACCCAGGAAGCTCTTGGAGTAGGAAAAAAGACGACAGAAACTACAAAATTAAACTTGAAAGAACTACCTAAGCCGGTAGAGATAAAGACTTTTCTGGATCAGTATGTGATTGGGCAGGACGACGCAAAGCGATTTTTGTCTGTATCGGTATACAACCACTATAAACGGCTTTTGCAAAAGGATAGCGGCGATGATGTAGAGATTGAAAAATCAAATATCATCATGGTAGGAAGTACGGGAACAGGTAAAACATTGTTGGCGCGTACTATTGCAAAGTTGTTGCACGTACCGTTTACTATTGTAGATGCCACGGTATTGACAGAAGCCGGTTATGTGGGTGAAGACATTGAGAGTATTTTGACTCGTTTGCTTCAGGTTGCTGATTATAATGTGCCCGAAGCCGAACAAGGAATTGTCTTTATCGATGAAATTGATAAGATTGCACGTAAAGGTGATAATCCTTCCATCACTCGTGACGTTAGCGGTGAAGGTGTTCAACAAGGACTGTTGAAATTGTTGGAAGGATCTGTTGTGAATGTGCCGCCACAAGGTGGCCGTAAGCATCCCGATCAAAAAATGATTCCGGTGAACACGAAAAATATTCTGTTTATTTGTGGCGGTGCTTTTGACGGCATTGAAAAGAAAATTGCCCAGCGACTGAATACGCATGTGGTAGGTTATAGCGCTTCACGCAAGACAGCTACTATCGATAAAAATAACATGATGCAATATATTGCACCGCAAGACTTGAAATCGTTCGGACTGATTCCTGAAATTATCGGACGCTTGCCGGTGCTGACTTATCTGAATCCATTGGATCGGGATGCGCTTCGTGCTATCTTGACTGAACCGAAAAATTCCATTATCCGGCAATATGTCAAACTGTTTGAGATGGATGGCGTTAAACTGACATTCCAGAACGAAGTATTTGAATATATTGTCGATAAGGCGGTTGAGTATAAGCTCGGTGCGCGCGGATTGCGTTCTATCGTGGAGACAATCATGATGGATGTCATGTTTGAGATTCCTTCGGAAAATGCAAAAGAGTACGAAGTGACATTGGATTATGCAAAACAACAACTGGAAAAAGCAAATCTTGCGAGGTTGCAAACTGCTTAAAATCAAAAGGTAAGAGGTATAGGATGATTTATTTCTATTTTTTCTTGAAAAATATTAATCGGATTATGCTTGATATTTAAGAAGTTGTTTATAACTTTGTTAGAGCTCTTTTGCAAAAGGGGCTCTAAAGTAAAATCATGAACTGAATAAAACAACCTATTTAAAGATGGCAGGGAAGATTAATTTGACAGACCAGTTGAAACAGTATTTCGGGTTTGATAAATTTAAGGGAAATCAGGAAGCGATCATTCAGAACTTGCTCGATGGAAGAGACACTTTTGTGTTGATGCCTACGGGAGGAGGGAAGTCTCTGTGCTATCAGTTACCTTCTCTTTTGATGGAAGGTACGGGGATTGTTATTTCTCCGTTGATTGCACTGATGAAGAACCAAGTGGATGCTATGCGTAATTTTAGTGAAGAAGACGGCATTGCCCATTTTATCAATTCTTCATTGAATAAAGGTGCGATAGACCAAGTGAAGGCTGATATCCTTGCCGGAAAAACAAAATTGCTATACGTAGCTCCGGAATCATTGACGAAAGAAGAGAATGTTGAATTTCTGCGATCGGTTAAGATTTCGTTCTATGCAGTAGATGAGGCTCACTGTATTTCGGAATGGGGGCATGACTTCCGTCCGGAATATCGGCGAATACGTCCCATTATTAATGAAATAGGGAAGGCGCCTCTTATAGCACTTACTGCCACGGCAACTCCGAAAGTACAACATGATATTCAGAAAAATCTGGGCATGGTTGATGCGCAAATATTTAAGTCGTCATTTAATCGTCCGAATTTGTATTATGAGGTACGTCCTAAAACTGCAAACATCGACAGGGATATCATTAAGTTTATTCGGAATAATCCGGAGAAGTCCGGTATTATTTATTGTCTGAGCCGTAAGAAGGTGGAGGAACTTGCTGAAATACTTCAAGCTAACGGTATTAATGCAAGGGCATATCATGCAGGCATGGATTCTGCTACGAGAACTCAGAATCAGGATGATTTTCTGATGGAGAAGATCGATGTGATTGTGGCAACCATTGCTTTTGGTATGGGTATTGATAAACCGGATGTGAGGTACGTGATACATTACGATATACCGAAAAGCCTGGAAGGATATTATCAAGAGACAGGACGTGCCGGCAGAGACGGTGGTGAAGGCCGGTGTATTACCTTTTATACAAACAAAGACCTGCAGAAATTGGAAAAGTTCATGCAGGGCAAGCCAGTGGCAGAGCAGGAAATAGGTAAGCAGCTTTTATTAGAGACTGCTGCATATGCCGAATCATCTGTTTGCCGTCGTAAGACTTTATTGCATTACTTCGGTGAGGAGTATTTGGAAGATAATTGTGGAAATTGTGACAACTGTTTAAACCCTAAAAAACAAGTGGAGGCTCAAGAATTATTGTGTGCTGTGATTGAAGCGATCATAGCGGTAAAAGAAAACTTTAAAGCAGATTATATAATAGATATTTTACAAGGAAGAGAAACTTCCGAAGTACAGGCACATTTACACGAAGATTTGGAAGTGTTCGGTTCCGGTATGGGAGAGGAAGATAAGACTTGGAATGCTGTGATCCGTCAAGCGTTGATAGCCGGATATCTAAGCAAGGATGTGGAAAATTATGGCCTGTTGAAAGTAACAGAGGATGGGTACGCATTCTTGAAGAAACCGAAGTCGTTCAAGATAACCGAAGACAACGACTTCGAAGAAGTAGAGGAAGAAACTCCGGCCCGTGGTGGAGGATCTTGTGCGGTAGACCCTGCGCTTTATTCTATGCTTAAGGATTTGAGAAAGAAGCTGTCTAAGAAACTGGAGGTACCGCCTTATGTGATTTTTCAGGATCCTTCTCTAGAAGCGATGGCTACGATTTATCCGGTGACGCTTGAAGAATTACAGAATATTCCGGGAGTCGGTGCAGGAAAGGCCAAACGTTATGGTGAAGAGTTCTGTAAGCTGATTAAGCGTCATTGCGAGGAAAACGAGATTGAACGTCCCGAAGATTTGCGTGTACGTACGGTAGCCAATAAATCTAAGTTAAAAGTTTCTATTATTCAAGCTATCGACCGTAAAGTAGCTTTGGACGATATTGCATTGTCAAAAGGAATAGAGTTTGGAGAATTGTTGGATGAGGTAGAAGCAATCGTTTATTCGGGTACAAAACTGAATATAGATTATTTCCTTGATGAAATTATGGATGAGGATCATATGCTTGATATCTATGATTATTTCAAAGAATCAACTACCGATAAGATAGATGATGCACTTGATGAGTTGGGTGATGATTTTGCGGAAGAAGAGGTTCGCTTGGTTCGTATTAAGTTTATATCAGAAATGGCTAATTAAAAAAGAGAGTAGAGCGGATTTTTGGAAAAAATAGAAAGAGGGTGTGTCAAAACGTAATTTGATGAAAGGACAACTTTTAATCTGAAACTTGACTCCCTAAATCAATGATGAAAAGAGCCATATCATTACTCAAAAACAGAGTTTGATATGGCTCTTTTATAATTGTTAGTTACAATCTATAACTTATTAGAGTGGTCATTTTAGTTTTGACACACCCTCTTTTCCCGTAGAGAAACGACCTGATTCTCTACGGGAAAAAATGTCTTCATCTAATATGCTGATAGCCAGCCCTGTGTGTTTTATTTTCCCTGTGTATTATCTTTACTGTAAAAGAAACTCTGTTTTTATTTTTAAGTAACCTGCCGTTTTGTTTAAATCATTACAATTTTAGTTTTTGGATAACTGATGGGAGTAGTGAATTTTTTGTTTCTTAGACTTATTGTCTAATTCCCTATTATTTTTTGCTTGTGTCGGTTAGCGAATCGGCTGTTTTCAGTACTTAATTCTGTGAGGTTTTTCCATTCTTATTTATAATTACTTTTCGAATTCCTTCTGATAGGTTGTCATTACCTTAATCGGTATATCTGTTCCATAAAATGATATGGAGGTTCTATTTCATGGATATTGCCCCTGCTGTTACTACGAATTTTCTATTTTTTGCTTGTATTTTGCAATTTTAAGATATACGAATCGGCTACTTTTGGCTAACAAAGTAATGCATCTGTTAATTTTTAAATTTAATAAAATGAAGAGACGAAATTGTATATTTAAGTATTCGCTTTGCTTATTGTTCATTCAGATATTATTCTTGGAAAGTGCTTGTGCCGATAGCCGTGAATTTTCTGCCGGTGAGTGGACGGTTCGTTTTAAAGACGAGACAAAGCAAATTGATTTGTTGAAGAATGGAGAGCTCATTTTGAGCGATGTGTTTGTTCGGTTCAATAATTCTTCAAATTACTATAATAGTTCCGAATATACAGATGTGAAGTTTACAAAGGATGAGATTACCGATGAGTTTGGCCCGGCTCAAAAATGTACGATACAGTATAAGAAAGAGGGTGCTCCTACCATCGAACAGATTTTTTATCTTTATTCTTCCAAAGATTTTTTTCTGACGGAAGTTTATCTTATTTCTGTGGATGGAAAGGTGTTGGTAACCAATTATATCTCTCCGATTTATACGACGGCGACCAATCAGTTCTTACCTCAGAACACTGACAATCGTCTATTGTTTGTCCCTTTTGATAATGATGGTTTTATAACTTACGGTTCGTTACCGTTGTCGCAATCAAAATCGACAAGTGCCATACACGCTTCCGGACCGTTGGCTCGCGATACGATTTCATTCGAAGTGACTTCCATCTTTAACGGTGGTAGCCAGAATGGTCTTGTGATTGGTTCCGTAGAGCATGATACTTGGAAGTCGGCTATACGTATGGTAGGATCCCGTGATAACCGGAGTATCACTAAATTAGAATGTTATAGCGGTGCCAGCCATTCAGCTACACGTGATGATAAGGTGCATGGTTCTATAAAAAGCACAACGGTGAAGTCATCCAGAATGTTTGTGGGTTTCTTTGATGATTGGAGATTGGGTATGGAAACGTTTGGAGAAGCGAATGCAGCCGTTGTTCCTAAACGGGAGTGGACTAAGGGGACCCCGTTCGGTTGGAATAGCTGGGGTGGCATGAGTACGCATGTGAATTATGAAGGAGTGCTTTCCGCCTCTGATTTTGTGAAAGAGCATTTGCAGGGGAAAGGCGGTTTTGGCGCAAGCGGAGTTGTTTTTGTCGGCTTGGATTCTTATTGGGATAACTTGAATTGGGAGCAGTTGGAAGATTTTGCCCGGCATTGTATTGCCAATGGGCAAGTGCCGGGTATTTACTGGACTCCGTTCAATGACTGGTTTCCGGACAATGAACGTGATATTGAAGGGAATAATGGCTATAAATACAGCCAATCACACTTAAAGGTGAACGGTCAGAAACGGAAATTATATGGTGCCGGCTGTATGGACCCTACAGCCCCGGCTACACTGTCAAGAATTAATTATTTCATTGATAAATTTAAAGCAGCCGGTTTTAAATATCTCAAACTGGATTTTCTTACTGCCGGTATGGTTGAGGCAGACAAATGGTATAATAAGGATATAACAACAGGTACCCAAGCCTTTAACTACGGGATGAAATATCTGCGTGAACGCTGTGGAGATGAAATGTTTATTGTCGAATCGATTGCTCCCCTTTTCCCCTATCAGTATGCGAATGCCCGTCGTATCAGCTGTGATGCTTGGGGAGAAATGTGGCACACCAATTACATGATGAACAGTTTGTCTTTCGGATGGTGGCTGGATCGCGTATATGCTTATAATGACCCCGACCATCTTGTGATGGGGGACCGGAGCGAAGCGGAAAATATGTCTCGTATCACAAGTGGAGCTGTAACGGGTTATTTCATGATTGGCGATAACTTATCGACTAAAGGAAATTATATCGGAACAGAGGTGTCACAGGAAAAGGTGAAGAAATTCGCTGTTAACGACCGGATCAATGCAGTTGTCAATCTTGGTAAAACGTTCAGACCGGCTTATGGTCATAAAGTATCCGGTTCTAACCGCTCGGTCGACCTGTTTACTTTAGAAACGGAAGACGCTTATTACATTGCTTATTTTAATTATGACGAAGGTGTGAAGAGTGGTGAACTGACTCTTCAGGATCTTGGGATCACTCCGGAGAAAGTTTCCGGTGGTATAGAGTGTTGGTCGGGAAATAGCATACAGATTCAAGAAGGAAAGCTTTCTTATAATTTACCTAAGCATCAGGCCGAAATTTACCATTTGTATAAAAAATGAGATTCATTGAAATTAAATAAATAGTATTATGAAAAGAAGTAACAAGATTAAATTTTTCACTTCCTTGTTGATGTGCTTTTTATTAGTAGGGTTCTTTTCTTGCAAAGATGATGATAATCAAAAGAAAGAACACGATCCTAATAAGCCGGTCACATTGACAGATTTTTATCCGAAAGAGGGAGGTATTGCAACTAAAATGATTCTTACCGGAGAAAATTTTGGAACAGATGCAAGTAAAATTAAAGTGTATTTTAATGACACGAAAGCGGCTGTTGTCCAGACAACAGGGGATAAAATTTATGTTATAACTCCTCGTAAACCGGGAGAAGATTGTGTCATATCTGTTTCTGTAGGTGATAATAAGGCAGAATTTGCTGAACATTTTACTTATCACATTCAGACTACGGTAACCACTCTTTGTGGAATGAAAGGAACCCCTGGTGTACAGACAGGTAATATGGCTCAAACCCAATTTCCTCATGTTACATATTTATCAATTGATATTGATCATAATTTATTTGTTTGCTGTCGTGAGTTAGATAGCTATTATGACAATAATAAAGTGATGTTGGTAAATGAAAGAGAAGATAAAAGTCAGATACTTATTCCGAATACCGGTGTACCTGCTAATCAGCCTTGTATGTCGGAGGACGGACAAACAGTATATATTCCGACAGATAACGCAACAGAATATTGGGAACTTTCATCGAAAAATATGTGGAGTCCGCGTAAATGTAATTTGCGTAAAGACCCAGATAGTCCAAGTTATGATATTGATTTTAAGCATTCTTTTGCGATGTGTAAATATGATGGTTTCATGTATACTCGTGTCAAGAATGGAACATTGTTGAAGTTCGATCCTAAAACAGGGTATGCATCTGTGGCAACAACTGGGTTAATGGTAGGTAGCGATTCATATATTTTATTTAGTCCATATAAGGGAGAAGAACACATCTTGTATTTAGCATATACAAATTCACATTGTATTTATACATATAATCTTAAGACAGGTGATCATACCTTGTATGCTGGTATGGCAAACCGTTCGGGATATGCAGATGGACCTTGTGAATATGCAATGTTTAATGAACCTCGTCAGATGATATTAACAGCAGATAATGAATTATTTTTAGCTGATACCAATAATCATGTTATTCGGAAAATCTCCAGAGATGGAATTGTCAGTACTGTAATCGGACAACCTGGTGAAGCGGGATATCAGGATGGTACCCCGGATAATGCGTTGTTTGATAGACCTTATGGGGTGGCTATAGATGATGATGGAACCATTTATATTGCTGATTATGAAAACCAATGTATACGCCGTCTCGCGATAGAATAAGAGTTGTGACTTTATTAAAATAATGCTGTAATGAGAAAATATATTTTATTATTGTTTTTGTTGTGTTGTTCTTTAGTGGCATTTGCACAGCAAAAGAGTACGTATACCGTATCAGGACAAGTTTTTGATGATATGGATATGCCGGTTCCAGGAGCTAATGTGTTTGTCAAGAACTCTCCGAATCGAGGGGCTATTACTGATCTTGATGGTAAATTCTCCTTGAAAGCAGAGAAAAACGATGTTGTTGTTATTTCATTTTTGGGATATCAACAAGAAGAGATTCTGATATTAAAGTCAGAAACTAACCTTGTCATTAAGTTAAAGCAAGATTCACAAGTACTTGAGGAGACAGTGATTGTAGGTATGGGTACCCAACGTAAAGCGAGTGTTGTAGGAGCTATTACTAATGTCGATATTGCAGATATACAGACACCGTCAACTAATATTAATAACATGTTGGGTGGGCGTATACCAGGAGTTATTTCAGTTCAGCGTAGTGGTGAACCTGGAAAGAATATTTCTGAGTTCTGGATACGTGGTATAGGTACTTTTGGAGCCAATAGTAGTGCTTTAGTGTTAATTGATGGTTTGGAAGGAAATCTAAGCGAAATTGATCCTTCGGATATTGAAAGTTTTTCTATTTTGAAAGATGCTTCTGCAACTGCTGTATATGGTGTACGTGGTGCAAATGGTGTCGTATTGATTACCACTAAAAGAGGTACAGCTGATAAGTTGCAAATTACTGGTCGTGCTAATCTAACAATATCACGTATGGTGAATATGCCCGAATATTTGGGAGCTTATGATTATGCAAAATTAGCTAATGAGGCTCGTGTAGTCAGGGGCAGTACTCCTTTGTATTCGAATATGGAGTTAGATTTAATAAGGTATCAACTTGATCCGGATTTATATCCGGATGTAAATTGGCAAAATGAGGTGTTGAACCGGACAGCTTTGCAACAAACTTATTATGTGAACGCAAAGGGAGGTGGTAGCCTTGCACGTTATTATTTAAGTTTGGGTATGTCTAATGAATCTTCTGCTTACAAGCAAGAGAAAACTTCTAAATATTCAACAAAAGTAGGATATCGTACTTATAACTATCGTGTTAATTTGGATATTAATTTGACGAAGACTACTTCTGTTTACTTTGGTTCTGACGGATTTGTCTCAGATAAGTCTGAACCGGGTAATGCTGACACAGACGGTCTTTGGGCTACTCAGCGTAATTTGACTCCATTAACAATTCCAAAAGTTTATTCTACGGGACAATTACCTGCCTATGGAGCAGATAATGCATATTCTCCGTATGTAATGCTGAATTATACCGGTATGAGTAGCACACGCCATTTCCGTGGAAAATCGACTTTGGAGTTAAAACAGGATTTATCCATGATCACTAAAGGATTAAGTGCCAGAGCTCAGGTGGCTTATGATACGGAAGTTAATTTGAAAGAAAAACGTTATGTACGTCCTGATATGTATTATGCCGAGGTACGCCGTTATACAGGAGAATTAGGATTGTATAAAAGATTGGAGAGTGAGCCTGTGAAGTATTCCCATGCGGATGAGCAATATTATAAGTTGCATTTTGAGGGAATGATGAATTATGAAAGAACGTTTGCACAGTACCATCGCTTGACCGGATTGCTTTACTACTATATGAGTAGTGAGCAGAAGATGAATAAAGATATTGATGAAAAAAATGAAAGTTTGAGAAGTATGTATGCTATTCCAATTCGTTATCAAGGACTTTCCGGTCGAATAACTTACGGATTACGGGATACTTATTTTGTGGACTTCAATTTTGGTTATACAGGTTCTGCTAATTTTGCCAAGAATGAACGGTTCGGATTTTTCCCAGCTGTCGCTGCTGGATGGGTGCCTACCGGCTATGATTGGGTACGTGAGAAACTTCCATGGTTGAACTTTTTAAAGATTCGCGGTTCGTATGGTACGGTAGGTAATGACCGCTTAACAAACGATCGCTTCCCTTATTTGACTTTGTTGAATATAAACACCGGAGGTGGTTGGGGGAGTACTAATGGTTCTGTAACGGAAGAATTGATAGGAGCTGATAATTTGAAATGGGAGGTTGCTAAGAAAGCAGATATCGGAGTTGAGGCGAAACTATTCGGTGAACGTCTGAATTTTGTAGTAGATTTTTTCCGTGACAAACGTGACGGCATTTATCAGTTACGTCAACAAATTCCGGAATATGCCGGTTTACAGAAGATGCCGAATGGTAATGTCGGAAAAATGATTAGTTATGGTTCGGATGGTAATGTTTCATATACACAGAGAATAAATAAGGATATGTCATTCACATTACGTGGAAACTTTACCTATTCGGCTAACGAGGTAAAGAATTGGGAGCAATCTTTACAAAAATATGAATATCAGAATTATTCAGGTTATGTAAATAATGCTTTCCGTGGCTATATTGCTTTGGGACTCTTCCGTGATGAAGCAGATATTGCAGCCAGTCCGAAACAGACTTTTGGTGATTATTTGCCAGGAGATATTAAGTATAAGGATGTGAATGGTGATGGGGTTGTTGATAAGGATGATCAGGTGCCTTTATCTTATCCGAATTATCCGCGTTTGATGTATGGCTTTGGTGGTGAATTCTGTTATAAAAACTTGACTGTCGGTGTTTTGTTTAAAGGTACCGGTAATACTGATTATTATTATGTGGATGACAATGGTTATTGGGATAAAGGGAAAAATGGAGAAGGGTATATACCATTTTATGGAGGAAAAACCGGTAATGTATTGAAGATTGTTGCTGATCAAAGCAATCGTTGGACTCCAGCCTCCTATTCTGGTGACCCTTCGACTGAAAATCCTAATGCAAGATTCCCACGTCTAAGTTATGGTAAAAGTGAGAATAACGCACAATTCTCCAGCTTCTGGCATGCAAATTCGCGTTATTTGAGATTACAGGAAATAAGTGTCAACTATAATTTGCCTGCTGGTAAAATCTTGAAGTATCTGGGAGTTCGTTCTCTTGATTTGCAATTTGTTGCTTCCGACTTATGTATCTGGAGTCCTATGAATTTATGGGATGCAGAACAGGCTGATCACAATGGTGGGGCCTATCCTATTCCACAGCGTTTCGCTTTCCAGATGTATGTGAATTTTTAAGGATTGTTTTTTGATTTAAAATAGAATGAGTATGAAATTCATAAATAAGAGTGTTTGGTTGGTTCCATGTTTATTATTGGGGCTAATGAGCTCATGTGATTTTTTGAGTGTTGACAAGTATTTTGATGATACATTGAAATATGACTCAGTGTTCTCAAATAAAACGAATTTAGAAAAATATTTATGGGGAGCTGCTGGTGAGCTACCGGATGAGAGTAAGATATTTGGAAATGACGCAACTCCCGGTATTACAGCGGCTGATGATATTTTTACATTAATGAATTATGACCTGTTTCATGGGAAAGCGTTGACGCTGGGACTTGTTTCTGCTGCAAATACTCAGGGACTTGGAGTTTGGGGATCTTGCTATAAAGTTATCCGTAAGGCTAATCTGATCTTGAGTAGAATGGATGAATGTAAAGATATCACTCCTTTAGAAAAGCAGGAAATGTTAGGTTATATTCACTTTATGCGTGGCTATGCTTATTATCATATTTTGATGAATTATGGTCCGGCTGTGCTTGTAGGCGATGAAGTGATGAACACCAATGAAGAGGCGGAATATTATGATCGTGAACGTGCAACGTATGATGAAACAGTAGAATATATTTGTTCAGAATTGGAGATTGCTGCTAAATATGTACCAGCTGATGTATCTATTGTAAATTTTGGTCGTCCATCAAAGGGTGCCGCCTATGCGATAATAGCACGTGTACGTCTGCAAGCGGCCAGCCCGGCTTTTAATGGTGGTACGGCAGCTTATCGTTATTTTGGGAATTGGATGCGTAGTTCGGATGGCGTACCGTATATTTCTCAAACTTATGATGAAAGAAAATGGGCGTTGGCAGCTGCCGCGGCTAAGCGGGTAATGGATATGGATAATGGACAACGATATACATTACATACGGTACCAGCGTCAAGTTCTGGTTCATATATTACTCCGGAATTACCGGAAACAGTTCCTTCCGATCCCTTTCCATATGGTGCGGGTGGTATTGACCCTTTAAAGTCTTATACAGACATGTTTAATGGAGAAACTTATCCTATACAAAATAAAGAGTTGATTTGGGCACGTAGTTCAGGAGAGGTAGCAGAATATACCCGCCAATCTTTTCCTATGAATATGGGAGGATACAATGGTATGTGTCTGACACAAAAGTTGGTGGATGCTTATAAAATGCGTGATGGAAAAACAATAAAAGAAGCAGAGGCTGTAGGTGAATATTCAGAAGAGGGTACTACTACAAAGGTACAAACGTTTTCAGGATATCGTTTAAATAGAGGTACTTTTAATATGTATAACGATCGAGAAATGCGCTTCTATGCTTGTGTAGGTTTTAGTGGTTGTTATTGGCCGGGTACTTCTTGTTATACTTCCGGTTTCTATAATCTTACGATAGAATATTATCATGGTGGAAATGCTGGTAAGGATAAATCAACCACGGATAAAGACCGGAATTATGCTGTAACAGGATATGTATTAAAGAAATATATTAATCCTGTGGACAACTGGTATAGTGGTGGTGGGTCTACACGTGTTGCTAAACCTTTTCCGATTATTCGGTATGCAGAAATTTTATTATCATATGCAGAAGCAATTAATCATTTGACAACTCCACATACAGTAAGTATGGAAAGCGGTGAGCAGTATGAACTCTCAAGAAATGGTAATTTGCAGGAAATGATTGCTGCATTTAATCAGATTCGTTATAGAGCCGGTTTACCGGGATTACGTCCTCAAGACTATGCAACTGAGGAAAGTATGAATGAACAGATCATTACAGAGAGATTGGTTGAGTTTTTAGCAGAAGGACGTCGTTTTTATGATCTGCGCCGTTGGGGCATTTATGAAGAAGAGGAAAATAAACCGATTGAAGGTATGAATGTGGAAGCGGGGAAAAGTGAATTCTTTCAACGTACTATTGTGAATCATCCGGATTATCGTAATCGTGTAGTCGATAAAAAAACAGTTTTTCTGCCAATTTCTCGTGATGAGGTGAGAAAGGCTCCTTTACTGGATCAGAATCCGGGATGGGATGATTAATAAAACTATATGAATAGGAGGAAAATAAAATGAAAGTAAGTCGTATATTATTAATTGCTGCATTGCCTTTATGCATGATAGCATGTAATGAAGATGATCAGTTTGACAAGGAATTGTATAAAAAGGTCATATATGTTTTGAGTGGTGAAGATTTGACATTTCCGGTGAATCATGATTTGAATCAAGAGGAGACAACTGGATATATAAGTATAAATTGTGGAGGAACTAAACATATAGATACAGACGTGGTGGTAGAATTAGAATCAGATGATGAAGCTTTGGCAAGATATAATAAATTGAACTATGATTTAAATGAGGCAAAGTTTGCTCATAAATTAGATGCAAAATATTATGATATGCCTGATATGGTTACAGTATTAAAAGCAGATAGTGAGAACACATATAGTACTATCCCGGTACATGTTCGACCAGAGGGTTTATCTCCAGATTCTACCTATTTGATACCGCTTCGGATAAAGAGTGTATCGAATTATGAAATAAATCCAGATAAACAAACGGTTTTATATCGTGTTTTGCTAAAGAACGATTATGCAACTCAATCACCTACAATTTATTATAAGACGAGAGGCACGGATGGAACATATAAGGAAGGCACAGAGGAAATAGAGAAGAGTAGTCCTTATACTTTGAGTCGTATTGTTGTTCCTCTGACAAAAAATTCCGTTCGTTGTTTTGTTGGTATGAATACTTATGAGCTTTCCAACTTAACAGAGGAAGCTATTCGAAAATATGGAATGCGCATTACGGTAAATGAAGATGCTACCTTAACTTTGACTGCCATTGGAAGTATTCAGATTGAGATGTTGGGAGATAGTGAAAGCAACTATTATTTAGGGGATAAATCCACCTTGTATCGTTCTCATGTTTTTACATTGCATTATCGTTATCGTTTGTTGAAAGATGGATGTGATGGTAGTAATGGTGATGAGGATTATGATATTTGGCATGAGATAGAAGAGACAATGGAAACTACTATGGCTGTTTAGTTCTAAGGTAAAAAGGTATTGTTTTCAGTGATTTTTTGAATACAGGTCTCATGGATAGAGATGTACAACCAATCGTTCCATGAGACCTGTTTTTATTAAGGTAGCATTTTTTTACAGACGTAATACTTATGGTAAATACTATAATTCGGAAAATACTTATTTTATTGTTTGTTGCAGGAACGGCGGGTATCGCAAAACTGGAAGCTGCTTCGGTGAAAGCTCCGGTCGATTATGTGAATCCATATATGGGGAATATCAGTCATTTGCTGGTTCCTACCTATCCGATCGTACATCTGCCCAACAGTATGTTAAGAGTTTATCCGCAGCGTGGTGATTATACTTCGGATAAGATTCATGGACTCCCGTTGATACAGATCAGCCATCGCGGTTCTTTTGCTTTTAACTTATCGCCTTTTCAGGGGGATGAATCCGGATTGTCCCGGGTAATCAATTTTGAATATGATAACGAGGCGACAAAACCTTATCACTATCAGGTGGATTTATGCAATCAGCAGCTACATGTAGAGTTTGCACCTTCGCACCAATCGGCAATTTATCATTTTGATTATAAGGAAGATAAAACTCCTTATCTCATATTAAATGCCGGAAATGGCGAATTGGAGGTTAGTGGTAACGTGATTTCCGGTTATCAGAATATGTGGAATAACCTGCGGGTATATATCTATATGGAGACGGATACGGAGCCAACGAAGACGGGTACTCTCCAATCTGATAAATGGGAGGAAGGCAAACGCAAGGCAAAAGGGGATAATACCTGTGTGGTGGTCGGCTGGGATGCCGCTCCGCTTTCGTTGAATGTCCGTTATGGAGTTTCGTATATCAGTGTAGAGCAAGCGAAAAGGAACTTGCGAAGAGAGATCAAAGACTTTGATCTGAAAAAGGTAATGTCGGCAGGACGCAAAATCTGGAACGAAGAACTTGGAAAAATCAGTGTTTCCGGTGGAACGGAAAATGACCGTTTCGTTTTCTATACTTCTCTGTACCGTTGCTTGGAACGTCCGGTAAACATCAGTGAAGAAGGCCGCTATTTCTGTGTATACGATAATCGGATACATGAAGACGGTGGTTATGCTTACTATACGGACGACTGGATTTGGGATAGTTATCGGGCGGCCCATCCCTTACGAATATTGACCGACCGGAAAAAACATACGGATATCATCCGTTCATTTCTGAGGATGTCCGAGTTCAGTTCGAACCATTGGTTTCCTAATTTTCCGGAAGTGACGGGAGATTCGCGCCGGATGAATTGCAATCATGGAGTTTCTGTCATAGCGGATGCCTGGTATAAAGGAGTACGTGATTTTGATTTGCAGAAGGCCTATACCTACACGAAAGCTGCTATTGAAGAAAAGACACTGGCTCCCTGGTCGAGTGCAAAAGCCGGATGGATAGACCGTTTTTATAAAGAGAAAGGATATATCCCGTCATTGGCATCGAGAGAACAGGAAACGGTACCTGAAGTGAACTCTTTTGAGAAACGGCAATCGGTCGCTGTAACGTTAGGGACGGCTTATGACCAGTGGTGTCTGTCGCGCATCGCTTCTGCTCTCGGATTGGAGAAGGAAGCGGATCATTATGTGTCCTGTTCCTATAACTATCGTAATTTGTTTAATCCTAAAACCTCTTTCTTCCACCCCAAGGATAAGGATGGCCGTTTTTTAGAGCCTTTTGATTATCGTTTTTCCGGGGGACTCGGTGCACGTGAGCATTATGGAGAAAATAACGGTTGGATTTATCGGTGGGATGTTCAGCATAACTTCGGTGATTTGGTAAATATGATGGGGGGCGCTTCGGCTTTTGTTAAAAACCTGGATGCCACCTTCAGTGAATGGTTGGGGAAACCGAAGTACGAATTTTACGCTCAACTTCCTGATCACACAGGAAATGTGGGGCAATTTTCTATGGCTAACGAACCTTCTCTCCACATTCCTTATCTGTACAACTATGCACAAACCCCTTGGAAAACTCAGCAACGGATCCGTTCGCTGGTTCATCAGTGGTTTCGGAATGATTTGATGGGAGTTCCCGGAGATGAAGACGGTGGCGGTCTTTCTTCCTTTGTCGTTTTCTCAATGATGGGGTTTTATCCGGTGACACCGGGCTTGCCGGTATATCACATTGGAAGTCCTTTCTTTTCTTCTATAAAATTGAAGTTGAGCAATGGAAAGGTCTTGGAGATTGTTGCTCGCAATTGTTCGGTTGATAATAAATATATTCAGTCGGCTAAATTGAATGGTAAAGTCTGGTCTAAACCTTGGTTTAGTCATGAAGATATAGAGAACGGGGGAAAACTCGAATTTGTAATGGGCAATCAATGTAATACGGAATGGGGGACAAGTGCCGCTGATATACCTCCCTCACTTAATGTAATGCAACATAAACACAACTAACTAAATAATATACCTATGAAACTTAAATTCTTATTATTATCACTTTTGGCAATTCAGGGCTGTAAATCACCTGATATTCAAGAAGCGGAAATTTATACTACATCTGAGCAGGCTCAGTGGCAGAGGTCGCCCGTACAGGTGCGGAAGCAGGCAGGCGCGGATGCCGACATTATTGTTTCGGATACGGAAGAGCAGGTGATTGACGGTTTTGGCGGATGCTTTAATGAATTAGGATGGGATGCTTTGTCTTTACTGTCCGAAGGGCAACGCGATACAGTATTAAATGCCTTGTTTGGACCGGATGGTGTGCATTTTACATTCTGCCGTTTACCGGTCGGTGCGAATGACTATGCCCGTGACTGGTATAGCTATAATGAAACTCCGGGAGATTTTGAAATGAAGAATTTCAGTATAGAGCGCGATAAGGGTGGGGTGATACCCTATATAAAAGCCGCATTAGCCATCAATCCGGATCTCAAGTTATGGGCTTCACCTTGGAGTCCTCCTGTCTGGATGAAAGCCACCAAGCATTATGCGACTGCTCCCGGTGATCACAACGATTTCAGAGAAAGAAATGAAGTGGCCGGTGATCATCTTATACAAGAGCCCGAATATCTGACTGCTTATGCGCTTTATCTATCCAAATTCATTGATGCGTATAAACAGAATGGCATTGATGTTTCACTGTTGTATTTTCAGAATGAACCCTATACAAAGCACCAATGGCCCAATTGCAGTTGGCTTCCGAAGTCGATGGCCAATTTTATCGGGAAATATTTAGGACCGGCATTTAGCGAGAAGCATCCGAATGTCGATTTATGGTTCGGTACCTTTAACTGCAATAAGATGGCAGATTTGGCTTGTGTGATGGAAGATACCGATGCCGCCCAATATATCCGTGGCATCGGATTGCAGTGGGAAGGAAAAGATATTGTGGCTGATGTTCATCAAAAATACCCTGATATGAAACTGATGCAGACAGAAAACGAGTGTGGCGGCGGTACTTTTGATTGGGGAGCGGCAGAACATACATTTGACTTGCTGAATACCTATCTGAAGGGAGGTGTGAACTCTTATATGTACTGGAATATGGTTTTGCAGGATGATGGTGCCAGTTCTTGGGGATGGAGACAAAATGCGATGATACGTATCGACTCACAGACGAAACAGGTCATTTATACACCGGAGTTTTATGTGATGAAGCATTTGAGCCATTTCGTGAAGAAAGGCGCTCATCGGCTGAATGTATCGAAAGGAGATAATGTATTGGCATTTAAAAATCCGGATGGACAGGTAGTTATTCTTTGCGCCAATAAAGATACGGAAGAACGGAATATCAGGATAGCCTGCAAAGGACATGTGGCCAATGTAAAACTGGCTCCCAAAACATTTAACACGATAACCCTTTAAACTTTTAAATATTTAAACTACAAACTTACATGATGAAGATTCTTAAATTAATCGGATGCTCGTTATCTCTGTTGGCATTGCCGTTGGCAGGGCAGGCACAGAACGGTGGCGAGCTGTTCCGCGACATGAATGCTCCTCAGCATGAACGTCTTTTAGATTTGCTCTCCAGATTGACGATAGAGGAAAAAATCTCTTTGCTGGTGAATGATGCAAGAGAGATTCCCCGCTTGAATATTGATAAATATTATCATGGAAACGAAGCTTTGCACGGTATTGTCCGCCCGGGTGAGTTTACGGTATTTCCTCAAGCTATCGGGTTGGCGGCAACTTGGAATCCCGGGCTGATTTTTGAGGTCTCTTCCGCCATTTCGGATGAGGCGCGGGGACGTTGGAAAGAGCTGGATTATGGTAAGAAACAAATAGCCGGTGCCAGTGACTTGCTGACTTTCTGGTCGCCTACTGTAAATATGGCCCGTGACCCGCGTTGGGGCAGAACTCCGGAGACTTACGGAGAAGATCCATTTCTGACCGGAGTGATCGGCTGCGAGTTTGTCAAGGGCTTGCAAGGCGATCATCCCCGTTATTTGAAAACGGTTTCTACTCCTAAACACTTTGCTGCCAATAATGAGGAGCACAACCGTTCGAGCTGTAATGCACGAATGTCCGAACGGGACTTACGAGAGTTCTACCTGCCTTCTTTCGAACGTTGTATCGTCGATGCAAAGGCGCAGTCCATCATGATGGCCTACAATGCGGTGAACGGGGTTCCCTGTACAGTCAATACCTACCTGATAAAGAATGTATTGCGTGGAGACTGGGGCTTTAACGGTTATATTGTTTCGGACTGTAGTGCCCCCGAATGGATGGTGACAAAACATAAATATGTGAAGAATCTGGAAGCGGCTGCTACATTGGCTCTCAAAGCCGGACTTGATCTGGAGTGTGGAGATCGCGTGTATACTGCTCCATTGCTGAAGGCATACAATGAATACATGGTCAGCGAAGCGGAAATAGACTCTGCTGCTTACCGTATTTTACGTGGCAGGATGCTTTTAGGGCTTTTTGATGATCCG
>ERZ838839.1616-NODE-1616-length-20537-cov-4.416073_pt1 | contig 20537 bp, 17 predicted proteins | sample MGYA00519909_ERZ838839 | MGnify/ENA primary metagenome ERZ838839 (study PRJEB31850, sample SAMEA3708843) | human gut metagenome | biome: human gut; feature: human-associated habitat; material: faeces | place: China | collected 2014 ... | reverse complement strand
CCATGTTTTCGTACGGTCAGCGCAGTAAATGCGCAGACCTACTGAACAGTTACCCGGATTTCATCTTTTGCAGCCACCTGATACTTTCCGCACTACGGACTTACATAGCTCGAAGGGTTTACATAACTTCCGTTCTTGCGGACTGCAAAATGCAGATGAGAACCTGTCGAATATCCGGTCGAACCTACCTTCGCGATCGTCTGTCCGGCTTTTACCGTATCCCCTGCCGATACCAGAAGCTGGGAACAGTGCATATACACGGTTGAAAGTCCATTTCCATGGTTGACCACAACATAATTTCCAGCCGAATAACTGTAGGTTGCAATCGAAACCGTTCCTCCGGCGGCTGCCACGATGCTGCTGCCGGTCGAAGCGCTGATATCAATGCCCTTATGGTTCGAGGACGCGCCCGCCGTCGGTGATTTACGTTTTCCGTATCCAGATGTAATGCGTCCGCTTGCAGGGCACGGCCAGCGCAGCGAAGAACTTCCCGTCGAAGTGGTAGTCGTACTGCCAGTATTCCCTTTCGCGGTCGAATTATTCGTCTTTCCCGCTGCGGCGGCTTTTCTGGCAGCTTCCTCTGCCGCTTTTTTCGCCGCCTCTTCCGCTTCCTTCTTCTTAATCTCCGCCTCCATCTGCACGATCTTGGCTTCCTGCGCCTTGATATCGTCCTCATACGCTTTCGCCTGCGCTGATTTCTCGCCGATCTGCGCGTTGACGTTCTGGAGTTCTTTATTTTTCTCATTCAGGAGAAGCTGAACTGAATCCTGCTTTGCCTCCGTCTGCGTCTTCATCTCCTGCAGCTCCGTCTTCTCCGTCTCCAGCTTTTTCTTGCTGTCCGCGATGGACTCTTTCGTCGCCACATACTGGTCGAGCATCTTCCGGTCATACTCCGAAATCTTTGAAACATACTCTGCCCGGTTTAAAAGCTCTGAGAGCGAACGGGCTTCCAGAAGCAGATTTAAGTAGCTGCTGTCGCCCTTCTCATACATATATTTGATACGCATTTTCATCGAAGCATACTGCTTTTTTTCGGTTTTCTGCGCTTCTTCCAGCTTTACCGCCGTCTCATCGATGCTTTTCTGCTTGCTGGAAATATTATTTTCCAGCTTCGTGACCTGCGACTGCAGATCATTCATCTTCGTGTCCAGCTCCTTGACATAGCTCTCGGTGTTACTTTTCAGACCCTGAAGGCTTTTGATCGCCTCCTCGGTCTTCTTTTTCTCCTGTTCCAGGGTGCTTTTCTTATCCTTGGCACTGCTTACATCCTTTTTCGTCGCTGCCGCCACCGGAGTCAGCACGGTAGAAGACGCCAGCGCCGCCGTCACAAGGAACAGAGCCGCACGTATTTTTAATCCCTGTTTTTTCATGTTCTCATCCTTTTTACCGCAAATTTCCGCTGCCGCCGCATTCTCCTACAGCAGCCGCCAATGTTTCTTACACCTTTAAATGTCTGCGGATCGTAAAGAAACTTCCGACAAAACCGATTCCCACGCCCAGCGCCATCGCCACGGCTACCATGCTCGGGAAAATGGTCTGAATCGGGATAAATTCAATCAGATTCGACAAGATATCAAACCGTTCCATCATATATACAACCGCCTGGCGATACAGAAAATACGTGATCGCCAGCGGAATCAGCGCGCCAACCAGACCGATCATCACACCCTGTACAACGAACGGCGCACGGATCATGAAATTCGTCGCACCGATCAGGCGCATGATCCGGTTTTCCTCCCGTCTAAATGCAGCTGCCGTCGTGATCGTATTGCTGATAAGGAAGATAGCAACTGCCAGCAGAATAGCGATGATCACCGCCGACAAAAGTCCCAGCATCTTGTTGAAGCTCGAAAGCCCGGACGCCGTATCGCTCGAATAATTGATCTTCCGGATTCCCTGCACCGTGCCAAGCCATGCAACCATGTCATCCTGCATGTCAATGTCTTTCAGATAGATCTCGTAGGACGCCGAACCGGCTAACGGGTTGTCATCCGCAAATCCTTCTGCCAGATCCTCGACTCCCTTAAAATATTCTTTCTTAAAATTCTCCCATGCCTCCTCGGCAGAAACATACTTTACTTCCTTGACCTCATCGCGGGCGCGTATCTCATCCCCGATTTTCTGTATATCGTCCTCACTCATATCTTCATTGAAGAAAACCGTGATTCCTACTGTAGATTCTGCATTCCGCACCATATACTGTACGTTGGCAATCAAGCCAAAAAACATACAGAACAGGAAAATACATGCCGAAATAATCGCCACCGACGCCAGTGAAAACCAGATATTCCGGATGATATTGCGCATGCCCTCCTTGGTGCAGTAAATCAATGTACTAATTTTCATGCCAGATACCGCCTTTTTGATCTCCCGTCAGCACGCCGCGCGTCAGCGTGATCACACGTTTTCCCATCTCTGCTACGATCTCCCGGCTGTGCGTTACCACAAGCACCGTCGTCCCGCGCCGGTTTATCTCCTCCAGAAGCTCCATGATCTCCATAGAATTATGTACATCCAGGTTTCCCGTCGGCTCGTCCGCCAGAAGTATCTCCGGCGAGTTGATCAGCGCACGGGCAATCGCAACACGCTGCTGCTCGCCGCCCGAGAGCTGGTTCGGGTATGCTTTATATTTTGAAGAAAGCCCTACCAGTCGGAGCATTTCCGGCACATTTTTCTTAATCTCACGGGGCGATACGCCAATGACCCGCTGTGCAAACGCGACATTTTCATATACTGTTTTATCCTTCAACAGACGGAAATCCTGAAACACCATTCCCAGCCGTCTGCGGTACTTCGGGATGTAGCGCCTCGGCATCTTTTCCAGATCCATATCGTTGACGATAATCTGGCCGGAAGTCGGCTCCAGCTCCTTCAAAAGAAGCTTTAAAAGCGTCGATTTGCCGGAACCGCTTCGTCCCATGATGAAAACAAACTCGCCGTCCTGAATCTGAATATTGATTCCCTTTAAGGCTTTATTCCCCGTCTTGTACGTCTTGGTGAGATTTTTAACCTCTATCATGCGTAAATCCTCTTTTTCAATTCTCCAAATGAAATTGCTGCGGCAAAGGCAATCTTCCTCCCCGCCACAGCAATTTGGATTAATAATCCAGGTTTTCCATGTATTTCATATATTTTACAACCATTAGGGCAATCTTAAATGTGATCGCATCCTCAAACACCCGCAGATCCAATCCCGTGCTCTTCTGGAGCTTATCCAGACGGTATACCAGTGTGTTGCGGTGGATGTAAAGCTGTCGGGAAGTCTCTGATACGTTCAGGCTGTTCTCGAAGAACTTGTTGATTGTCGTAAGAGTCTCCTCATCAAACTCATCCGGCGATTTGCCATCAAAAATTTCCTTGATAAACATCCGGCACAGCGGCAGCGGCAGCTGATAGATCAGACGTCCGATTCCCAGCTTGCTGTATGCGACCACATTTTTGCTGCTGTAGAAAATCTTTCCTACATCCAGCGCCATCTTCGCCTCTTTATAAGAACGCGATACGTCCTTGATCTCGTTGACGATCGTACCGAATGCCACGCTGACACGTGTCAGGGACTCGGTATTGAGCATATCTACGATCGATGTGGCTGTCTTTTCCAGATCGTCGTAAGTCTCGCCCGGCTTCACTTCCTTGACTAGAATAATGTTCTTCTCATCCACTGCCGTGATGAAATCCTTCGTCTTGGTCGAGAACAGGCTGCGGACGGTCTCAAGCGCATTCACGTCCTTCTCATGCTGCGTCTCAATGATAAATACGATCCGCTTGACGTTCGTCTCGATGTGCAGCTTCTTCGCACGGTTATAAATGTCAACCAGAAGCAGGTTGTCAAGCAGCAGGTTCTTGATAAAATTGTCCTTGTCAAAGCGCTCCTTGTAAGCTACCAGGAGGTTTTGAACCTGAAATGCCGCCATCTTGCCGACCATGTATACGTCGTCGCTTCCGCCCTTGGCAAGAAGTATATATTCTAACTGGTGATCGTCAAACACCTTGAAAAACTGATATCCCTGTATCACCTGGCTGTCCGCCGGAGAGTCTACGAAAGCCAGAATTGCACTCTCATATTCCTCAGCGCCAGTAAATGTGGATGCCAGCACCTTGCCTTCCGTATCACAGATACAGAGATCGACACGCGTAATTCCTTTTAACCCCTCAATGTTTGTCTGGAGTATCTGGTTCGAAATCATATTCCTCTCTCCTTTTCTTTTATCCTCCGTCCAGCTGTGTTTCCGGGTCTTTCAACCTGTCATTCCCCAAACCCGTTTGTTACCCCTCCGGCAATCTGTGCCTGTGGACCATAACCGTTCCCTATCTGAATCTTGGACGGATCTTTCCCTTTATTTTAAAGCAAAGTGACGAAAAAAAAAAGAGGGCGGACGAAAAAAAGTGAATTTTTTCGTCATTTTGCCCTCACACGCCGGGATTTTCACAGACTGGAACTTGTTTTTCCGGCGAAATTTTCCAAATTTGCGATTCATTCTTATTTTGCTGCGATCGCTTCCATCTCCATCAGGACGCCCTTCGGAAGTTTAGATACCTCGACGCAGGAACGTGCCGGGCATGCGCCCTCGAAATATTTCGCATAGATTTCATTTACTTTTCCAAAATCATCCATGTTCTGGATAAATACGGTGGTCTTTACAACCTGCTCCATGGAAGCACCTGCTGCCGCCAGAAGATTCTTTACATTGTTTAAAACCTGCTCTGCCTGAGCCTCGATTCCCTCCGGGATCTCGCCGGTTGCCGGATTGACCGGAATCTGACCGGATGCAAATACCATTCCATTTACCTCGATTGCCTGGGAATACGGGCCGATCGCTGCCGGTGCATTGGTTGTGCTGATTACTTTCTTCATGTCAAATCTCTCCTTTGTCTTTTATTTTAAACGGATAGAATCTTCGTTTACTTCTACTTTTCCTTCTTTTAAAAGGTGTCCAACCGCACGCTTGAACGCGTTTTTGCTTAGATTAAATTCGCGGCGGATAATCTCCGGCTCCACGCGGTCATTGAACGGCAGAACGCCGTTTTTTTCTTTCAGACGTGCCAGCACCGCCTCTGCATCCGCATTCATCTGACGGTACGCCACCTCGCGCAGGCTCAAATCCATTTTTCCATCCTCGCGCACCTTCGTCACACGTACCTTTAAAACCTCGCCCAGACGGCATTTTCCATATAACTCACGGTTCGGAATCAGACCGAAATAGCGGTCTGCCACTGCCACGAACACGCCCAGATTTTCATTAATCTCATAGACGCGTCCCTCTGTCCACTCGTCCTTCTTGTACGGCGCATCGCTGCAAAGATACGAATATACCTTCATCGTCGCCGCCAGACGACCGCTCTTATCGATATACAGCGCTACCAGGCACTCTTCCCCGGCGCGAACCGGATATACCTGCTCTTTAAACGGGAGCAGCAGATCTTTTTCCAGCCCCATATCGAGAAAGGCGCCGATCTTCGATACATCCTTGACCTTCAAAACCGCTGTCCCGCCCAGTTCCAGCTTCGGCATCGAGGTCGTCGCAATCAGGCGGTCCTCGGAATCTTTATAAATAAATACCTTGAGCTTATCGCCCACTTTTGTGCCCTCCGGCACCTGTTTCTTCGGAAGCAGGACCGCCGCCGCGTCATCTTTCTTCTGTCCCAGATACACGCCGAAGTTTTTCTCCCGCACTACCATCAGTTCCTGTACTCTTCCCAGTTCAATCATGTCATTCGTCCTCTCTTTTCTGCCGATCTCTTTTTTTATTTAACGGTTGCATTTTTCATTCACTGGCAGACAATCCACGCCGAATCTTTCTTCGGCTGCAATGATTCAGTTTCTTCACTGCTACATACAAACTCTTTACAAACCAGTCTTTGCCAGCCACAAATTCGCATACACCTGACCTTCCGCATCCTGCAGTGATACCACGTATCCTTCCGGCACCTGCGCCAGCTTCGGATACATCACATCCCCAAGCACTGCCGCCTTCCGGTACTCCACCCGCAGTTCTCCGAGTGCAAAGTCCACAGGCAGCAATTCACGCGCAATCGCCACATACTGTGCATTGTTCACGTGCCGGTTCGTATCGAGATGATGGCGTTCCACCGTGACCGGCGCCGCCGTCTCATACGTCTCAGGCAGGCGGATTTTCTTCGGCGCTGGCGGCATTGCAAGCGGTTTATCTTCAATCTGGTAGCCCTCCAACTGGCTTTCCGGCACCCGCACCGGGCATCCTTTTTCCAGATCGTAGTAAAACCAGGTCGAATCCGCCCGCACCAGCGGGTTTCCCATCTCATCCTCGATCGTGAAATTCCGGTAGCCATAGATTCCCTTAAACCCATACGGCCAGGTCGAAATACGGATCCGCTCGCCAAAATGCGGCTGTCTGAGAATCTCTATCTGCCATCCGCTCAGCCACCACGCCCGTTTTTCCTCATTCAGATAGGAAATCCCAAGTTTCAGATCCTCCGACTGGAACGTCGAACAATCCTGAAGATAATTCATGATTCCCACTACAGAAAGATTTCCCTCTTCATCCGTCTCACTGTACCGGACCCGGCTGTCAAATGTATACATATCGCTCTCTTTTCCTTTCCGGCTTCCGGCTCCCCGCACCATCTCCGCGCATCCTCCATCTGCCGTTTCGTCCTATACTGCCTTAACATTCTGTCATGAAACTCATTATATCCGATTCGAACCACGTTGTCTACTTACAGACCCAGAATATTGCAGAATTTGCCGGACGCATGGCGCGGTTTCTGCCACAGCAGCCGCCCAAACAAAAAAAAATATCAAAAAAGCGAAAAAAGTAGTTGACGAATCTGTTTCCTTACAGTATAATACAAATCGTTCAATTCATTGGGCTATCGCCAAATGGTAAGGCAACGGACTCTGACTCCGTCATTTTCAAGGTTCGAATCCTTGTAGCCCAGCTAAAAAGCATTTGTTTGCCAAAGACGGCATGACAAGTGCTTTTTTTGTATTATGGAAACTCCCTCTGAAATGTTCCATAATACAACATTTTTCAACTCAATAAACCTCCATATGTTTGCGAGAAAACAAGAAAAGAACCCCCGCTCCGGTCATCCCTCACAGCCGGCGGCAGGGGTTCTTTTCTATTTCCAAATATTCTTAATAAATGTATAGATCAGCCAAATCAGAAGAATCGGTCCCGCCAGATGAATCAGGATGGTGAAAATACCTCCGACCAGTGCAAACAGCACAAATAAGATCGCGATAACCACCACGCTGAGAATTACCTTCCAGTACCATTTGTTCAAATCAATGTAATGGAAGTTCGGCGGCAGACCGCTGTCGTCCCGCTCCGAAAAACCGCCGTTGTAAGAGGACGCTGTGCGCCCGCTCCCGGCAGCGTCTCCCGAAGTGTACGAACCGCCCTGGCCGGTCTCCCCGGCGCCCTCGCTGCTGTCGATAATGGTTTTCGCAATCAAGCGTGGGCTGCCGATCTCCTCGATCACTTCTTCCTCCCTGCGCCCTTTCGCCGCCTCCTGGCTGATATACTGATCGTAATAGCTTATGTTGCTCTGGATGACTGAAGCCGAAACCTCGCCGTCCAGCGCCTCCCGAAGCTCCTGTAAAAACTCTGTCTTTCTCATCTTGTCTCCTTATTCCTCAAACCGTCCCGTTTCTCCCGTTTCACCTAGCCGAAAGAAACAAGCTTCCAGTTCCCGTCCCTTTCAACTGCCTCAGCGCACGCGCTCTTTCAAAAGTCCGCTCCGGTACGCTTTCAAGAGCTCTTTCAGATCCTCGATGCGGCCCGCCAGCTCCTTGCCCTCGTCGGTATCCGCCACTGTGATGCGCTTCTGCATTTTCTCCACAATATATACCTTCGGCGTCCGCTCGCGCTCCGGGTCAAATGGCTTGTGTTCCGCAAGCGCGAGATGGTGCGAATTGAAAATCAACGTATATCCGGCGATTCCCGTCCGCTCCTGGTAGGCTTTCGACAGCCCGCCGTCAATGATGAAGAGCTTGCCACCAGCCCGGATCGGTGTCTCTCCACTCTTAATCTTCACCGGCATATGCCCGTTGATGATATGCGATCCCTTCGTCGGAAGCCCAAATTCCTTCAAAATCATATCGCAGGTCTCTTCTTCCTCACTGAGCTGGTAATACGGGTTCATCGTCTCTCTCATCACTTCCGGATCCTCGATGAAATAATGCTCAAAGCTGCGGTTTTTGTCCTTTCCAAATACCGGCGATTTCGCACCATTCCACAGATACCACATAAAATCGCGGCACGCCTCCTTCTCCGGCGCGTCCTCTGGAAGAAAATAGGCATTTTTAACCTGTGTGTCAATAAAATCCATCAATTCCTTACCGCGGTACATCTTGCCGCCCACCATCAGACCGTCAAATTCCCGATTCTCCGTCATCGGGATACAGCCATGATAGAGCAGGTTGGAATTGCAGCATTTATACATGCTTCCGTTGGAATATAGGAAACGGACATGCTCATGCAGCCGCGCATTGTGGCGGAACGACAGCTCCAGAGTGTGAAGCAGCTCTTCCTCTTCGTCCGTCAGCCGCAGCGGATCCGCCGGATCCACCGTCGGGAAATTCATGTCGCGCATCGGATACTCTTTTCCATCGATCGTGACCGTGCCGCGGTCATAACGAATCGCTGACAGAAGTATCCGCTCTTCCATCCCGTACTCCGGATGGCGCTTGATGATCTGCCCCTCTTCCTTATACTGTAACACCGCGATCGCCTTGTGCATCTTCGCCGCCAGCTTCGGATCCACTGCGTCGTAAATATTTTTGTCAAGAATCTGCGGCAGAAAACAGGTACACGGATCGTCCCGGTACACGCGCTCCGCAAACATCGACAGCGGGCGCAGGTTAATTCCGTAGCCGTCCTCCAATACATCAAATCCATTGTAACCGAGCGCCATACGCAAAACATTGCAGATACACGCCCGGTTGCCCGTCGCCGCGCCCATCCACGAAACATCATGATTACCCCACTGGATATCCACATCATGGAAATGCATCAGTTCCTCCAGAATGATATCTGGTCTCGGACCACGGTCAAATATATCGCCCAGGATATGAAGATTATCGATCGTCAGACTCCGGATCAGGCTGCAGATCACGACAATAAAGCTGTCCGCCACCCGGACGTCAATCAGGGTATTGATGAGTTCGCTGTAATACTCCGTCTTATTGTCATCGGTATTATCGACATATAAAAGCTCATCGATCACACCCGAAAATTCCTTCGGCATCTTTTTTCTCACCTTGGAACGGGTGTATTTCGACGAAACCTCCCGGCAGATCTGCACCAGACGGTACACCGCCGTCTTCTGCCAGTCCTCCGTGTATTCGTTCGCCTGTTTGATCTGATTGATCATTTTTTCCGGATAATAGATAAGGTTCGCCAGCCGTACCTCGTCCTCCTCCGAAATAATATGTCCAAATGTCTCGCGGATCTTCTCCCGGATGATACCCGACGAACTGCGGAGCAGATAAATAAACGCCTCATGCTCACCGTGCAGGTCACTGAAAAAATATTCCGTGCCCTTCGGAAGTCCACAGATTGCCTGTAAATTAATAATATCACTCGCCGCCGCCCGGATATTCGGATACTCCCGCGAAAGCAGCTTCAAATATGCTAAATCCCTCATGTTATCAGCTCCCAAACTGCGCTGTCTGCCCGGATATTGTCGTGACTCGTTATCGTCGCGCTCGCTTTGGGTAAACAGCACATTATCTACATTGCATTTGCCTTTTTGATAGATTTATAGTAGCATAGATTCAGATCAGGGTCAAAATATATTTTCGGCACTTTCGGTTCCAAAAGTGCCTACTCGTGAACAGAAACATACTTTTCCATACATAAATACAGGAGGGACATTCATGACGCAACCACACACTCTCTACGTGTTTGGCACCGGCAACGCCACGATGACACGTTATTATAATACCTGCTTCGCCATCCGATCCGGCGAAGAATATTTCATGACAGACGCCGGCGGCGGCAATGGCATCCTGCGGATTCTGGAAGAAATGCAGGTTCCATTAAACCGCATCCATCATCTCTTCGTGACACACGAACACACCGACCACATTCTCGGCGTAATCTGGATGATCCGGATGATTGGCACTGCCATCAAAAAGGGAAATTATGAGGGAATTTTTCATATTTACTGCCACGACGGGCTGATCGACACGATTCAGACCTTCTGCCGCCTGACACTCCAGAAGAAATTCTGCGACCTGATCGGCGATCCGATCCAGCTCATCCCGGTTTCTGACCGCGAAACTCGGCAGATTCTCGATATGGAGGTCACCTTCTTTGACATTCATTCGACCAAGGCGCGCCAGTTCGGCTTCCGCGCTGTGCTGCCGGACGGCAAGATCGTCTGCTGCCCGGGCGACGAACCGCTGAACCCGCTCTGCGAAGAATTTGCCAAAGGCGCCGACTGGCTCTTCCACGAAGCCTTCTGCCTCTACCGTGACCGGGAAATCTTCTCCCCTTATGAAAAACACCACAGCACCGTCAAAGATGCCTGCGAACTCGCCGAACGCCTCGATGCGCGGCATTTGATTCTGTGGCACACTGAAGATAAGACTTATCCGGAACGCGCTGCTTTGTACCGCGCTGAAGGGGAAGCCTATTATCACGGGGATTTGCTGGTACCGGAGGATGGGAGTGTGATAGAGCTGTGATTGTATCTTGCAGCTCTACCTCCTCCTCAAATGATAATACGTCATCGTCGCCGATGCCAGCAGCGTCTCCTTATCATCATAAATCTTGCATTCGCACACCGAAAATGCATAACCATTCTGTATTTCCTGCGCCCGGGCGATGATTTTGGATGTGTTTTTTCCAGCTTTCAGATAATGGATCGTGCCATCCACGGTCGGGACTGCGTAGTCGCGCCCGGTCATCGCTGCGGTGCCGCCCACGGTATCCGCCAGTGAATACAGGACGCCGCCGTGCACGATACCTAAGATATTCATATGCCACGGTTTCAATACAATCTCTCCAACTGCATAGCCCGGGCGTGCCTCGGTGATCTCCATCTCGATTTTCTTCCGGAAATCATTGGCTGCATCCGTCTCCTGTCCGCGCTTGTCCCAGACTTCTGAGAATGAGCCGGACGGCTTTTTCTTTTCTTCCTTCTTTTCCATTTCATGTACCTCCTTGTATATATGATTTACTCTCTTTTTTATTTCTCTGCAGGTCATCTATTATTTTCTTCTATTTTTTCTATCACTTTTCTCTCTGATATAATCTGTTTGTATAATCTGTTTGCCTGAATCAGCCCATCCTTTTTCCTCGCCTCAAACGCTTTTTCTCATATTTTTCCAAAGATGGACTCATACTTTCTCCCATCCTCTCATACAATCTTATCAGATTGCAAAAATGTTATTGTTCACGCATACGTGCCCAGTAACGGAATTTGCCGTGGCTTCGCATTTAAATACTATCGCACAGGAGGGATCTGTCTTGAAACGAAGTTCTGTTATCATTGCACTGGAAATCTGCGCCATTGCGGCGCTCTTTGTCAGCTGGTCCTTCCAGCGTCCGAACAGCCGTCAGGTCACGGTCGGGAATGCGTCGGAACATTTTATCCGCTGGGTGGATTTCGATGTAACCGCCGACGCCATGACACAGGCGTTCCGCTATGATGTTGATACCTGCCAGCAGGATCTCCACCTGAACTGGGTCGATCTGCTCGCCTACCTGGGGGCGCGCTACGGGGGCGATTTTTCACATTATCAGGCGTCCGATATGACGGAAGCTGCCGAACAGCTCCAAAATGGCGTTACAGTGGAAGAATTGACGAAAAATATGACCTCTTTTGCCTATTATCGTGAGGCTTACGGCGCGGTTCTGGATGGAATGGTCGGACTGTATGAAATTGAGATTCCGAAATCGGAAGCACCGGCTTTTGCACTGGCGGACGCGCAGATACAGGAAGGGGATCCGGCTGCCAATACTTCCTACGCAACGACACCAACAACAACAACAACAACAACAACAACAACAGCAACCACAACAGCAACCACAACAGCAACCACAACTGGTACAGACACAATCGACTCAGCCAGTCAAGCTTCACCAGAAACTTCAGCCTCATCCAACACACAAACTTCTCTCGAAACCCCAGCCCCCACTCTCTCCGATCCCGACGCTGTCCCCCTGACTCCCTCCGGTGAGGAAAAAGTCTGGGTTACCAAATATGGTCTGAAAGCGTTTCTCCCACTGGCGAAAAACTTTCCCTACAGCCACTATGACGATTTCGGTGTCTCCCGCAGCTACGGTTACCGGAGACGGCATCTCGGGCATGATATGATGGGGCAGACGGGAACGCCTGTGATTGCTGTGGAATCCGGGCGCGTCGAGGCGCTCGGCTGGAACCAGTACGGCGGCTGGCGCATCGGCATCCGCAGCTTTGACGGGAAACGATACTACTATTATGCACATTTACGCAAAGACTACCCCTACCAGTCAAACCTGAAAGAGGGCAGTCTCGTCACCGCCGGGGACGTGATCGGTTATCTCGGGCACACCGGCTACAGCAGCACTGAAAACACCAACAACATCGCTGAACCGCACCTGCATTTCGGATTGCAGCTCATTTTTGACGAATCCCAGAAAGAAGGAAACAACGAAATCTGGATTGACTGCTATGAACTGATCCGTTTTCTGGCGATAAACCGCTCCGAAACTGTCAAAAAAGATGGCACTAAGGAGTGGACGCGTGTTTATGAAATGAAAGATCCTAGTATCGATCAATTTTTCACCCCATGACAAAGTTTTCTTACCAAGTCAATCCTGTCGCTTAATATAACCCGCCACTGACAGTTTCTCACCAATATATACATATAATTATCACGTTAAAAAGCCATGCAGAGATTCTTCAATAAAAACATTCTGCAATCCATAAAAATACAGCCGGAAAAGGTGCACCCAAAACCGCACTTTCTCCGGCTGTTTTCAATAAAACTTATTATTTGATCACGCGCACGCGCATCATACCCTGAATAGCTTTCAGCTTCTCAATCGTCGCCGCGTCTGCCTTGGTCTCCAGATCAACCAGCGTATAAGCGTATTTATCACGGCTCTTGTTCGTCATGTTTGCGATGTTCATGTCAGTCGATGCCAGGATCGAGGAAATCTGTCCGATCATGTTCGGCACATTCTTATGAAGAAGTGCAAGACGACCTACGGTTGTGCACACGCCCATATCGCAATTCGGGAAGTTGACGGAATTCTTGATATTACCATTGTCCAGGTAATCCATCAGCTCTTTGACTGCCATCACGGCACAATTATCCTCGGATTCTTCTGTGGATGCGCCCAGATGTGGGGTTGCGATGACGTTCAGCATCTGCATTACTTTTGCATTCGGGAAATCGGTGATATAGCGTTTTACACGACCGGAAGCCAGCGCCTCTGCCATATCGTCGTCATTTACCAGAAGGTCACGCGCAAAGTTTAAGATAACCACGCCGTCCTTCATCTGTCCCAGGCTGTCTTTGTTGATCATCTGGCGGGTGCTGTCAAGCAGCGGTACATGAACGGTGATGTAATCGCATTCCTGATAGATCGTATCAACCGATGTGATGTGCTTTACGTCTCTGGAAAGCATCCACGCTGCCTTGACAGAAATAAACGGATCATAGCCGTATACTTCCATGCCGAGCGCTGCAGCTGCGTTTGCAACCTCTGCGCCGATGGCGCCCAGTCCGATAACACCAAGCTTTTTGCCGCGGATCTCATGACCGGCAAATTTCTTTTTCGCCTTCTCCATATCTTTGGAGATATTTTCATTGTCCTTCTGCTCCTTGCACCAGTCGATGCCGCCGACTACGTCTCTGGCTCCCAGCAGCATGCCAGCCAGCACCAGCTCTTTGACACCGTTTGCATTGGCGCCCGGTGTATTGAATACGACAACACCAGCCTCCGCACACTTGTCAAGCGGAATGTTGTTGACGCCCGCTCCGGCACGTGCAACGGCACGCAGTCCCTTCGGAAGTTCCAGATCATGCATGGCAGCGCTGCGGACCAGAATGCCCTCTGCCTCCGCCAGGTTGTCAGTCATCTCATAATTTTCGGTCAGTAAACCGGTTCCCAGCTTGGAAATCGGATTCAGGCAATGGATTTTTCTCATTTTTTAACTCTCTTTTCTTTCAAAATTTCAAATCTTCCCATACGCGGGCTGTTTTTGTTTTAAAAAGTCCACTGCTGCAGCAGAAAGGAACGGATTCCCCCTCCCTTTCGCCGCAGCAATGGCATAAATTTTAAAATTGATTAATTTGTATGTTTTTTCTCAAATTCGCGCATGAAAGCAACTAATTTCTCAACGCCCTCGATCGGCATTGCATTATAGATGCTAGCACGCATACCGCCGACGGTACGGTGACCTTTTAAGTTCACAAAGCCTGCCTCTTTGGCTTCCTTGACAAACAGGGCATCCAGATCTGCATCGCCGGTGACGAACGGTACGTTCATCAGGGAACGGTCCTTTTTCTCAACGGTACCCTTGAAGAGCTTGCTCTCATCGAGGAAATCGTAAAGGATCTTCGCCTTCTTCTCGTTGCGCTCCTTCATGGCACTTAAACCACCCATTTTCTTGAGCCATTTAAATACCTTGCCGCACATATAGATGGTGTATGTAGGCGGTGTGTTGTACAGAGAGTCATTGTCTGCGTATGTTTTGTAGCGCAGCATGGTTGGTGTTCCCGGAAGAACATCCTCAGTGATCAGATCCTCGCGGATGATGACGATCGCCATACCAGCCGGACCTACGTTCTTCTGGACACCGCCCCAGAGAATACCAAACTTACTCACATCCAGCGGCTCTGACAGGAAACAGGAGGAGATGTCTGCTACCAGTGTCTTGCCCTTGGTGTTCGGAAGCTCGTGGTATACGGTTCCGTAAATAGTGTTATTTAAGCAGATATACACGTAATCTGCGTCCTCATCCACTGGAAGGTCCGAACAATCCGGGATGTAGGAAAAGGTCTTGTCAGCGCTGGATGCAATCGCGTTGGCGGTACCAAACATCTTTGCCTCCTGATATGCTTTCTTTGCCCACTGTCCGGTGATGATGTAATCCCCCACCTTATTTTTGAACAGGTTCATCGGAACCATGGCGAACTGCATATTGCCGCCGCCCTGTACGAATAATACTTTGTAATTGTCCGGAATCTGCATCAATTCGCGCAGATCCTTCTCTGCATCATCAATGATGGCCTGGAAATCCTTGGAGCGGTGGCTCATCTCCATGACGGACATGCCGCTGCCCTGGTAGTCCAGCATCTCTGCCGCTGCCTCTCTCAGTACCTCCTCCGGAAGTACTGCCGGACCTGCCGAAAAGTTATAGACTCTGCTCATAATAAATCTCCTCCTGTCTTACACAAAAATGTGATAATTGCCCCCATTTTACAACTATTCGATGCGTAAGTCAATCTCATCAAACGCTTCCTCGATCGGTTTTCCAGCCGGAACCATCGGGAATACCTTGTCATCGCTGCCGATCTGGCACTCGATCATAACCGGGATATTTAAGCTGATCGCCTCGCGCAGCACCGGCTCCACATCCTCTTTCTTCGTGATACGGTATGCTTTCGCGCCCATGCCCTCTGCCACCTTGACGAAATCCATCTGATCGTAAAGCTCCGTCTGGGAATAGCGTTTTCCATAGAACAGGGTCTGCCACTGGCGCACCATACCCAGAACATGGTTGTTAAATACAACCTCGATAACCGGAATATTGTAGCGAGTTGCCGTCGCAATCTCGTTCATGTTCATACGGAAACAGCCGTCTCCGGCAATATTGATAACCGTCTTATCCTTACAGCCCATCTTCGCACCAATCGCTGCACCCAGACCGTAGCCCATGGTGCCCAGACCGCCGGAGGTCAGAAGCTGTCTCGGACGTTTGTATTTATAATACTGTGCCGCCCACATCTGATGCTGTCCGACATCGGTACAGATGATCGCATCGCCGCCGGTTACCTTGTAGATCTCTTCCATGATATACGGACCGGTCAGAACTTCCTTATTGTAGCGGAGCGGGTACATATCTTTCAGACGCTCAATGTGACTCAGCCACTCGTCATGGTTCATCGGATCCAGACGCGCGTTTAACTTACGCAGAATAATCTTGACATCGCCAATAATGCTCGCATCGGTCTGGATATTTTTGTTGATCTCCGCCGGATCGATATCTATGTGTAAAATCTTTGCATTGGTTGCAAAATGGTTCGGATCGCCCACAACACGGTCACTGAAACGCGCGCCTACAACGATCAGCAGATCGCACTCTGCCACACCGAGGTTGGATGTCTTGGTTCCGTGCATACCGATCATACCGGTATAAAGGACATCGGTTCCGTCAAATGCACCTTTACCCATCAGGCTGTCACCCACCGGTGCCTGAATTTTATGTGCAAATGCACTTAATTCATTGGCAGCATCTGACGCCACTGCACCGCCGCCGACAAAAATAAACGGTTTTCTCGCCGCCTTGATCATCTCGATCGCCTTTTCCATGTCTTCCTCACGGATCAGCTCTGTCTCGCGCTCGATCGGCTGCGGTTCCTTCGGCTCGTACTCGCAGGCCGCTGCCGTCACATCCTTGGTGATATCCACCAGAACCGGACCCGGACGGCCACTTTTAGCAATCACGAACGCACGACGGATCACATCTGCCAGCTTCGTGACATCCTTTACGATAAAATTATATTTCGTGATCGGCATGGTAACACCCAGAATGTCGATCTCCTGGAAGCTGTCTTTTCCAAGAAGCCCTGTCGTTACATTACAGGTGATAGCTACCATCGGAATGGAATCCAGGTTAGCCGTTGCAATACCCGTAACCAGGTTTGTAGCTCCCGGACCAGATGTCGCCATACACACACCGACCTTGCCGGTTGCTCTCGCGTAGCCGTCTGCCGCGTGGGACGCTCCCTGTTCATGAGAGGTCAAAATATGGGTGATTTCATCCTTGTGTTTATAAAGTGCATCATAAATGTTGAGGATCGCGCCGCCCGGATAACCGAACACCGTGTCTACCCCCTGCTCTTTCAAGCATTCAATGACAATCTCTGCTCCTGTCAATGTCTTCATCTGTCTAACCTGCTTTCCTTCCTTAAACCATTTTAAATGCATATCAAGCAGTACTTTTCGTCTCAAAAGCACCTGTCTGAAGCCCGCAATGATTACTTCTGTGTCTTCGGAACCTCCAGGATTGCGCCCCGGTTTCCGCTTGTTACAAGCGCTGCGTAACGTGCCAGGTATCCGGTCGTAACCTTCGGTTCTCTCGGCTGCCATTTCTTTCTTCTCTCTGCCAGCTCCTCGTCGGATACGAGTACGTTCAGGGAGTTATTGTTGATATCGATGGAAATAATATCGCCTTCCTCAACCAGCGCGATCGGTCCGCCGACTGCCGCCTCCGGAGAAACGTGTCCGATGGATGCACCTCTGGATGCGCCGGAGAAACGTCCGTCTGTGATCAGAGCTACGCTGGAACCAAGTCCCATACCTGCGATGGCAGAAGTCGGGTTCAGCATCTCACGCATGCCCGGACCGCCCTTCGGTCCCTCGTAACGGATGACAACAACATCGCCAGCCACGATCTTGCCGCCCTTGATCGCTGCAATCGCGTCTTCCTCACAGTCAAATACACGCGCTGGTCCCTGATGTACCAGCATCTCCGGTGCAACGGCAGAACGTTTTACAACGCCTGTATCCGGTGCCAGGTTTCCTTTCAAGATCGCAATACCGCCAGTCTGGCTGTACGGATTGTCGATCGGTCGGATAACCTCCGGATTCTTGTTGACACAGCCCTTGATATTCTCGCCAACGGTCTTGCCGGTTACGGTCATGCAGTCCAGATTCAGAAGGTTCTTCTTGGACAGCTCATTCATAACCGCATACACGCCGCCTGCCTCGTTCAGATCCTCCATATAGGTCGGACCTGCCGGTGCCAGATGGCACAGGTTCGGGGTGCGCTTGCTCATCTCATTGACCAGCTCCATGTTCAGGTCTACGCCTGCCTCATGTGCAATCGCCGGAAGATGCAGCATACTGTTGGTAGAACATCCGAGTGCCATATCCACGGTCAGTGCATTTAAAAATGCCTTTTCTGTCATAATATCTCTCGGACGGATGTTTTTCTCATACATCTCCATAACCTTCATACCAGCGTGTTTTGCCAGTTTGATTCGCTCGGAGTAAACTGCCGGGATCGTACCGTTGCCCTGAAGGCCCATGCCGAGTACCTCTGTTAAGCAGTTCATGCTGTTGGCGGTGTACATACCGGAACAGGAACCGCAGGTCGGGCAGACCTTACATTCGAATTCTTTCACATCTTCTTCCGTCATGGTGCCTGCTGCGTAGGAACCAACTGCCTCGAACATGCTGGAAAGACTTCTCTTCTGTCCCTTTACATGACCGGCTAACATCGGACCGCCGCTGACAAATACAGTCGGTACATTGACGCGGGCTGCTGCCATCAGAAGTCCCGGTACGTTTTTATCACAGTTTGGAACCATAACCAGCGCATCGAACTGATGTGCCAGCGCCATACATTCGGTGGAATCTGCGATCAGATCACGGGTAACCAGAGAATATTTCATGCCGACATGTCCCATAGCGATACCATCACAGACTGCGATCGCCGGAAATACAACCGGTGTGCCGCCAGCCATGGCTACACCCAGCTTCACGGCATTTACAATCTTATCCAGGTTCATGTGTCCCGGAACAATCTCATTATAAGAACTTACGATACCGACGAGAGGTTTGTTCATCTCCTCTTCCGTCATACCGAGTGCATTAAACAAAGAACGGTGAGGTGCCTGCTGCATCCCTTTTCTTACTGCATCACTTTTCATCTTTTCGTCTCCTTCTATCTCTTTCGACGACCTCCGCCCCTGGTGACAGGGGCGGTTTTTACGTTTATCTTTGATTTTATCGCATTTATGAAATTTTTGCAATCTTTCTATTTAATTCTCTCACAGATCAGCCTGCCCATCTCAACGGTTCCAACCTGCTTGCAGCCATCCGCCATGATATCCACGGTACGGTAGCCCTCGGTCAGTACCTGCTGTACGGCATCCTCGATGGCTTTTGCTTCCTTATCCAGATCGAAGGAATAGCGGAGCATCATCGCTGCGGAAAGAATAGTTGCGATCGGGTTTGCGATGTCCTTGCCCGCGATGTCCGGTGCGGAACCGTGGCTCGGCTCGTAGAGACCAAATTTGCCCTCGTTTAAGCTGGCCGAAGACAGCATACCGATGGAGCCGGTAATCATGCTTGCCTCGTCAGAAAGGATATCGCCAAACATGTTCTCAGTCAGGATCACGTCGAACTGTCCCGGATTCATGACAAGCTGCATCGCGCAGTTATCAACCAGCATATGGGTCAGGGTAACTTCCGGATAATCTTTAGCAACTTCCTCGACTACCTTTCTCCACAGGCGGGAGGAATCCAGTACGTTTGCCTTATCGACGCTAATAACGCTCTTGCGGCGCTTCATCGCGATATCGAATGCCTTGATTGCGATCCGGCGGATCTCATTTTCATTGTAGGTCAGGGTATCTACCGCGGTCGTCACGCCATCAATCTCCTTCGTGTAACGGTCACCGAAGTACAGACCGCCGGTCAGCTCACGCATGATAACCATATCGAAGCCGTCGCCGATGATCTCTTTCTTTAACGGGCAGGCATCTGCCAGCTCTTTGTAGAGGTATGCCGGGCGGATATTCGCGAACAGTCCCAGACCTTTACGGATGGCAAGAAGACCGGCCTCCGGACGCAGGTTCGGAGCTACATCGTACCAGCGGGAATTTCCCACGTTGCCGCCGACTGCACCGAGCAGGACGGAATCACTCTTTTTCGCGGTCTCCAGTGCCTCATCGGTCAGCGGTACGCCGTACTCGTCGATGGAACAGCCGCCCATCAGGATTTTTGTATAATTAAATGTATGACCGTAGACGGCGCCCACCTTGTCCAGCACGCCGCATGCCTCTCTCACAATCTCCGGTCCGATTCCGTCGCCCGGAATCAACGTAACATTATAATCCATCTTGCACATCTCCCCCATTTTCTATTCTCTCTGGTTATGGTTATCCAGAATAATACGATTTCTTACAATCATATATCATTTAAAGTCTTATTTCAACCTTTCACGATTATTTTCCCCATAGTGGAATATACAAGTTTGGAATTATTGACATGAGCAAAAGTTATGGCTTCTCCTCTTTTTCCTCTAACTGATACAGAATATCCCAGTATCTGTCCTGCATTTCCTGATACTTTTCAAGAAGCGGCCCTGTCTTTTTCCGCACCGAATCCATAATCTCATCATAGCGTTCCACCAGCAGCCCCACAATTCCGCTGTCTAACAGTCCCTGCTGCGCCATTCCGGTCAGGACGCCCAGGGTCCTGTTCTTGGAATAAGCCCCTTTGTAACTCCTGGTGCCTGTAAGGGCGCTGACAATATCTGCAATGGCCACGATCCTCTGCGGCACATTCAGGTCCGCTGCCCGGAGTCCCCTGGGGTAACCG
>ERZ838839.1608-NODE-1608-length-20579-cov-5.501559_pt1 | contig 20579 bp, 17 predicted proteins | sample MGYA00519909_ERZ838839 | MGnify/ENA primary metagenome ERZ838839 (study PRJEB31850, sample SAMEA3708843) | human gut metagenome | biome: human gut; feature: human-associated habitat; material: faeces | place: China | collected 2014 ... | reverse complement strand
TCAGTACGCAAAATTTACTCGCAAATCACTCTTGTTCAATTATGCGGTATTGCCTATAATATTTTCTAAAAGCGTTAGTGCAGGGCGGGGTGGGGTCACCCCGCCCTGCAGTAGTCCGGATAAACAGTCATAAGAGAGAACATGGGTGCAGTCCATATTCGCAGCTGTACATTTACCTATCACAAAAAATTACTGATTTTTGATTACGCATTACTAATTTTCATGAACTGTCCACAATGTGCAGACATTCGTTTATTCATTGCGGATTTTTTGGGACATTTTTCGGTAGCAAACGGCGGGGCTTTGTATTATAATAAATAATATGTTCCATTCATAAAAGTAATATCACCGCGACAGACCGTGATATGTAAACCGGGAACGTCTTTACGCTTATATTTGAAAGGCAGGCTATTCACTATGGCAGACAATCGTATCTACAATTTTTCCGCAGGCCCCTCCATGCTTCCGGTTCCGGTGCTTGAGCGCTGTGCAGCCGACATGCTGAACTATCAGGGCTCCGGTATGTCAGTCATGGAGATGAGTCACCGTTCAAAGGTATATGACGGCATCATCAAGGAGACCGAGGCTACGCTGCGTCGCGTACTCTCCATTCCGGATAACTACAAGGTTCTGTTCCTGCAGGGCGGCGCTACCACCCAGTTTGCAGCGATCCCGATGAACCTGCTGAAGACCGGCAAGGCTGACTACGCGCTGACCGGCAGCTTCGCTTCCAAGGCATACAAGGAGGGCCAGAAGTTCGGCGACATGCACGCTGCATTCTCCTCCAAGGAGACCAACTTCGACCACGTTCCGACGCAGGATGAGCTGGATATCCGTCCGGATGCCGACTACTTCTACATCTGCGCCAACAACACCATCTACGGCACCGAGTATCAGTACGATCCCGAGACCCCGGCAGGCGTTGAGCTGGTAGCGGATATGTCCTCCAACATCCTGTCCAAGCCGGTTGATGTTTCCAAGTACGGCGTCATCTACGCCGGCGCACAGAAGAACATGGGCCCGGCCGGTGTTACCGTTGTTATCGTCCGCGAGGATCTGCTCGGCAACTATCCGCTCGAGAAATACCCGGTTATGCTCGACTGGAAGACCATGGCTGACAAGGATTCCATGTACAACACGCCTCCCACGTACGGCATCTATGTACTCGGTCTGGTTGCCAAGTGGGTTGAAGACATGGGCGGCGTAAAGGCTATGCAGGAGCGTGCTGAGAAGCGTTCCTCCATGCTGTACGATTACCTCGATTCCCAGGACTTCTACAAGACCGTAGCCGCAAAGGATTCCCGCAGCCACATGAACGTAACCTTCCGCACCGGCAACGACGAGCTGGACGCAAAGTTTGCCAAGGAGTCCATGGCAGCCGGCATGTCCAACCTGAAGGGCCACCGTTCGGTAGGCGGCATGCGTGCTTCCATCTATAACGCAATGCCGATCGAGGGCGTTGAGAAGCTCATCGACTTCATGAAGAAATTCGCTGAAGAAAACAAGTAACAATAATTGAGAATTGATAATGGAGAATGGGGAATTGCGGTATCGCGCAAGGATAGCGACATTTTCCATTTTCAATTCTCCATTTTCTATTGGAGGATAATCCCATGTATAACGTAAAACTCTACAACAAGATCTCGAAGGTAGGTCTGGACGATCTCGATCCGGCAAAGTACACCTGCTCCGAGGATTTCACCGATTATGACGCCGTTCTGGTCCGTTCTGCCAAGCTGCATGACGTCGAGTTCCCGAAGAACCTGCGCTGCATCGCGCGTGCAGGTGCCGGTGTCAACAACATTCCGATCGACCGCTGCTCCGAGGAAGGCATCGTAGTCTTCAACACGCCGGGTGCAAATGCTAACGCCGTTAAGGAGTTGGTTATCTGTGCACTGCTGCTGGCTTCCCGCAAGGTGGTACAGGGCGCAAACTGGGTTAAGAGCCTCAAGGGCACGCCGGATATCGGTCCTGCTGCAGAGAAGGGCAAGTCCACCTACGCAGGCCCGGAAATCGCCGGCAAGAAGCTGGGCATCATCGGTCTGGGTGCGATCGGCGTTAAGGTTGCAAATGCGGCTGTTGGCTTGGATATGGAGGTCTGGGGCTATGACCCGTACCTGTCGGTTGACGGCGCACTCAAGCTCGACCGCTCGGTCAAGCACGTTACCGAGCTGGACGAGATTTTCGCAAACTGCGACTACATCACCATTCATGTTCCGCTGAACGCTGACACGAAGAACACCATCAGCGCAGAGGCGATCGAGAAGATGAAGGACGGCGTTCGCGTCATCAACCTTGCGCGCGGCGAGCTGGTTGACACCAAGGCAATGGCGAAGGCACTCGAGAGCGGCAAGGTTGCAGCATACGTTTCCGACTTTGCTTCCGACGAGATTCTTGAGCAGGAGAATGCCATCACGCTCCCGCATCTGGGTGCGTCCACGCCGGAGAGCGAGGACAACTGCGCTAAGATGGCCGTTTACGAGATCACCGAGTACATCGAGAAGGGCACCATCCGCAACTCGGTCAACTTCCCGAACCTCAAGGTTCCGTACGAAGGCGGCTACCGCATCTGCATGATCCACAAGAACATCCCGAACATGATCGCGTCCATCACCTCCGCTGTTCGCTGCAACATCGAGAATATGGGCAACCGTTCCAAGGGTGACTATGCGTACACCATCATCGACACCGCAGAGGCTCCGACCGAGGCGAACCTCGACGAGCTGCGCGCAATCGAAGGTATGATCTCTGTCCGCACGATCTGATTGCTATAAAATCGATAAAACCGCTCTGAATGCAGATTCAGAGCGGTTTTTGTTGCTTTTCTGTGCAAATTGAATATTGTCGAATTTGGTCGAATTTTCGTAGAATATGGAAATGCAGGATAAGACAGCACCGCAGCTCTCAGTGTGCGGTGCTGCCGAATGCTGCAGGATGACTATTTTTACAGGAGGCTTCTCAATGGAGAACATACGCATTTACGAGGAGGACGGCTACATTCACTTTATCATGCGGCCGGAGGACCTGATGCGGCTGCGCTACTCGACCGAAGCGAAAACGCCGTTTGCAGACTTCATGGACCGCTGGCTGACCCAGATGAAAACGCAGGTGCGCGAAAACACGATGGACGGCTACCGCTACGCATTTGAAAAGCACATCAAGCCGTTTTTCACCGCACGAGGAACAACGCTTGCTACGGCACGCCCGATGGATTTTCAGGATTTTGTCAACCTGAAATTCGATCAGGGGCTTTCACCGACTTCAATCGTCAAGTTTCATTCCATCATGCACAAGTGCCTGAAATACGCGGTAGCACTGCAGATTATCCCGACGAATCCGTCGGATAATGTCATGCTGCCCAAGCGGACGCGCTTTCGAGGACAGGTGTACGACCGGACGCAGATCAACATTTTTCTGGCAGCGGCGCTGCAGTCGCCGGCAGAGGCGGCGTTTGTGCTGGCGGCAACGTATGGTCTGCGCCGCAGCGAGTGCGCCGGTCTGCGCTGGTGTGCCGTGGATTTTCGGGCACGGAGCATGGTCATCAATCATACGGCGGTGCTGTCCTCCGGACGTGTGATCTACGCGGACAGCGTAAAGACCAGATCCAGCTATCGGACGCTGCCGCTGTCCGACTCGCTCCGGCGGTATCTGACCGATCTGCGCCGCAGACAGAACGCCAACCGCAAAAAGTACGGCAAAGCCTATTGCCAGAGCGATTATGTCTGCTGCCGTGAGGACGGTTCGCCGCTCCGGCCGGATTACATTTCGCGTGAGTTCGAGCGGGTGTGCCGCCGCGCGTGCCTGCCGCGTATCCGGTTTCATGATTTACGGCATTCGGTTGCAACGATTTTGCTGCAGCAGGGCTTTTCGCTCAAGCAGATTCAGGACTGGCTGGGGCATTCCGACATCTCCACCACAGCCAACGTTTACGCGCATGTGCCGTATGTGGAAAAGGTATCCATCGCCAAGAGCGCAACACCGATTATCGGAAACTGATGTGCATTCTGGGAATGTAACATAATCGTAACATTTCGGCGGGTTGTTTCACCATTGTTACACTTCGCCGCCTGACCTTGTATGAGAGTGCGTGATTGCTTATAATGTATATTGTATAAGAATAACAAGGATAGAGAACTTTACACAATATACAGGTGAAGCATATGTTCAAAAAAACACTTTCCGCGCTGGCGGTTGCGTGTGTGATGCTGGTGAGCGCGGCGGCGGCCGGCACCATTTTTCCGGCAGAGTACACCGACATTGACGGCGTGACACGCGCAGGCTATCTGGATGAGGACGGCATGACCGTGCTTCCGTTTGCTTACGCACAGGCAGGCGATTTCGCGGACTGCGGACTCGCTGCCGTAGAAAACGAGCAGTGGCAGACGGCGGTGATCGACCGCACGGGCAAGATCGTCATTGCATACACGGATTCGCCGGTTTCGGTGGATTTTTCGGATACGATGGTTGCGTATCGTTACACTGACCACAGCGTGTATTATGCGACTGACGGCAAGCGCATTGGCTCATATCCGGGCGCGGTCGGCTTCTTTGAGGACGGACTGCTGCTGTGCAGAAATGCGGATACCGGGCTGTATTCCTATGTCAAGCAGGATGGTTCGACTGCCTTTTCGGGCAGCTACCGTAAGGCCGGTGCTTTCTCAAACGGCAGAACGCTTGTGCAGACGCAGGACGGCGATTATCAGGCGATCGACACCAATGGCACAGTGCTGTACACTCTGCCGAATGACGTAACGCCTTCCTACATGACGATTTACGGCGAGAGCACGGTGGTCGTCACCAACGGCACCAATCAGGCACTGTATTCGCTCTCGGAGAGCAAACTGCTGACCGAGTTTCTGTACAACACCATTTCGGAGTTTCACGATGGCGAAGCAATGGTTCGTCAGATCAACCGCTGGGGCATCATGGATACCACCGGCAAGCTGCTGACGGCGCCGACGTATTACTATCTGTCCTACATGGGCGAGGGGCTGTACGCGGCCCGCAGTGAGGACGGTTCGGTTTCCGCGGTGGATGCGGGCGGCAGCCTGTCTTACCGCACGCTGAGCTACATCAGCGGCTTCTCCGAGCTGCGCTACGGTCTGTCGTGGCACAATACCGCAGACGGTACGCTCATCTTCTTCCGCAAAAACGGCGGTTTTGCAGCATCCGTTAAAGAGGCGGAGAACCCGATCATTCTGACCGAAAACGTGGTCTGCGTCACGCAGGACGACACCCGCAAGTATATTGATCTGCGCAGCGGCAAAACGCTGTTCGAGCAGCCGAAGTCGTTCGACCTTGGCGGCGGCATCACCGCAAAGACCGTGCATTACGAAAAGTTCATGGGCTATCAGCAGGACGGCACGGAGCATGGATGGGATGTCGATTTTCCGGAGATCAGCGGCCTGAGCGACAAAAAGGTGCAGAACACCATCAACAGCGAAATCCGCTCGTTCTTCCTCAAGGGACCGTCCGTTACCGCCGAGTATGATGCGCTCGAGGGCAGCTACGGTGCGTCCGTGGAAGGCTCGGTGCTCGTTGTCTGGGCCAACTGCGTGAGCGGCAAAGGCGCCGGTTCGTCGGTATGGAATAACTGTCTGGCGTTTGATCTGCACACCGGCACGCAGTACACACTGAACGACCTGCTGACCGGTGACTACATCGAGACGGTCAAGCAGCTGCTGCCGGACGATCATGCGATTTATCTGTACAGTTATCCGCGCATCAGCACGAAAGGCGTAACCTATTTTTACAACGAATACGAGAGCGCTTCCCGCAGAGCATACACAGAGGAATATCTGCTGACATATGAGCAGCTTTCCGATGTGCTGAACTGCAACAGCGCGTGCTATAAGGCGTTGATGACGTCGTATTCGCCCGAAGTTTCGGCTGCTGCAACCGGTTACAGCGATGTGAGCAGTACCTGCTGGGCACTGCAGTATATCAATACAGTGACCGAGCGCAAGCTGATGACCGGCGCGAACGGTAAATTCCGTCCGAACGATAAAATCACGGCGGCTGAGGTCTGCACGACCATCGCGCGTCAGCGCGGTCTGTCCGGCAGCGGCACACTGCCCGCAGACGTTCGCGCAGGCGAGTGGTACTCGGAGGCGGTCAGCGCGGTGTACGCAAACGGTCTGCTCGAGGGCCTGAATGACTTCCGGCCGACGGCTGCCATGACCCGCGAGGACGCGATGCAGCTTTTTGCAAATCTGCTGCAGGCGGACGGCACAGCGGCCATGAGTGATGCGGAAACGGCACAGACGCTGGCGTCTGTCAAGGACGCAGGCTCCATCTCGGCGGACCGCCGAAATGCGGTTGCACTGTGTATGCAGAAGGGTCTGGTGCAGGGCTTCAGCGACGGCACGATCAAGCCGCAGGGTACGTTCACCCGTGCGGAGTTCGCAAAGCTGCTGACGACGATTTGAAGATAAGAGAAAGACCGATGAACTTTGGTTCATCGGTCTTTTTACGTTGTGTTGCATTTTGTCGAATCTTGTCGAATAAACGGCGGTATGGTATAATATATGTATTGCTTTACCGAAACCTAGCAATAGGAGGAGGTGCATGCTCATGGCAATATACACATCGTTTCTCTGCTCGATCATGGCAAGTGTAGTCGCACACTACATTTGCAAATGGCTCGATGAGCGGTGGTAAAGCAACCCCAGAGCCTTGGCCTAAGCCACCATAATGGAATAGAAAACCCCGGAGACTCGCACTCTCCGGGGTTTTCGCAGCTCATGGCTGTGTCACATCGTTGTTAATAGTATAGCACCGATCTTGCGATAATGCAAGCACTCCGCCGATTATTTTACCGGAATCGTAGTATCACCGATGGTGACGGACGCCACTTCATCAAGCGGGAGAATGGTATCGAACGTGCCCTGGCGGGTGCAGACGGTGTTGCCGTCATGCGGGTCCATGCTGCCGCCGCAATCCGAGAAATCGAGCACAGTACCGTCCGTCTTGGTCACCAGCAGCTTCGCAGCGTAGGACTCCCATGTGCTGCACATACCGGCCGGTTCGCGGCCGTTCTCCTGCGGAATCTCTTCGCCGTTCTCGTCGTACAGCGTGTCGAACGTCGCCTCGCCGTCCACCGTGTACACCACATGGTAGCCGATGGGCGAGATAACGATGGTATCGACAGCGGCGCTCCGTCCGTTCACATCGATATTTTGACCCGCAGGCAGCTCGACCGCGCTGTTCCCGGCCTCCAGCTGAAACTTGAGGCGCCATGCGCCCTTGGCGATAGTTGTCGGCTCACCGTTTTCACTGTTCAGCACGCACAGGTCGCCGAGCGTGATCTTAACCGTGCCGCCAGTCTGCACCGCATCGTTGTACGACATGGTTTCGACATACTGGATGGCGTTGTCGCTCGGATTTTCGTCATAGAAGTAGCTGCTGCCGGACGCACCGTCCACGCCGCGTCCGATGGTGCTGTCCGAACGCTTCCAGTACAGGTCGTACAGACCGGTATCCGGGTTTTTCGTGCAGTCGAACGCCGAACCGTCCTCCTTCTCCAAGGTGTAGGAAATGAGGTAGTTATAGCCGTCGAACAGAATCGCATCCGCGGTGACGGTCACGCCGTTCGAGGTATCGCTCGCGCCGATCGGGCGGCCAATCTGGTCGATGATTTCGGTGTCTGCTGTCGGACCGAATACGCCGGCAAATGCGTCGCTCGCGGACTTGAATACGCCGGTTGCGCCTGCACCGATGCTCAGCACCAGAGCGGCAGCCACGCCGACCGCCGTAATGCGCGGGAAACGGCGTACACGATGAATGGCAACCGGCTGCTCCGGCTGCTCGGCGGCAGTCATCAGGCGATCAACCATGCGGCTTTTCGCTTCTTCGGAGAAGCGAAGCTCGTCCAGTGCGGAATTATACATTTTGTTATCATTATACTCTCTGTTCATAAAGATCCCCTCCCAAGGTGGTGCGCAGGCTTTTGCGCCCGCGGCTCAGGTGTGCGGAAACGGCAGACTCGCTCTGACCGAGCAGAGACGCGATTTCACGCACGGAATAGCCCTCGTAGTAGTGCAGATAGACCGCTTCACGGTATTTGCGCGGCAATGCCATCACCGCATCGAGCACATCGGAATCCGGTGCGGCAGGCGCGGGTGTCGCGGCAGCGGCTTCCAGACCGACGTTACGCCGGTGCGCGGCGCGCAGACTGTCTTTGCAGGCGTTGGCGGTCGCGCGGATGATCCACGCTTTTTCGTGTGCCGGACTGTCAAAGGTTTGACCGCCGGTCAGCAGCTTGAGGAAGATATTCTGGCAGATGTCCTCGGCATCGTGCGTGGACTTCAAATAGGTGTAAGCCAGCCGCAGGATTAGGTCGGAGTACGTCTGCACCAGACGTTCGGCGTCCGCCCTGTTAAATTGTTTCATTGGTCTCAGCTCCTTTGGAAAGCAACGTTGTTTCACCTATAATACGATTGAGGATTGCGTATCCTGACAGAAAGGATAAATTTATTATAGGTAATCCCGCATAATTGAACAAGAGCGATTTACGAATACATTTTGTGTTCTGATTGAATTGTGCGGTGTTGCCTATAACATAATTCGTTAGCGGGCACCGTTCCCGCGCGCCGCAGCGTACATCGCCCGCTTTTCGTCAAGCGTAAAACCTTCGATTTTGCAAGGGATAGAAAGACACCTGTCCGTCTGTGCGTTGTTTTTCGACAGAATGCCCAAAAAATACAGGTAAAATTGTAACAAAGTAATTGTTAAAAAATCTACAAATACCCTTTGCAGAAAGCCCTGTTTATGGTATCCTGTTAAAAGAGCACATGCGCTCTACCGGGAGCGCTCAATAAGATAGTATGCAGGGAAGACCCACTTAACGGGTCGCAAAGGAATTTAGGAGGATAAAAGAAGCTATGGCTATGAGAGGTGTAGAAACCCGTATTCAGGAGATCCGCCACCGCATTTTCACCGAGGTTGCCCGTATGGCGTACCATACCGAGTGGCCGACCGACCGCCGTATCGAAGCACTGCCGTACGATATCATGCCGGGTGAGGTTGGCAACATCCGCAATGATATTTTCCTCGAGCGCGCTATCGTAGGCGAACGCCTGCGTCTGGCGATGGGTCTGCCGTGCCGCAGTGCTGCCGAGCACGCGCCGCTGTCCGACAACATCGAGGCTGCCACTCGCGAGGAGACCTACTACACGCCGCCGCTCATCAACGTGATCAAGTTCGCGTGCCACGCCTGCAAGGAGAACGAGGTCATGGTCACGGACGGCTGTCAGGGCTGCATGGCGCATCCGTGCGTTGAGGTATGTCCCAAGGGCGCAGTATCGCTCGACCGCTTCAACGGCCGTTCTGTTATCGATCAGGAGAAGTGCATCAAGTGCGGCCGCTGCATGGATGTCTGTCAGTATCACGCCATCATCCGTCAGGAGCGCCCGTGCGCGGCAGCCTGCGGCATGGATGCCATCCACAGCGACTGCAATGGCAGAGCCGATATTGATTACGAGAAGTGCGTTTCCTGCGGCCAGTGCCTTGTAAACTGCCCGTTCGGCGCAATCGCAGACAAGTCGCAGATTTTCCAGATGATCCGCGCCATTCAGGCGGGCGAGCGTGTCTACGCCGCTGTCGCACCGGCGTTTGTCGGCCAGTTCGGCCCGAAGATGACACCGGGCAAGCTGCGTGCCGCGATGAAGCGCCTCGGCTTTGCGGATATTATTGAGGTTGCGATCGGCGCTGACCTGTGCGCCGCACAGGAGGCCGAGGACTTTGTAGAGGAAGTACCGGAGAAGCTGCCGTTCATGGCGACTTCCTGCTGTCCGGCGTGGTCGATGATGGCAAAGAAGCTGTTCCCGGAACAGGCCAACTGCATCTCGATGGCGCTCACGCCGATGACCCTGACCGCCCGTTTGGTCAAGCACCATCAGCCGGGTGCAAAGGTTGCGTTTATCGGCCCGTGCGCGGCAAAGAAGCTCGAAGCAATGCGTTCGGACGTACGAAGCGAGGTCGATTTCGTGCTGACGTTCGAGGAGATGGCAGGCATTTTCGCCGCACGCCATATCGACGTGGAAAATCTCAAGGAGGATCCGCACGGCATCAACGATGCTTCGTCTGACGGCCGTAACTTTGCGGTTTCCGGCGGCGTAGCCAAGGCCGTTGTCAACGTCATCAACGAGAAACACCCGGACCGCGAGATCAAGGTCGCCAACGCCGAGGGTCTGCGCGATTGCCGCAAGCTGCTGATGGCCGCCAAGGCCGGCAAGTACAACGGCTATCTGCTCGAGGGCATGGCGTGCCCAGGCGGCTGTGTGGCCGGTGCGGGCACGATGCAGTCCATCAAGAAATCCGCTGCGGTAGTCGGCATGTATGCCAAGCAGGCGGAACACCAGACTGCAACCGGCACGCATCATGTTGCCGAGCTGGATAAGCTGGTTGATTAAAAATAATGCTATAAAAGCCACCGTATCGGATGATACGGTGGCTTTTCTGCTGTATTGGTGCGGAATAGAGAATGGTAAACCATGTGGCCCATTCTCCATTTTCAATCCTCAATTATTTTTCCGGCGGCGTAATTGCCACCTTCATGACCCCGTCGCGGCGCTTCTCAAACAGATCGTACGCCGCTTCGATCTCATTCAGCGGGAAAATATGCGTGATGAGCGGTGTGGTATCCAGCTGACCGCACTCGATCAGCCGCAGGATTTCTGCGGTGTCGCAGCCATCCACGCCGCCGGTCTTGAACGTGAGGTTCTTGCCGTACATATCGGGCAGCGGAAGCGTCTGCGGCTTGTCGTACAGTGCAACGATCGAGACGATCGCATTCGGTCGGGCGCACTCCCACGCGAGACGGAAGCTGTCGTCCGAGCCTGCCACTTCGCAGACCACATCCGCGCCGCCGTGCGGGCTGTTGAGCTGCACAAACTCCTGCGCGTGCTCGGGCGTGATGGTGAGCACATCGGGATAGCGCTCGCGCACAAAGCGCAGCCGCGCCGGATCGGGGTCACAGATGATGATCCTGTGCGGGTGATGCAGCATGGCGCACAGCATGGTGCAGATACCGGTCGGCCCGGCACCGAGGATAAGCACGGTGTCGCCCTGCCGGATCTCGGAAATCCTGGCGGCCCAGTAGCCGGTGGCGAGCACATCGCCGGCAAACAGCGCCTGCCGGTCGGAAACGCGATCGGGAATGACGGTCAGATCCTGATCGGCATACGGCACGCGGACGTACTCCGCCTGACCACCGTCAATCCGACAGCCGAGTCCCCAGCCGCCGTTGGGATCGGTGCAGTTGTTGACAAAGCCGTGCTGACAGAAAAAGCAGTGTCCGCAGAACGTCTCCACGTTGACGGCTACACGGTCGCCGGGTTTGACGGTTTTGACTGCCGAACCGACCTGCTCGACTACGCCGACCATCTCATGGCCGACCGTAATACCGGGTATGGCACGCGGCACCGAGCCGTGCTTGATGTGCAGATCGCTCGTGCAGATGCTCGACATGGTAACGCGCACTACCGCGTCTCCTGCATGCGTGAGAACGGGTTCCGGCTTGTTCTGCAGGGCAAACTCACCCTGTTTTCGATAAGTGTAAGCGAGCATAGTTTACGGCTCCGTTTCGTTAAATGTTATATCCATTATACGGGAGGGCGAAAAGAAAGTCAAACGGTGTCGATTTTATAAGGTGCCGAGAGTCGGGAAAAACTGCGCCAGAAAGAAAAACAGCACCGGCAGGAAGATCGCAGGCAGCAGATTGCCGACGCGCAGCTTGCTGTTGAAGATGAGATTCAAGCTAATGGCAAAAATCAGCACGGAGCCGACACACGACATTTGACCAATCAAGACATCGGTCAGCCAGGGACGGATGAATCGTGCCATCAATGTAATGCCGCCTTGATAGAAGAAAATCGGCACAATAGACAGGTATACGCCCTTGCCGAGAGATGCGGCGAAGAGAATCGAGGCAACACCATCCAGAATAGCCTTGGCAATCAGCATGGTTGGGTCACCGTTCAGACCATCATTTAATGCACCGACAATTGCCATTGCACCGACACAAAACAGAAGAGATGCGGTAACGAAGCCTTCAACAAATCGGCTGTCCCCTTTGGCAGCAAAGTGTGATTGACAGAATGCACCGAAATCCTCCAGTCGCTGCTCGATATTCAGCGCTTCACCGATGACAGCGCCGAGTGCCAGACAGAGTATAAGCAGCATGGTATGCTGGGTGCCGATTTCGCCATCCTGTATGATCAATACTTCGCTGAGTGTTCCGCCTATACCGATAAAGCAGGTGGTTAGTCCCAGTCCCTGCATGACCGTTTTTTCAAAGCGTTTCGGCAGACCGTTTTTTAACAGTATACCGATAGTAGTGCCTATAAGCACTGTGCCAACATTTACAATGGTTCCAAGACCAATCATAAAATCCCCTCGTTTCACTTTACAACGCTAAAGTTTATTGTAAAGCAAAATGAGAGGATTGTCAATTCAGCGCAGACAGAACGGCGTTTTACGGAAATGCCCGCCGCCGATTCTCCGTTCGGGATCGGGAAGTGCAAGCGCAAACAGGTCGTCCGCGAAGGCATCGCGGCAGAGTGCCGCTTGCAGATTTGCGGGCAGCCGTTTTTCCGTTGCCGGTTTGACGATAACGGGCAGGGCAGCCTGCCTGAGCGCCGCCCGTCCGCGCACGCCGAGCGCCAGTACGCGCAGATAAGCAGGGGAGACGGGTGCGTCCGTCTCCACACCGAGCACAGCCCGCAGGAGCGCTCGCCGCACACGAGCCGCCGGAAACCGCCGCGTTCGCGCCTTTTCTACCGCATCTGAGAACGAATGTGCCGTATAGACCGCCTTGCGGAGCCGCTCGTCAAAGCCGTCTGCCGAGCCGGTCCGCAGTCTGCCCTGATAGAGTGCCGTCCGCAGCAGCGCGAGCAGTGTGTCCTCCGGCAGAGCGACCGGCGCTTCACCGCAATCTGCGGCCTTCTTCCACACGGCGCGAGCCGCAGGCGGCAGGAACGGTGCGCAGAACGCGAAATCGCCGTCTCGCAAATGTGCTCTCAGCAGACTCGCTGAGGCAAAGCCGCTGTGCGGCGCACGCGCATCGTGGGCCGCGCCCTGCCGGAGCACCACAAGCGGGCGCATCCCGAGCGGGAGCAGGAAGCGGCAGTATTCCACGGCGAGCGTGTTGTTCGGGTTATCCAAAAGAACGGCAGCCTGTTTGTTGACTTTGCTGAGTTCTTCCTGCCGTCTGGCGGCGTAGGACAGGTGCGGAGAGCCGGATTCTCCCTTCATCGGCAGGCTGTTCAGGAGTTCTGCCGCCTGTAAAAGCAAATCCGTATCCGCAGTCTCCGCGCCGAATGACACCGTGCCGCACCCGAGTGCATGCAGCGTCTGCACCGCACCCTTGGCGAAGCCCTCCGCCGAGGACAGCGCCGCCGCAAGCGGCAATTCAACCACGAGGTCAGCGCCGCAGCGCACGGCCATTTCGGCACGCGCGTACTTATCCAGCACGGCAAAATCGCCGCGCTGGACGAAATTGCCGCTCATCACGCATACGATCACGGCGTTTTCGCCGAGGCTGCGCCGGGTTTCGGCAATGTGGTGCAGATGGCCCGTGTGAAACGGATTATACTCGGCGGTGATGCCGCATACGGTCATGACGGTGCTCCTTTCAGTGAGATGACAGCGGTCTGCAAGGTAAAAACCTCGAAAAAGGGGTTGTACATTTGCAAAGAATCGTGTAGAATAAAAATATAGCATTATTATATAGGCTTCCGCGGCTTTATGCAAGCCGCCAAATACGGCATAAGGGAGTTTTCACAAATGAAAGTATTGGTAATCAACGCTGGCAGTTCTTCGCTGAAGTACCAGCTGCTCGACACCGAGTCGGGCGAGGTAATGGCGAAGGGCCTGTGCGAGCGCATCGGCATCGACGGTGTGCTGACCCACACCGGCAACAAGTCCGATGAGAAGTTCAAGTTCGACATCGCAATGCCGACTCACAAGGAAGCGATCCAGTCTGTTATCAACATTCTGCTCGATCCGGAAAAGGGTGTCATCTCCTCTATGAGCGAGATCGACGCAGTAGGTCACCGCGTTGTACACGGCGGCGAGTTCTTCTCGGACAGCGTTATCATCACCGAGAAGGTCCTCAAGGCTATCGAGGACTGCGTACCGCTGGCACCGCTTCACAATCCGCCTAACCTGACCGGCATCGAGGCTTGCCGCGAGGTTATGGGCCCGGACGTTCCGATGGTTGCAGTATTCGATACCGCATTCCATCAGACCATGCCGCAGTCCCACTACATGTACGCTGTACCGTACGAGTACTACGAGAAGTACAAGATCCGTCGTTACGGCTTCCACGGCACCAGCCACAAGTACGTTTCTCAGCAGGCTGCTGAGATGCTCGGTCGTCCGCTCGAGGAGCTGCGCCTGATCACCTGCCACCTCGGCAATGGTTCTTCTATCTGCGCAATCAACGGCGGCAAGAGCTTCGATACCTCCATGGGCTTCACTCCGCTGGACGGTCTGCCGATGGGCACCCGTGCCGGCAACATCGACCCGGCTATCATCGAGTTCCTTGCTGAGCACGAGCACATGGACGCACACGAGGTCATTAATATCCTGAACAAGAAGTCCGGTATGCTGGGTATCTCCGGCGTATCCTCCGACTTCCGCGATCTGGATGCTGCTGTTGCTGACGGCAACGCGCGTGCTGCTCTGGCTAAGGATATGTTCAACCTGTCCGTTAAGAAGATCATCGGTTCCTACGTTGCCGAGATGGGCGGCGTAGACGCTATCATCTTCACCGCAGGCGTAGGCGAGAACGACCGTTCGGTTCGCTGGGATGTCTGCGAGCACCTCGAGTACCTCGGCATCAAGATCGACCCGGAGAAGAACAAGTACCGCGGCAAGCAGATGGATATCTCCATCGACTGGGCACGCGTTCGCGTTCTGGTTATTCCGACCAACGAGGAGCTTATGATCGCCAAGGATACCGAGCGTCTGGTAAACGAGGCCAAGGCTCAGTAAGTCTTTCGTCAATTAGACAAATATGGGGGCGGAGCATAGGCTCCGCCTCTGTTTTTGCCCGGAGAGGAAACTTTTATGGAGCAAATTGATATCCCGCAGGAGCGCCGCTACTGCTCGAAGCTGGGATTTTCCGCGCTGGCGATCATGCTGTGGTCGATCTTCTGGCAGTTCGGCCTGTACTGGCTGGACGGCTGGATCCTGCCGTTCCGCATGCCGGAAACGCTGTATTATCTGCTGCTGCTCGTCGGACATTATGCAGTATCGCTGCCGATTGTGTTCTGTTTATGGCGCAAAACACCGCCGATGCCGTTCTGCAGGGAGCGGGCAGGCGCAAAGCGCATGGGCCGCTGGTTTGTCATCGGCTGTGCGCTGATGTGGCTCGGTTCGCTCATCGGCACGAATATCAACGACATGGTCTACGCTCTGACCGGACGCGATCCGGTCGGCATGGTGGACGAGAGCTTTTCGCAGATGCCGATGGCGGCGGTCGTTCTCGGTGCGTGCTTCATCGGTCCGCTGTGCGAGGAGCTGGTGTTCCGCGGTCTGCTGGCCGGCCGTCTTGCGCGGTACGGGCAGAAGCCGGGCGCCTTCATTTCTGCACTGCTGTTCGGCCTGTATCACGCCAATCTGGAGCAGTTTTTCTACGCCTTTGCGCTCGGTCTGCTGCTGTCCTACGCGTACTACCGCACCGGACTGCTGCGCACCTCGGTGCTGCTGCACATGCTGTTCAACATCATCGGCTCGGTGGTGCCCATGCTGCTGCCGGATACCATAGCCGCGCAGTCGGCGCTCGGCCTGTTCTGGATGGTGATGCTGGTGATCGGCATGATCCTGCTCGTTCGCGGCAGAAAACAGCAGGTCTGGCTGCACGGACCCTGTGCGCCGTCGCTTAAAGCCGTTTTGCAGAATGCAGGTATGTTTCTGCTGATCGTCGCCTGCTTTGTACAGACCGTGTTCAATTATCTATAAGGAGGAACGTCCATGCGGGTAGACCTGCATATGCACACCGGATATTCGGCCGATGCCCAGTATCCGCAGTCCATCGACGATAAAATTCACGCCTGCGAGCAGGCTGGACTGGATATCATCGGCATTACCGATCATCTGGATTTTCTGCGTTCGGGCGGCACGCGCGACAACCGTGACCCGGAAGCCTGTGCGCGCGAGGTATGGGAAAAGCGCCGTCCGGCAGGGAACGGCGGTATTGAGGTTCTGGCGGGTATGGAAATCGGCCAGCTGCACGCCACACCGGATGCGGACGATTTTGTCCGCACGCATCCGTTCGATATGGTCATCGGCTCGCTGCATGCCATGCCGAACGATCTGGATATCTACTTTCACGACTTTCCCAATATGGACTGCGACAAGTTCCTGCACGAGTATTTCGATCAGCTGCTGCTGCTCGAGGAGCACGGCGGCTTTGATGTGCTGGCGCACATTGACTATCCGCTGCGTGTGATGAAGCACGGCGACTATATCCCGTCGTTTGACAATTATATGGACCGCGTCCAGCAGGCGCTGCGCTCGTGCATCGACCATGGCTATGCGCTTGAGCTGAATGCTGCCGGCATTGCGGGCTGGCAGAAAAAGGTCGGTCCACCGCAGAATATTCTGTACGAATACAAGCGCATGGGCGGCGAGCGCATCTCGATCGGCTCGGATTCGCACACGCTGGACACCGTGGCACGCGGCGTAGACGACTGCGTGAAGAATGCACTCGATGCAGGCTTTACCCACGTTACCGTGTTCCGTGAGCGCAAACCGGTGCAGATCGCACTGAAATAAATGTAGAGGCTGAAACAACATGCTTTTTAGACGAAAACAGGAAATTACACACGCGGACACGACTGTTCGTGCCCGTGCAAAGATCAACTTGACGCTCGACGTCACCGGACGGCGGGAGGACGGCTACCACACGGTGGAGATGGTCATGCAGTCGATCGCGCTGCACGATACCGTGCGCGTTACCACCATCCACGGCGAGAAAAAGCCGCGCGGCATCGTGCTGAGCTGCAGCCTGCCGTTTTTGCCGACCGACGAGCGCAATCTGGCGTATCGTGCGGCGGAGCTGTTCTACAAGGAGACCGGCGCACTGCTCGAAACCTGCGAGATTCACATTGAAAAGCGTATTCCGGTTGCGGCAGGTCTGGCGGGCGGCTCGACGGATGCGGCGGCTGTGCTGCGTGCGCTCAACGCATTGCATACAGCCGGTCTGACCGACGACGAGCTGTGCGAGATGGGACTTAAACTGGGTGCCGATGTGCCGTTCTGCCTGCGCGGCGGCACCATGCTGGCGCAGGGCATCGGCGAGGAGCTGAGCCTGCTGCCCGATATGCCGCACTGCTGGGTCGTGCTGTGCAAGCCGCCGTTTGCGGTGCCGACCAAGGAGGTCTATCAGGAGATCGACAGCGTGGATATCCTCGAGCATCCGGACAACAAGGGTATGATGGCTGCGCTCAATCAGGGAGATTACGAGGGCGTGTGCGCGTACCTGTCCAACGTGATGGAGACCGTTACGGCGGCAAAACGCCGCCAGATCGGCGAAATCAAGTCGTTTCTCGCAGAAAACGGTGCGGACGGTACGCTGATGAGCGGCTCCGGCCCGACCGTGTACGGCCTGTTCTCGGATGAGAGCCGCGCCAAAACGGCAGCGAAAATGCTGCGCCGCCGTTTCGCAGATACATTCCTGACGGAAACCTGCAATTAAACGGGTATAGAAAGCCGCCTTTCGGGCATACTGGGTACACCGGATGCAGAAAGGCGGTTTTGTTATGCAGAAACAGGATAGAAAGGCACTCGCGGCAGTGCTGACAGCGGTTCTTGTGCTGTTCTGGTCGGCGTTTGCGCCGCAGAGTCCTCGTGTGGCATGGTGGTGTACGGCGTTTTCCATCACCTGCGAGGAGGCGGCAGGTGAGAGCAGAACAGGCAGCGACCGGGTGGAATTTCGGTCACTTCTGGCAGACTTGCTGCTTCACAAAGATAACACCTAAGGCAATCCTGCACAATTACATCTGCGGAACTTTGCGGAAATTTTGTGCCCTGATTTTGTTGCGGTTTTTGCAATACACCAAGTATTGCAAAAAAACCGCGCCGCATCAGTGCGCAAAATTTACTCGCAAATTTCTCTTGATGAATTATGCGGTATTGCCTTAACTTTTCAGTCGCTCTATGGTATAATGACACAGTGAAACACGAAATTCATTTGCCAACGGAGGAAATTTATGAAGATCATTAACGAAAAGGGCAAGCTGTTCGGCATCATCAATGTTGTCGATCTGCTGGTGCTGGTCGCTGCGATCGCTGTCGTAGCCGGTGTCGGCTACAAGCTGTTTGCCAAGCAGATCAAGGAGGTTGCGTCTCCGCAGGTCTCCCTGACGATGACCGTCCGCGTACGCGGTGCAACGCCGTTCCTGGTAAACGAGGTGCAGCGCAACAGCCAGGTAGGTAAGTCGCTGGTAAACGGCAACAGCTATGTCAATGCACAGATCACTGATATGAAGATCGAGGATTACAATCAGCAGGTTACCACCGCTGACGGCCGCATTGTAACGGCAACCGATCCGGAGAAGAAGGATCTGGTATTCACCATCACGACCAAGGTTTCCAAGGACACGCCTGCACCGGCCATCGGTACGCAGGAGGTGCGTGCAGGCCGTACATTTATTGTAAAGACCAACGATTTTGAGACGACCGGCAACATTGATTCGGTCGATATTGCGGATAATTAAAGCCTATGAAAGCGTTATTTGAAAACAGTCTGTTCGTGCGGCTGCTGATGTGTCTGCGCGCATGGTACCACGAGGGCGCTATCGCGGGATTCTTTAACCGTATCCGGCAGGCGTACCCAAGCTCGGTGTTCTGCCGTCTGTGGAATAAATTCTGCGCGACACCGATATGTACCTCGGCGAACAGCATCTATGCGCGGATTCTGGCAGCGCTGCGCCGGTTTGTCGAAAAACTGGGCGGAATTGCGGCAAACAGCCTGATCTACCGCATCTGCCTTGCTGTCTGGCGGCCGATTGAGCGTGTCGCAGGCGGCGGCCTGATCGGCAGAGCCTGCAGGTTCGTCGGCATGCGCGGCCTGCTGCTCATTTGTCTGGCGATGTATCTGCCGCTCGATTCCGCTGTCCGCTGGGTGTCGGATGCCGGCTATCTGCCGTCGTTTGTGGCATCCGTGTGGGATGAGTGCCTGATGCTTGCTGCATTTGCGTACATCCTGTGGCACATGGCGATGAAGCGTGCGCCGCTCGGCTCGCGTGCTACGCCGGTGGATGCCTATCTGCTGCTGTTCATCGCGGTCGGCTTTTTCCTGATGTGTGCGGTTTCTCCGAATACGCATATCGCGGTAGCGGGCTACCGTGCGGTTGTGGAGTACCTGTTCTGGTTCTTCCTCGTCACCCGCCTGATTGAGAACGACCGCGATTTCGCGGTATTCTACGGTGCGCTCGTCGTGATGGCGCTCTGCATTGCGGCGCACGGCATTTATCAGTATATCGTAGCCGCGCCGATCCCGTCGAGCTGGGTCTCTCAGACCGAGGCCAGCGTGCGTACGCGCGTGTACTCGCTCACCGGCAGCCCGAATATCATGGGCAGCCTGCTGGTGCTGTTTGCCCCAATGGTGGCAGGACTTGCATATTACAGCAGTAAAATGTGGGTCAAGGTGCTGGCCATCTGCGCGACCGGCATGATGTGTCTGAGCTGCATTTTCACCTTCTCCAAGGGTGCCTGGGGCGGTCTGGCAGTAGCCGTTGTGATTTTCGCCATCTTTCTGGACCGCCGCCTGATCGCGCTGATGGGCGTGGCCGGTGTCAGTGCACTGCTGGCAATCCCGTCTATTGCGAACCGCATCACTTATCTGTTTACCGCGGATTACCTTGCTGCAAGCCGCCGTGCAGGTCGTGTCATTCGCTGGTCCAAGGGTCTCAAGCTGCTGCAGGAAAGCAATCCGGTGCTCGGCTTCGGCCTCGGTCGCTTCGGCGGCGCGGTTGCCATGCAGAACAAGGTTATCGAGGAGACCAAGGATTTCTCCTACTTCTACATGGATAACTATTATCTGAAAACGCTGGTCGAGATGGGTTATCTCGGCCTGGCATTCTTTATCCTGCTGCTGTTCGGTCTGGTGCTGTGGAGCCTGCGCTCGATCGGTCGTACCGGCTACACCAAGGGCGACCGCACGCGCGTGCTGGCGGTTTCCATGTTCGCAGGCATGTGCGGCGTGCTGGTGCACTGCTACTTCGAGAATATCTTCGAGGTGCCGTATATGATGGCGTATTTCTGGAGCATGGCGGCAGCGGTTATGTACCTCGGGTACTTCCGAAAACGAAAAAACTGATTTTTTAGAGAACCTTCGTGAGAGGGTTCTCTTTTTTTTCTCGGCACCGACTCAGCGGGGCACACGAACCGCGCAGGCGGTTCGCTCCTAACGGGCGGGAAGTTTTTCGCTGAACCTCAGCGAGGGGAGTACGCCGTCTGCGGCGGCGGGAACGTTGCGGCGCCCGCCGCGGGGGCAAAAAGGAAGGGACACCTACGGTTTCCCTTCCTCTTTGAACTCCTACCTTTCCCTTGTTGGGATAGCTTGGGTG
>ERZ838839.1606-NODE-1606-length-20605-cov-10.376253_pt1 | contig 20605 bp, 20 predicted proteins | sample MGYA00519909_ERZ838839 | MGnify/ENA primary metagenome ERZ838839 (study PRJEB31850, sample SAMEA3708843) | human gut metagenome | biome: human gut; feature: human-associated habitat; material: faeces | place: China | collected 2014 ... | reverse complement strand
GAAATAAATTGTAAAATTTAGTTATATATAACTTTCTCTTACAATAATGTAAGATTATTTTGCTTATTTGTAAGATAAATCGATAGGTCATCTTTTATTAAAAGCATAGAATATAGGTGTAAAAAGGAGGAGACAAAAATGTCATTATTACAAGTTAAACATTTACAAAAAATTTATTCAACACGTTTTTCAAGTCAAAAGGTAGAAGCTTTAAAAGATGTCTCTTTTGACGTTGAAGAAGGTGAATATATTGCTATTATGGGTGAATCTGGAAGTGGGAAAACGACACTTTTAAACATTTTAGCTTCTTTAGATAAACCAACAAGTGGCGAAGTATTACTAGATAATCAAGATCTTACTAAAATCTCTGATAAACATATTTCAGCTTTTAGAAGAGATAATTTAGGCTTTGTATTTCAAGATTTTAACTTATTAGATACTTTTAATGTTGCTGATAATATTTATTTACCCCTTGTTTTATCCAAAGAGCCTTATGCTTTAATGAAACCAAAACTAGACAAACTAGCTAAACCTCTAGGAATAGATCATTTATTAGAAAAATATCCCTATGAAATATCTGGTGGTCAAAAACAAAGAGTTGCTGTCGCAAGAGCCCTCATAACAAATCCTAAAATCATTCTTGCCGATGAACCAACAGGAGCTCTTGATTCTAAATCAACTGATCAGCTTTTATCAATCTTTGATCAAATTCATCAAAGTGGACAAACTATTTTAATGGTGACTCATAGTAGTAAAGCAGCAAGTTATGCCAGTCGTGTCTTATTTATTAAAGACGGACAAATCTTCCATCAACTTTATAAAGGAGATATGTCTAATCAAGAAATGTATCAAGCTATTAGTGATACTCTAACAATGCTTCTTTCAGGAGGTCAATAATATGAAATTTTATTTAAAATTGGCTTTAGGAAACATTAAAAAGAATAAGAAGCTTTATACATCATATTTTGTTTCAACAATCTTTTCTATTGCCTTATATTTTATTGTTAGAAATATTGGACAAAGTCCTACTTTAAAAGATCATCAAGAAATGACGATGTTTTTAGGATTAGGCAGTGGTGTAATAAGTATTTTCTCTTTTATATTTTTACTTTATACCAATAGTTTTGTTATAAAAAATAGAAAGAAAGAAATTAGCCTTTATCATATCTTAGGGATGGAAAAAAGAAATATACGTTCGATGATGTTTCTAGAAACACTCATTATCGCCCTTATTTCTCTTTCATCAGGTATTTTAATAGGTGTTCTTCTTTCGCAAATAACATCGGTTATTATCTTAAGACTGATCCATAAAAGTGTTCAATTTTCTTTAAACTTTTCATTGAACGCTTTTATACAAACTATTATTATTTTTAGTATCATTTTCTTAATTTCTTTAATATACAATATTACTATTGTTGTAAGAAGTAATCCTATTGAACTTTTAAAAGGACAAAACATTGGTGAAAAAGAACCTAAAACAAAAATAATCTTAACGCTTTTTGGAATGATTACTTTAGGGGCTGGTTACTACCTTGCCTTATCTATCACTGATCCAATGAAAGCAATGACTTTGTTCTTTGTTGCAGTTATTTTAGTCATGCTAGGAACTTATAGTTTATTTACAGCAGGAAGTATTGCTTTATTAAAATTCTTAAAATCAAGAAGAAACTTTTATTATCAACCAACACACTTTACTTCTATTTCTGGTCTTTTATACCGTATGAAACAAAATGCGGTCGGACTAGCAAATATTTGTATTTTATGTACTTGTGTTTTGGTTACTCTTTCTTCAACAATCTGTTTATATAATGGAATTCAAGATAGTATAGACCGTCAATGTTATATGGCTGGTAATATTAAGTTGAATGGTTTTAAAAATCCAAGTTATGTTTTTGATAAAACAAAAGAATTATTAAAAGATGAAAAATATGATTCTCTTTATGCTTTACCTGTTTATGAGTATTCTGGGAGTTTAAAAAAGAATCATGCTAAACTTGATGATTATGATTATAAATATCTTTCTTGCATCAACCTTGTTTCTTTAGAAGATTATAATCATTATTTTGATAAAAACCTTTCTTTAGATAAAAATGAAATCTATCTCTATAGTTATGGAAAATATAATTACCGTTCTCTTTCTTTAAATGGCAATTCTTATGTCATTAAAGATCAAATCAAAAATCGTCAAGTTCAAACTGGTAATAGTTATGCTTTTAATGCTATAACTATTATTATGAATCAAAATAATCTTGATCAATATCAATTAAAACCACAAATATTCTTTATTGGTTTCAATGCATCAAAAGAAGTTGTTAAGAATGTTACAAATCAACTTATAAAAATAGATTATAGTCAACTTGGTGAAAAGAATTATTATTTTACTACTCAAAATGGGATTGAAGATCAAGAATTTATCTATGAAATGTATGGAAGTATTCTCTTTATCGGTATTTTCTTATCAATTATGTTTTTAGTAGCTGCCATTATCATTATCTACAATAAACAAATATCAGAAGGATTTGAAGATCAAAATAAATTTGAAATCTTACAAAATGTTGGTATGTCACAAAAAGAAGTTAAACAAACAATCCAGTTTCAAGTACTTATTTTCTTCTTTCTCCCATTAATTGTTGCAATTATTCATTTATTATTTGCTTATCCGCTTATTTTAAAGGTATTAAACGGTTTATTGTTATGTAATGAAAATGTCTATTTTATTTCTACAATCAGTTGTATTATAAGTTTAATTATTATTTATACGATTGTTTATTTAATCACTTCTAAAGCTTATTATCGTATTGTGAAAAAATAACATATTTTAATGGACTGAAAAGCTAAATTATAGCTTCAACAGTCCTCTTTTATTATATAAAAAAACAGAGAAATCTCTCTGCTTATCCAACTATGGCTCTGGTTCTCCGATTTAATCCAACTAAAGCATGGATTCTCTAAAGAAAATATATCATATTTTCATTTTAAAAAAAATATTTTAGAGATCACTTACAATATTATGTACCCATATACCCTTTCTTACAAGAACAAGACCAAGTGTTGCTTTAGGAATATCAACACATTGAACTAGTAGATAGATAGTCAATATTGGTAATGATGTTAAACGGGTAAGTAATAAAGCGCTCATGAAAGTAAAAACAAAAGTATAACCACTATCAAATAAGAAGGTTAGAAAAGTTTTACCTCCTGCTCGCATTGTAAAATAACTACTATAATAAATAGAAATAATTGGTAACATACATGCCGCAATTTTTAAAAGTTGAGAGGCTAAAGCTTTTACTTCTAATGAAGTATTATAGATTTGTGGTATGAGTGATGAAACATTGAATAATACAATACCTATAGCCAAACACATCACAAAATTCATAAATAACATTTTTAAATCGTAATCTTTGGCTTTTTCAATTTCTCCTGCTCCAAGTTGTTGACCAACTACAATAGAAATAGAGTTACCCATAGCATAACATACGATCATAAAGAAGTTTGTTACTGTTGTTGTTATGTTAATGGCAGCTACCGCTATAATTCCTCTTGTCGAATAACTTTGGGAAATTAAAGCTATTGATATTGACCAAAGAATTTCATTACATAAAAGCGGTAATCCTCTTTTCAACATTTCTTTTGTTAAAGAAAGTGGTACTTTCTTTAACACCATCGCTTCTTTTAAATAAGTATTACGGTATCCACCTACAATATTAATACTCATTTCAACCACACGAGAAACAACAGTACCAATAGCTGCACCAGTAACTCCTAATTGTGGAAATCCAAAATGTCCAAAGATCAAAATATAATTAATACAGAAATTGACAATCACGGCGACCACACTGGCAATCATTGGTAAAACCGTATTCCCTGTTTCTCTAAGTGACGATGAATAAACTTGTGTAATTACAAAAGGAATCAGTCCAATGATCATAATTTTTAAATAATCCATTCCATAATTTAAAGTTTTTAAATTATCTTGCGGATTATCATTTAAATATAAAGAAATCAATTGTTGTCCAAATGTATAGAATAAAAAAATAGCTAGCAGTGTAATTATAATTCCTATAATCAATTTGATCCTAAAACAATTCTCCACTCCTTCTTTATTTTTCTTTCCATAAAACTGTGCCATAAAGATTCCTGGGCCTGACATTGCTCCAAAAATCGTGACATTAAACACTTGTAATAATTGATTGGTAATAGAAACTCCTGACATAGAAAGTGTTCCTAATTGTCCAATCATAATATTATCTAATAAACTTGCAAGATTTGTAAAACCGTTTTGAATAACAATGGGTATACAAATCGCAAGAACCATTTTATAAAATCCTTTACTTCCAATTAGTTTTTTCATATTCCCTCCTATGTGTAAAAGATATTATAATCGATTATGCATTTAAAAAAAAGAGCTTTCGCTCTTTTGACTACTTATTATCTCCTAATAATTGAAGAATATCTAAGAAGATATTAACAAAGTCTAAATAAAGATTAAATGCTCCATAAATACTTAATTTTTCTAACATTTCTGGATTAGATGAAGCATAATTATAAAGTTGTAATGATTTTTGCATATCATATGCTGTAATTCCTGCAAATAATGCAAGTGAAATCAGTGGCATAATAAGTGTTCCCACCCCTAAATTAAAAATCATCACAATAACTGAAAAAATAATATAAACAAATAATCCTGCTAGACAGATTGTTCCAATGCGTGTTAGATCCATTTTAATCACTGTTCCTAGTACAACAAGCACACCAAAGTAGATGGCTGCTACTAAAAAAGCAAGTGCAACGCTAAAGGAAGTATAGCTTGCAATAACATAAGAAAATGTCACACCAGTAATGACTGAATAGATCATATAAAGAACTTTTGCCGTAATTGGTTTCATTGTCATTAAACGTCTTGATAAACCAATAACAACCGCAAATTGAAAAAAAATTAAAATGAAAGGAAGCATTCCTGCATAAGACATAAATGATGATCTTTCTAAAGCAAAAGCTGTCACAAAAGTTGTTAAAACACCAATAACCATCCATTTAAAAATATTGTTAATGTATTGTTGTATCGTCATTGAACGATCTTCAACATATTCATAAGTTTTGTTATCCATATTCATTCTCCTATCCTTGAATAATACGATTTTCTAAAATTTTCTTTTCAGGTAATGTTTTTTCAACATATCCTAAAATACAACAACCAATACCAACGTAATCCTCTAAATGCCATTTTCGAAGATATTCTTGGCCTTTTTCTAATTCAAACATTTCTTTACAACGATTGATCCAACAAGAACCTATATTTAATGCATAAGCTCCTGTCTGCATAGCCCCAATCACTAATGAACCATCTTTTATACCATTACTTTCATCTTTTGGGACAAAGATAAAACATACTGTTGGTGCTCCATAAAAAGGATCTGCTTCTTTACCCCAAATGAAAGCATTTAACTTAGATAATTCTTTGATTTCTTCTTGATTTTGAACTACCACGATTTTACTTGATTGTTTGTTCATTCCACTAGGGGCATTTAAACCACAATCAAGGATAGTTTTTAATTCTTCATCTTTGATTTGTTCTTGTTTAAAACTACGACAGCTTCTTCGAGTTGTAAGTGCTTGAATAGCTTCCATATTTATTCCTCCAATCCTAAAATATAATTGATAAATTGTTGAGCAGTTCTTCCTGATGTTCCACCATGAGAAAGTTCCCATTTATTCGCTTCTAATAATAATTCTTTTTCATCCATTTGGATATTATTTTTATGAGCTAATTCTAAAACAATATGATTAAATTCTTTTTTCATTGGTTTAGAATAATTGATTTTAACCCCAAAACGATTAACTAATGAAAGTTTTTCTTCCATGGTATCTGATTGATGCATTCCATTTTCTTGAACAACATCATTACGATCAGACCAGTTTTCTTTAATAAGATGTCTTCTATTACTTGTTGCATAAATAAGAATATTTTCAGGTTTTGTTTCAACTCCACCTTCAATTACTGCTTTTAAGAATTTATATTCAATTTCAAATTCTTCAAATGATAAATCATCCATATAGATAATAAAACGATAATTTCTATTTTTAATCATCGCAATAATATTTGATAAATCTTTAAACTGATGTTTATAGATTTCAATCATTCTTAGACCTTGATCATAAAATTCATTTACAATTGCTTTAATACTTGTTGATTTACCTGTTCCACTATCCCCATAAAGTAAAACATTATTTGCTTTTCTTCCTTCAACAAAAGCTACAGTATTATCTAATAACTTTTTCTTTTGAATTTCATAACCAACTAAATCATCTAAAATAACTTCATCCATATTATTAATTGGCTTTAATTCTACATAGTTTTCATGACTTGTCGCAATTCTAAAGGCTTTATTTAAACCAAACATACCTACTCCATAATCTTTATAGAATTGTGTTACAACATCAAAGAATTCTTGTTCATTCTTTGTTTCTTCTAGTTTTTTAGAAAGTTCTTGGACTTTTAAAGAAACATTCTTGTTGTACATCAATTCTGGTTTTGATAAAGCTTTATAATTAGCAAGAGTTGAAAAACAATCAATATTTAATTCCTTTTCTATTGTACTAAAATCATAATGAAATAATTCATAGAACACTTTAAAATCATTTAAAGCAAAATGATTGACCGTACCTTCTCTTGCCCCTTGTTTTTCACAAGTCATACTAAATGGATTTTCATTTGTCATTAATAAATAAGTCAAATAATTATGCCATAAATTATCATTAAATCCATATTGAGTTGCAAGTTCTAATAATCTTTTTATCTGACCATAAATTTCTTGACGAAGTTCATGATTTGATTTTTCATCATCTGATAACAACTTAGCAAGTTGTACTAAAATTTCATCCTTTGGTAAATTCCCATAAAGAATTAAATTTGATATTAATTCATACATATATATAATCCCCCTAATTTTCTTTATTTTAACGCATCTTTTAGGAAAATGAAATAAAATGATGTATAATAGTTTCAATGAGGTGAAAAAAATGGAAAATGGTGTTTTATTACAAGGGTTTCATTGGTATATAAAACCTGAAGAGAAACTTTGGAAACAACTTCAAGAAAAAGTAAAATCTTATAAAGAAATGGGTTTTTCAGCTATTTGGTTACCACCTGCTTATAAAGGCGTTGGCGGTATTCATGATAATGGTTATGGTGTTTATGATCTTTATGATTTAGGAGAATTTAATCAAAAAGGAAGTATTGAAACAAAATATGGAACAAAAGAAGATTATTTAGCGTGTATTCAAGCTTTTCAAAAAGCAGGAATCGATGTCTATGGAGACATTGTCTTGAATCATAAAATGGGCGCTGACGGTACTGAAATTGTTAATGCAAAAGAAGTCAATCGTCAAAATACTAATGAAATCATTTCTGGTGATGAACAAATTAAAGTCTATACTCTTTTTACTTTTCCTGGTAGAAATAAAAAATATTCTGATTTTATTTGGCATTGGTATCATTTTGATGGGATTGATTATGATGAAAAGACCCATCGTAATACCATTTTCCTTTTTGATCAAAAAAGTTGGGATCAAGAAGTCGATGATGAAAATGGCAATTATGATTATTTAATGGGAGCGGATTTAGATTTTGGAAATGAAGAAACCGTTCAAGAAGTTACCTCATGGCTTTATTGGTATATAAATTTAACTAAAATCAATGGCTTGCGTCTCGATGCTGTTAAACATATTCCCGCTTCTTTTTATAAAAACCTCTTGCCAAAAATATATCACGATTTTAATAAAGAATTATTTACGGTTGGTGAGTATTGGCACGGAGATGTGTATCATTTAGAAAAGTATTTAAAAGAAGTCAATTTTGAAATGTCTTTATTTGATGTTCCTCTTCACTATCATTTTTATGATGCAAGTCATAATGAAAATTATGATTTTTCTCATATTTTTGATCAAACGCTTGTTTCCATGTATCCTTCAAATGCAGTTACTTTTGTCGATAATCATGATACGGAACCAAGTCAATCATTAGCCTCTTTCATTCCTGATTGGTTTAAAGGACATGCTTATTGTTTAACTCTTTTAAGAAAAGCAGGGTATCCTTGTGTTTTCTATGGTGATTTAGAAGGTATTGATTATGAAAATGTTTCTTCAAAAAAAGAAATGCTTCACCAGCTCCTTTCTTTAAGAAAACAATATAACGAAGGAAATCAAGAAGATTATTTTGATCATCCTCATTTAATTGGTTGGACAAGACATACTGAAACAAAAGCAATGGCAATTATTATGACGAATTCAAATGGTGGTATTAAATCAATGTATGTTGGTAAAGAAGATCGCCATTGTTATTATGTCAATGTCTTTAATGGTTATCAAAGAGTTCTTATTAATGAAGATGGTTATGGTGATTTTTATTGTGAGGATAAAAACTTTGCTGTATACGTAAAAGAGTAATGATTCAGTTTTCCTGATTCATTACTCTTTTTTATAATTATAAAATTAGTTTTTTTGTCATCTAATCCAGTTAAATTCAATTCAATCTTTACAACAGTTTCTTTTATATCAACATTTTCAAAATCATGCCCACATGTTATTGCTTCTAAAACATCAGAAAATGAAACTGAATATCTTCCATCGTTTTCTTTTAAGAAAATGGCAGGATAATATAATTTCATACTCTTTCTCCTTTTTAATATTACGTATTTATACTTGAAGCATGATTATTTTTTTAATCAACACATTTAATTTATTTTAAATATCAAACAATCTGACAAGCCTTACATACTTCTTTGACCCAACGAGAAGCATCCAACAACAATTCTTCATGTCTTAAATCAAATTCAATGATATCAGGTTGTTTGAAATATTTTTCATAACGTTTTCGATACTTTTCACCCATCTTTTTTGAATAGAATACATGAATTGTTGTATGAGGTACTTGGATTTGTTGACCCACTTTTGTATATAAGTCACTACAAAATTGATTTTTCATTGATTCTTTAGAAATAAAAGAAAAATCAATGCCACTTCCTATACCCATGAGTTCCATGAATTTCTTTCGATAATTTGCATTTTCATCTTGAGTATTCATTCTTTTAGAAATAAATTTTTTAGCTAGTCTACTTCCTTTGCCTGTAATTAAAGGATAAATAATGGACATTACAAGTGCAGTTTGTAGTTTTGCAAGAAGCTTAGAAGTTTGATCCATATCACTTGAACCAATAATCGCATGATCGATATGAATGTTTTCTCTACTTAACAGTAAAGATACAAAAGATCCGCCAAGTGAACAACCATAGACAGCAAAAATATGACCATCAAAATGTTCTTGAATATATTGTTCAATCTTTTTTGTTTCATCTAATTCAGAGATAAAAGTAGAGTGTTCTGTTTCACCAAAACCACTATAACTGACAATTGCGACATAAAAATATTCTTTTAACCCTTCTATAACATGTCCAAAATTATTTTTCCAATAACAACACGTTCCTGGAAACAACACCATTACTGGCTTTGATTGATCTCCAAATGTATAAACTTTCATAGAAACCTCCGTTAGCTTTAGCTAACATAATGCTAACATACTTTATGCTAAAAAAAGAAGGATTTCTCCTTCTAATATTACAAAGCTCTATATTTAAAATCAAAAATATCGTTGTGCTGGATGTATCGTTCTTGTTATTATTACTATCTTTTACCCAATTTACCTAACTAATAATTTATTTTGTATATTCTTTAATTAATGAATTAATCCATGAATTAATATTTGAAAATCTAAAACCTAATTTTTTAGCAAGAGCAGTATTTATTTGGTAACTTTCTACATCATTGTACGGAGCAATTTCTGTAGTCTTTTTTTAAAAATAACTCAGAAATATTTTTATCAAGAACATTTTTATTCGGCTCTAGTATTGATAAAATCTCATACATTGATAAAACCCCATCGCTAGCAGCATTAATACATCCCTTAAAATTATTTACATCTTTTAAAAATGCTAGAAATTTCCCAGCTTCTTTAGAATCTACGAAACTCATCTTATTTTTTATATTATTTACATATAAATTTTTCTTTTCTCTATAACATTTTATATACTTAATCAATCTTCCTGTATAATCATCTTTTCCTATAACAAATGGGAATCTAACACAAATATAGTTTATATCATTAAATTTTTGTAATATTGCAGCCTCAACAAGACGTTTCCCTTCTGCATATTCAACTTCATTTCGTTTACAATTAATATATGGATAAGTTATTGAATCAAAATCAGTTTCTTTTACATCTCCTTTTAAAGGATTGTAAACAGATGTAGAAGACGTAACAATATATTTTCCACAATGAATATGTGGTAATAATATTTCTATATCATTGGAACAATATGCCAAGTTATCATATATTACATCAAAATATTTGTCACTAAGGTTATTAATTATACTTAATTCATCATGTCTATCCAATCTAATTCTTTTAACTTTATTTCCAAAAGAATCACTAGTTAACCCTCTAGTTGCTATTGTTACATCACAATTACTTTTTAATAATTCATCAACCAAATGAATACCAAAGAATCTCGTACCACCTAAAACTAAAACTTTCATCTTACTTTCTCCTTTATATAAAAATATAGAGTTAATGTTTTTGAATATACGTATATAATTTTTAAATTGTATTTCTAGTACTTAATTTCTTAATTATTTCTATTTCACGAAATAAAGTTTCATCCAAGGAACAACAATTATTTAACATTTGATCATAATCATCAATATCAATACTTTTTCCTTGCAAAATCATATACTTTAGTATGCAAATTTGTGCTTTATGTTCTCCAATTCCTTTAAATTTCAATAAATTATTTTTTAATTCAATAAAATTAGTTACTTGAAAAACATTATTTATATCTTTAAAATCATATTTTAAAGTGTCAAACATACTATCTAGATAATCTATCATTTTATTAGGAAATCTGTGTTTAATGACTTGTTTATAAAATAAATCCGTTAATTCTCTTTCGGTACATACATAGTTCTTTTTTTCCAATTCTTCAACTAATTTAAGACTATTTTGTAATGTAGTATTTGTATTTTGTGATTGATGAAATATCGTTGATATTAAAAGATAATATATTTGTTTTTTATTTATTTCTTCCATTTTCTTTTTATATTTTCCCTTTCCTTTTTTAAAAATGCATCATACAAATCAATTTGTAATTTATTAGCTATTGAAAATAAAACTATTAATACATCCGCAATTTCTTCTTCAATAGGAGAATAATTATTTATTTTGCATCTATCAATTGGTAAACTTGTTGAATCCTTTCTAATAGACTTTGCTAGCTCACCCACTTCTTCCATTAATAACATTAATTTTAATTCTATTGACTGATTGTTGAATCCTCTAATTTCTAAAACATTATTAATATAATTTTGTAGTTCCACTAATGATGTACCTTTCTTTAAATCATTGAAATATTCTTCTTGAGTTTTCATATTACTCTCCCCCTTTTTCACATAAAATTAAAATAATACTTTGCTTTATAAGTTCATTATACTCCAGACAATGCATAAAGTTGAATAAATAACATAAAATAGTTTTTTATCTAAAAAATTGTCTTACTGTTAATTGATAAATTTTGATCTAATATTCACCAAAATTAATTGATTTTCTCTAAACATAAATTGTATCATAGCTATCAATTATTCTTAATATAAACATTTTTAATTTTATATTAATACTGACTAACAATTAGAAACATATAAAAAAAGAAGGATTTCTCCTTCTAATATTGTAAAAAGATTTCTCTGATTTCATCTCGATCATGTGTTTGTGTTAAAGCAAGCATGAGTAAAACTCTTGCTTTTTGTGGTGATAATGTATTTGAAGAAATACATAAATGATGTGGATCAAAAATTTCATCATCAAAAACAATCCCTTGTGAAATACGCGAAGAACGTACAAAAATAGTTCCTTTTTCTGAAAGTTCTTCAATAGCTTTTAACCATGCTTGGCTATAATTTCCACTTCCTGATCCCGCAATAACAATCCCTTCATGACTACTTGCAAGATCATATAAGATTTTAGCATCCGCACCACTGTAATAAAAAGCAATCGCTACACTTTTAATCGAATCAATACGTTTATTAAAACGTGATTTTACCGTATGAATCTTACTTGTTTGTGTATAGAAATAGACTTCTTGATCTTGCATATATCCTAAACATCCTAGTGATCTTTGATCAAATGCGTCGATTTTAAAATTATTGACTTTTTCAATGTCTCTTCCTGAATAAATCGTATTAGAAAATAATGCTAGAACACCTCGATTATAGGATTCTCCATGACATGCTAGACAAATTGCTTGATAAAGATTGAATGGTCCATCAGCACTCGTTGCTGTTGCTGGACGCATTGCTCCTGTTAAAACAACAGGCTTTGGTGTATTTAATGTTAAAGTTAAAAAATAAGCTGTTTCATCTAAAGTATCTGTCCCATGGGTAACGACTGCACCATCAATCGTGTCATCCGACAAAATTTCTTCAATGTTATTTTTTAAAATCAACCATTTTTCATGTGTCATTTCATTACTATCAATATTCATTAATTGATATTCTTTAATATGTGCGACTTCATTAATTTCTGGAATTGTTTCAATAATTGAATCAATATCAATTTCTCCTGCATGATAAGCTGCTGTTTTTCCTTTTTTACCTGTACCAGCAATCGTACCACCTGTTGCCACAATAGCAATTGTTTTCATAGTTCCTCCTTAGTATCGTATTTCAAAAGATTTTTCATGTTCTTTAATATTTAATAAATGATAATGGATTTGTTCTATTTCAATAAATGGTTGTTGATACAATTTTTCTATCATTCTTTCTATTTGCATTCCTTCTCCTTGAACTTCCATAGAAACCGAACCATCATATTCATTTTTTACAAACCCCGTTAATTTTAATTCATTTGCGATAGAAAAGCAACGAAAACGAAAACCAACCCCTTGAACTCTGCCTTTAAATAAATACTTTCTTCTTTCCATAAAAAATAACCGGTTTCCCCGATTATTTTAAACTATCTAAAATATCTTTCATTTTAAAGGCAAGTCCTTGGCATTTTTCTACTGATAAAGAACATAAAGCAACACGAATACCTTTATTGACTTTAATTGTATAAATATCTTGAGAAAGCATTGCTTCATGGAAACGTGTTAATAAATCATCATCTTCTACTTTTAAAGTCACAAAGAAACCTTCTTTATATGGATAATAAGTTAAACCACATTCATCTGCTTCTTTTTTAAAGACTTCACATCTTTGTCTTAATAAATCAACATATTTTCCTTTTTCTTCGTTAAATTCATCTTTATGTTCTGTTGTAACTTTAACAAAGTTTTCCATTGCTGCATTAGGAATATTTGACCAAGAAGCTCTGGCATGTTTTTCCATTAAGATTTCAAGTGCTCGAACATCTTCTTGATTTCTTGCTAAAATAACAGCACCCCCACATCTTAAACCATAAGATGTAAGTGTTTTAGAACAAGAGAACGCTACAACAATCATGACTTGATCATTCATACGATTAAATGCATTCATATAATCTCTTGATCTTTCTAAGTTATAAGAATAGTCAATATAAGCAATATCATCTAAAATAATAACAGGTCCTTCATTTGATAATTCATTACAAAAATCAATCACTTGATTCCATTCTTCAACTGTCATAGAATATCCTGTTGGGTTATGACATGGATCATTGATAATCGCTAAAACTTTACCTTGTCTTGCCATTACTTCACGACAAGTTTCTTTAAAGCTTGTAATATTGAAAGCATCCCCATCAAACATTTGATAGGCTTGTACTTTACAATTAGCAATCGTTGCCATTGATTTATAATTACCCCATGCAATATGAGGAATAATTAAAGTTTGACCTTCGTCTAACACATTTAAAATGGTTGAACTTACTGCTCCTGATCCTCCAGGTGTTCCAATAACACTATGACATAAATCAAGTTTTGTATCTTGTACGACCCAATTATAAACTTGTTGTCTAAAGTTAGGATTTCCACTAAAACTTGAAGCATATTTTGCTTTTGTTCTATTATCTAAACTGTTATACGTATTAAATACGGTATCTAATGCAACTAAATTTCCATCTTCATCATATAATGAACCAATTGTCGCATTGACAATATTTTCTTTTCCTTTTTTAGCAATTGCATCATTTGCTAAACTTACGATTTTAAAAACATTATCAACAATTGGTTGATGATCTATATTTTGTCTAATAAATTTTTTCATCACACATACCTCTCTATTTCACTGATTTTATCTTATCACACTTTAATAAAAAATTCTCTAATTTTAAAGATTTTTTTAATTAAATACAATCTATCTTATCTTCCTTGTTCCATCTAACTCTTGATAAGTCATCCAAATCTTTTTAACAAATCGATGTGGTAAAACCTTCATTCCTAAGATTTGTATTTTATTTATCGTTCCATAAAGTGAAACATCTTTAGAACGTTCCATATCTTTAATTGCTTTTTTTATGATATCTTTTGCTTGATATACTTTTCCATAACGGATAACCACAGGCTTTTTATCTTTTTCAACTGCACGATCAAAGAACTCTGTTTCAACCCAATAAGGACAAATAGCTAATACATGAATCCCTCGATACTTCAATTCTTCATTTAATGCCCTTGAATAATTAAGAACAAAAGCTTTAGAAGCAGCATAAATATTTAAATAAGGAATTGGCATGTAGCCACTACATGAAGCAAAATTAACAATATGACTTTCTTTATGCATATAAGGTAAAATAGTATTTACCATTTTGACAACTGCCAGCATATTTAAATTCATCATATTTTCAATTGTTTCTGACGACATATTTTCATAATGATCTAATTTTCCATAGCCTGAACAATTAACAAGAACTTTCACTCTTGGTTTTTCTTTAAATAAAGCTTCCTGAAGTATTTCAAATGATTCTTTTTGTGTTAAATCTAAGGCAAATACTCTTACCTTTGTTTCTAACATTTCTTTTAGACTTTCCAGTCTTTCTTTTCTTCTAGCAATCACCCATAGTTCATCAACTTTATACTTCTTTTCAATTTGTCTAGCAAATTCTTTTCCCATACCAGAACTTGCACCTGTAATTATCATTATTTCTTTCATTGTATCACCACATCTATTATAGTTTACAAACAGGTAAAAGAGAATGAATTTTTTCATAAAATAAAAAAGCGCTTACATTTTCTGTTTATATGATAAAATAAAAATAACGAATATGTATCAAGGAAGGAAATGTTTATGAAAAAAAATCGTAGTCTTAACTTGAAATATGCGGGAAGTCAAATCTTTTATTTTGCTGCTTTTGCAGCAATGATGGGTTATGCCTCTGTCTTTTTATTAGATAAAGGTTGTTCTAACTCACAAATTGGGATTGCTTTAGCTCTTTCAAGTATTATCGCTGTTTTATTGCAACCTATGCTTGCCTCTTTTGCTGACAATCATAAAAATATTGAAATTAGAAATATTATGGCTCCTATCATTTTAGTGGTTATCGCATTATCAGCCATCCTTTATCTAATTCCAGGAAGTGCTTTATTTGTTTTATTTTTAGTTGTTACTATCTTTTCAATTATGTCATCAATTATGCCACTGATGAATTCTCTTGCTTTTGCTTTTGAACAACATGGTATTGAAATTAACTATGGTCTTGCTAGAGGTTTAGGTTCGGTAGCTTATGCGATTGCTTCTTTAGCTTTAGGACATATTGTTGAAAGTTTTTCTCCAGGTATTTTACCTCTTTTCTATATTTTGTTCACTGTTTTATTATTTATTGTTGTTAAAATGTTTGTATTACCAAAAGAATTTAAAAATGATGTTGAACAAGTAGAAACACCACAAGAAGAAACTGAACAACTTTCTTTTGGTAAATTCTGTATGAAATATAAAAAATTCATCTTATTTTTAGTAGGATTCGTCCTTGTTTATTTTGCTCATACCATCATTAATAACTTCTTTATTCAAATTATTACAAATATTGGTGGTACAAGTGCAGATATGGGAAATGCTGTTTTCGTAGCAGCTATGTTAGAACTTCCAACAATGGCATTCTTTTCTAAAATGTCTGAAAAAATCAATTGTGGAACCCTTATCAAGTTTTCAATTTTAATGTTCTGTGTCAAACATGCCCTTACATATTTTGCGACAAATATGATTATGATTTACCTTGCCCAAGTATGTCAAATGTTTGCCTATGCTTTATTTATTCCTGCTTCTGTTTATTATGTCAATGAAAAAATTGCCTTAGCAGATCGCGTTAAAGGACAATCTTTAGTTACTACTTCAATGACTTTATCTGGTGTTTTTGCAAACTTCGCCGGAGGAATTATGCTTGATGCTTTAGGTGTTGGTCATGTTTTACTTGCTGGTATCATTTTATCTATTGTAGGAGCTGTTATTGTTATTTTAACGACAGAAAAAGTTTAAGCGACTCAACATTGAGCCGCTTTTTTTATAAGCTTATTTCTTTCTTCTTTTGTTAGAAAACGATAATCTCCCTCTTTTAATGAAGAATCTAATTGTATTTGATCAAAAGAGATTCTTTTTAAAGAAACCACTTCATTATTTAACGATAAAAACATCTTCTTTATTTGATGATATTTCCCCTCTTGAATCGTTACATAACACCAATAATCATCAATGATATCCATCTTTGCAGGTAGACATTGAATATTTTCATCAATAACAATCCCCCTAGCAAAAATCTCTTTATCCTTTTTACTTAGTCTCCTTTTAGCTTCGACCAAATAAACCTTATCTACATGATTTTGAGGTAATAAGAGTTTCTTTAAACTTTTATCATTTGTGAGTAGAAGTAAACCTGTCGTATCTCTATCTAACCTTCCTAAACAAAAACAATCTTTTTCTTCTATTAAATCAATAACACATTTTTCTTTTTCATCTTTATTTGCACATATATAACCTTGGGTCTTATTAAGCATGATATAAGTATAAGGTTGACTATTTAGTATTCTATTTTGATATTCTATGCAATCATCTTCTGTTATTTTTCTTTTAGCATCTGTTTCAACAAGGCCATTTACTTTAATTAAGCCATGCTTAATGAGAGTTTTGCATTGTTTTACATTACCTAAATGATTATACATTAAAACATAATATAAATCTTTCATATTATCCCTTATAATTTTCCTTCAAATATTGAGCTACACTCTCTTGATCATGATGTCCTATAACACCTGTTGCCTTTTCTTTAAGTTCTCGACAAGCATTTTCAACAGCATAACTTTCATCAGCTATTTCAAACATAGAAAGATCATTTAAACCATCACCAAACACAACTACTTTATCACAGTTTAAATATTCTTTTAATTGTAAAATAGCGTGCGCTTTTGTTGCCTTTTTTGGTAAGATTTCTAACCACCAATCTTGGCTATAAATATCTTTAGAAAATAAGCATTGATAATAATCTTTTAAATCATGATAAAAACCTTCTAAAAGCTCTTTTGAAGCAATGCATGTTATATAAAAGACATTTCCTTTAAAAAGATGGTCTTTTATAGGATTTTTTCTTTGATCATTTCTTGTGTTTATAAAATCAAGTTGTTGTTTTGTTATTTTATCAGGTATATAACTAAATTTTTCATAGTTATTTCTAAAAGCATAGACAATAGGATAGAAGTCTTTTTGTTTAAAATAGAAAGATAAATCATCCACTTCTTCTTTTAAGAAGAAATTAGAAACAAGAATTTCTTGGCTTTGATTATCAATAACAAAAGCCCCATTATAAAGAATTAAAGGAATTTTAGCAGTTAATCCTTTTGTTGCTGGTTTGGCTGAATAATAAGATCGCGCTGTAGCATAAGAAAACAACATACCTTCATCTACTAATTGATTAATCACTTGATTAGTATAAGATGAAGTATGTTGTTTACTATTTAAAAGTGTTCCATCTAAATCAGAAACATATAATGTTTTCATCTTATCTTATAAAATTTGTATTTCTTTTCGTATTTTGAGGAATATCAATTCCTGCTTTTTTACCAGCTTCAATACACTTTAACATCCATGCCATATTTTTACCTAAAGCATACATTGTATCTAATCCTTCTTTGTCTTGTTCTACTTCTTCTACGGTATTTCCATGAACTTCATTCCAATACATAGAAGAAACAATTGGCATCTGTGAAATACTAAAATATTTATTTAAAACATCCATACTTGTAACACTCCCTGCTCTTCTTGAAGAAGAAATCGTAGCAGCTGGTTTATGAACAAAAGCTGCTTTTCCACTATAAAAAATACGATCCATAAAACTTTGAACCTTTCCAGTTGGATGAGCGTAATAAACAGGTGTTCCAAAAATAAAACCATCTGCCTCCTTTGCCATTTCTACAAATTCATTAACACAATCATCAAAAACACATTTACCTATTTTAGCACAAGTTCCACAAGCAATACAATCTTGTAATGGAACATTAGGAATATGATAAATGAGTGTTTCTATTTCCTCTTCCTTTAATGCTTTTTCTACCTCTTCTAAAGCTCTATTTGTACACCCCTTAGGATGGGCTCCTCCATTAACTAATAATACTTTCATTCCTTTTTCCTCCTGTATTTATTGTAAAACACTCTATACTTTATGACAAATACTTATTTATTAGAAGTGAATATAAGAAAAGAAAGCCCGAGGATTTCTTAGATTAAAACATCATTCTACCATTTGTCTATTTTCAAAAGACTTAACCTTCATGTCAATATGATTCATATTGTTTATCATTAATGCATTTAGATTTTGAATATTTCTTTAATAATTAAAACAATTCTAAAATCAGTTGTTTGCTAGCGCACTTTCAATCACATCAACCTTTTCTTTTCGTCCCATTAATCTGTAATACTCACACCACAATATTGGAGATTGAAGTGGAATCTTCGTATTTTCCAAAGTCATCCATTCCACCATTTGTTCTTTATGTAAAGAACAATCATGAACTTTTCCATCACTTACAATAGAAAAACCAGCCATCACATCCACATCTATAGAATCTATGATAAATTCCATAAATGACTTCGTTTTATATTTTGAATTAGGATTTGGTGGTTGAATTTCTCCCATTTCAGACAAAATTTTTTGTACAGACTCAACATCCTCATTCGCAATCATCAAATCTATATCATGAAATTCAATTGTTATTTTCTTAAAATAAAGTAGCATAGATGCACCTAAAGCCCATGTTATATTAGCATCGTTAAATCGTAGTGCTATTTTTTTCAACAGTTCTATCTTCTTATTCAATGTATTCATAACATCCTCCAGTAAATCTAGTATTATTTTCTTAATAAGTAATCTAATATTATTATAGGTTAAGCTATAAACTTAATCAATTTTTATATAAAAACATGGTAAGAGCATTACTCCTACCATGATCTTATCTATCCGTTGTTTTTTCAAATCTTAAAATATTTTCTATGTGGCTCGGTTGTTCAATAAAAAACCTATTCAACCCCTACTGTACAAAGGAATGGTGGAACGCACCTTTTCCCTTAAAATCTAGGGTTTCGAGCCTGTGATAACCTTGAATTGCCCTATAATTTGTATAGGCAAACAGGGTAAAGCTCTGTTCCTTAAGCTTCATTTTTCATATCATCTCTACAAACTGAAATTTCCTATAATATCACTTGCCATTCAAAGCATATCATATTTTTAACAATATTTCTATTCACATCAATTCTAGACATGCACTTATTCTTTGTATTTACTATATTTCCGGCTGATTTACTTCTATTACCAGCATCCGGTTAATCTTCTCCTGCATTGTTTCCTTTGCATCTTCATTGAAATAATAACGAACCCCATAGACTGTCTGCCCGATTTCCTTTGTAAATGTGTTCCCCTCTGTTTTTGTATGCATCATTTTTTCCTTTTGGATCCGTGCAGAGAGTTATTCCATTGATCTCTGTCAGGACATTATTCTTTAAATCAGTCACCAAATGGTCTCTTCCATTTTCGTAGGCTACCTATATATAGCCTTTTCTTTTTTGCTTGCAAAAAGCCTTGTGATCTCAGCACTTTTTTAACGTAAAAAGCGTTTTTATATGATTCAGCCAACGACAAAAGTGTCCCCAACAAATATCCCTGTCTATCACTTCCATTTTCTCTGCCAATATCGCGCTGGATTTAAAGCTATCCGGAGACGATACAAGAATTGCAATGGAATAATTTTACACCTTTAATCCAACAGAAAAAATCACCAGTTCCAACTATTCGTAATCTTTAGAGATGTCTCCATCCAAATGCTGTTCTAGCAAGGGATTTTTCCCTTGAACCCATCATTTATGATATATGGTGGCGCTTTTCGCCCCCCCTAATAGTGAAAGTGGGGGCACTTTCTGCCCCCACTCAGGAAATGTTGCTAAAATACTGTTTAGATTTATCATACATACAAAATGGAAGTTATCTATTTCTCCTCTTCGTTAAGACCTAGTTCATTACATATTACTTGCTATCCCTGATACCTTATTCTTTCTACCAGCGTTTCCTTTTTCAGATTACTGCTTAAAACGCAGGAAAGTACAATCTGCA
>ERZ838839.1588-NODE-1588-length-20751-cov-49.037592_pt1 | contig 20751 bp, 18 predicted proteins | sample MGYA00519909_ERZ838839 | MGnify/ENA primary metagenome ERZ838839 (study PRJEB31850, sample SAMEA3708843) | human gut metagenome | biome: human gut; feature: human-associated habitat; material: faeces | place: China | collected 2014 ... | reverse complement strand
GCTATGTTTCTAATTATAAGTGAAATATATTTATTCTTATTTCGAACTCACGTTATCTACCTTCATGTAAGAAAGAAAAAGAGTGTGCATAGTAAGAAATCTATTTTAAATCAGTCTAATTTTTATTTTTCTAAAATCTATATAGGCGTAACAGCTTAATAAGTAGTGGGTGCGCTGTATCGGTCGCTTACATTACAATTTATTTTCCTTTTTTATGAATAAAATCCGATTGCTCCATATCGCACAATGTGCAGGTGGTGTAGATTGTTATCTACGCATGTTGTTGGCTCACATGGATAAGAAATGTTTTATGCAAATACTTATCTGTTCCCCCGACTATTCTGAAGATAAATATCAAGATTTAGTGGAGGAGTTTATACAAATTGAGATGTGCAACTCCTTGTCTTTCGTAAAGGATACTAAAGCAATACATAAGGTACGTGAACTTATTAAGCATTTTCGTCCTGATGTTATATATTGTCATAGTAGTAAAGCTGGCGGAATAGGCCGTATTGCCAATATAGGCATAGGTATTCCTATCATTTACAATCCTCATGGGTGGGCTTTCAACATGAAGGGAACAAAGTTAAAAAGTTTCGTTTATCTATGGATTGAGCGGCTACTTTCATTATTGACCACACATTATATAACTATTTCAAACTACGAAAAGTTATCAGCAATACAGAATCATGTAGCTAAAGCAAACAAAGTAAAAGTTATTTTTAATGGAATCGATATGGAAGCTGTGGATAAAGAGGTGGAATTGAGTATCGTCTCACGTGACTCATTGAATATTCCTGACAATGCTTATCTGATTGGCATGGTAGGACGCATCTCACGGCAAAAGGCTCCTGATGTTTTTATACACGTTGCTGCTGCTTTGAAGAATATTCTTCCTGATGCTTATTTTATGATTGTTGGCGATGGAGAACAGCGTGCCGATATCGAGCGATTGATTAGGAATGAAGGACTGGAAGGAAGAATAATGATAACAGGATGGGTAGATAATCCGATTGCTTATGCTTGTCTGTTTAATCAAGCTTTGCTACTTTCCCGTTGGGAAGGTTTTGGATTGGTTTTGGCTGAGTATATGAAACTGGAAAAACCTATAGTAGCAACGAACGTAGATGCCATTCCCGATTTGATTACTGATTATGAAAATGGACTTTTGGTTGAAGCAGACAACGTTGACCAAGCCGTCGAAGCCGTATACAAATTATACAACGACAATATTTTAAGAGAAAAAGTGATAAAGAATGGATCAATGCGTGTAAATGCATTCTTTAACGTCAGCCGTGTGGCAAATGAACATGAACGGCTATTTGTTAAATTATGTAAACAAAAAGGCAAAAAATAACCTTTTCATTATTTGTTGGTCTGCAGTTCTCAAAGAAAGGAGGATTGCAGCATGAAAGTTCTACATTTAGGAAATTTGCAGAGTGGTATTGACATATATGTAAGAAACACAGTATCATTAGCAGACAAACAGTTTGAATTCGTCATAGTAAGTGGTGCCGATGATAATAGTGCCCTGTACATACGAAATGGAGAAACTCTGAAAAATTATAAAATCAATATTACTGTGCATTAAATCCTTTTAAGGATTTTAAAGCAATAGTGTAAATTATATTTATTATAAACAAGAAGCTTGATGTAATACATTGCCACTCGACCAAGGGTAGAATGATAGGTCGCATTGCAGGTTTCGTTACAAATACCCTGGTGTTTTACACTTCCCACGCTTTTTCATTTCTCTCTGCTGAATCAAAGAAAAAGAGCTAGGTATTTCTTTTTTTGGAGAAAATCGCACGTTTGAATTCACGGATGCTAGCTTGCTCGGAATTTGAACGTGAGTTAGGAATTAAAGTGGTAGGGTATAAACAAGAACGAGCATTTTATCCTGCCCCCCAAGATGTGAAACAACCTGATGGAATTTTACCTAATAACGGTTCATCATTTCTATAAGCGACCTTCATAGCAAAAAAATCGCTGTTAATGGTAGAAACAATGAAGAGGGTGCATGAAAAACAGATATCCATTTTTATTTTGTGGGAGTGAGAGCCTATTCACCAAAGTTTGATGAAATGCAAGCAAGTATCAGCTGATATGAGTTGGAGGATACGGTAATATTGCTTTGGACAAGTTACGAAGAAACGCTTGGTTACTTGACGCTACTCTATATTACCACTTCGCTTTACGAAAGATTGTCAATAGTTGTACTTGAAGCAATGGTAATGGAAAAGCTATTGTATCATCGAATGTAATTGGCAATAAGGATTGTGTAAAGGATGAATACAATGGCTATCTGCTGCCATTGAATGCAGAAGCTTTTGCTGAGAAAATTTGAGATGGCAGAGGAGAGCCAACTCATTGGCTTATTTTCGATCTGCTTTTCTTGTAGACAATCGTATCAAGACTTTGCAGAAGATTTATCTTGACAAACACTAAAATGTAGAAAACAAGGAATTATATCATCACTGGCGGCACCGGTTTTATTGGTACCCATTTAGCGGATTTGATTAAAGAGCAACACTCAGAAATAAAAATATGGACTTCGATATCGTGAAACCGGGGACTCCTTCTTACAGTAAAAAACTATAAATCGCCTTTGAGAGAAGGAGGACAGTTACAATCGGAATTTGTCTGGTGTGACGTGCGCAAGCCAATAAAAACTTGTCACTCACACCTACTTCCGAAGATATAATCTTCAACTTTACAGCAGTGCACCGCACTCCTAGGTATATCCTGACTACGCTTATTTTGAAACAAATATCCGTGAGACAGAGAATATCTGTGTCTTTGCAAAAAAATGGGTATCAAAAAGGTAGTTTTTACATCGAGCATTGCTCCTTATGGTATTTCCAAATTGATAGTTGAAAAGATTCACATCGTTTGGTAAGCAACTTCTGCCGACCGTCAGTTAACTATCCTGCGTCCAAGAGTAATATTCGGCAAAGGAGAAAATGGTGATTTCACTCATTTTTATTGGGGAATTAGGAAGTATACGTCTGCTTATTCGAGGCGTAAAGATACGGTGAAAGCTTGTATTTATGTGAAGGAATTAGGACATTTCATACTTTATCGGCTGGAAAACCATGGGGCAGTATAGAGCTTTATAACTGCTGTTTTGAACCAGCCTATACGATTGACAAATTGTAAAGACGATGAAAAAAGTGACAGGATTAACTCAATTGATGCCTTATATTCCCTATGCTCTCATTATGCCACTGGCTTCAATAGCTAAGTGCTTGGAAAGCCCGATGGCCATCTGTCCAAAGGGAGTAAAGAAATTACAAATATCTGAGGTAAGAAATTAACATAATGCGGTTATCGTTTTAAATGGTCTTTTGAAGAGACTATAAGGGATTGGTTCGAAGACAATGATGAACATTGGTTGAAATAGGTTAGTTTATAACAGGTGAAGAGTTAACAGGAGTAATTCTATAATAGAAAATATGAATAAGCGGATTATATGGATAGCCTTTGTACTATTTGAGGGAATAACACAGGTAAAATCTCAAATAAATTATGGCACTACTGGTTTGATGAACATGCCTACTGCTGATATGCAACGCGACAAGACTTTTATGGCAGGTGGTAATTGGCTGAGTCATCACGCCACTGTGCCACGGTGGTGGTATGACACATGGAATTACTACATCAATATTACTATTTTTCCTTGGTTGGAAGCAGGCTATCTGTGTACGGGGCATAAGGCTGTCCACACTGATTATGGAAACAATTCAGGTTATTGGGTCCCTTCCACTTATGGCAAGTTCACGAATCAAGATCGCTCTTTTCATTTCCGGCTTAGAGTATGGAAGGAAGGATGGTGGAAATTGTGGACACCACAGATTGTGTTAGGTGCCAATGATGCGATCGGTGATTCTTGGAATGGTGGTTCTTTTGCATATCCTTCAGAAACAACATATGGTAATGGGTATTGGAATCGTTATTATTTAGCCGTTACTAAACATATTATTTTTCAGAATATAGGTGAATTGGGTGCACATTTAACATGGATTTATAGTACTCGTTTTGATAATAATTTAAACAGCCCTGCTATTGGTGTAAACTTCCAATTGAAACTAAAAGGTAAGTCTTTAATAAATAAATTGGTTAATGGAGCGAATTTGATGGTGGAAGTAGTTCCTGGTTATACGGAAGTGAATGAAGATTTGATATTTGATCCGAATAGTCCGAAATATCAAGTAAATCTTGGTGTGACATATTCCATATGGAAAGATTACATTAATCTAGTAGGAGAACTGAACCGTTGTAAATATCTGTCAGCAGGCGTTTTTTTTAGAGTGCACTTGAAGTAGATACAGTATGAAAGTTTTATGTTTTTAATAATATTTAGCTAAGTGTATACCACTATGAAAGACAAATTAGCATCCTACAACCACTTGATTGAGACCTTTGTGATTGTCACCGAGACCTTTCTTTGCGGTCTGCTATTCCTGCTTTTCAGCAAGCTGTCCAATGAGATGCAGTGGGATAGCCTGCAGGTTGGTGGAACCACCGTTCTGCAAGTCATGCTTACACTGATGTTATGTTACGCCCTTTGCGCCATCCATTCAGGAGTAGTGCTTCACCGGAGGAAAGTGCATTCCCTTCAGATATGGAAACGTGTGCTTGAGAATATGTTCCTGTTTGTCCTCCTGGGCGGTCTGATCCTTTCTGTAGGAAACTATGCAGATATAGCCTCCCTGTTCATGCTGGAGTACCTTTTCCTCCTGTTTCTGTGTCTTGTTTCGTTCCGTTTCACTCTTCGTCTTCTCATCAGGCTTTACCGTATGAGCAAGAAACATACGCGTTTTGTAGTACTGGTAGGAAGTACGGACAACAACCTGGAAATCTACCATGAGATGTCGGGCAGTGAAGATACAGGTTATTCGGTCGTGGGCTATTTTGACGGTCAGGCGAATCCTGCTTTTCCGGTAGAATGTCCGTATTTGGGCCAGCCGGCGCAGGTACAGGAATATCTGGAGAAACATGATTATGTACATTACCTGTTCTGCTGCCTGCCCTCAAAAGACAGAGAGGTCATCGTTTCTCTGATTGATTACTGCGAGAACCATCTGGTACATTTCTTCAGTGTGCCCAATGTGCGCAATTATCTCCACCACCGTATGTCGTTCAACATCATGGGGAACGTCCCTTATCTGGGCCTTCGCCCCGATCCCTTAAGTTGGCCGGGGAACCGCCTGCTGAAAAGAACCTTTGACATAGTAGTCTCATCGGTGTTCCTTTGTACGCTTTTTCCGGTTATTCTGATTGTGGTGGCGATAGTGACCGGATTGACCATGCCCGGCCCGCTGTTCTTCCGCCAGAAACGGAACGGGCTGAACGGCAGGGAGTTTTATTGTTACAAGTTCCGCAGTATGAAAGTAAATGCAGATGCCGACAGGATACAGGCCACGGAGCATGATCCCCGCAAGATGCGCTGGGGCAATATAATGCGTAAGACGAATATAGATGAGCTGCCCCAGTTTATCAATGTGCTGTTGGGGGATATGAGTATCGTGGGGCCTCGTCCTCACATGCTTCTCCATACGCAGGAATATTCAAGGCTGATCAATAAATATATGGTGCGGCATTTTGTGAAACCGGGTATAACGGGATGGAGCCAGGTTACGGGTTTCCGTGGGGAAACGAAGGAACTAAAAGACATGGAGGGCCGTATCCGTGGTGATATCTGGTATTTGGAGCACTGGAGCTTCGGTCTGGACCTTTACATCATGTACAGGACGGTGGCGAATGTCTTCCGTGGCGAGAAGAATGCCTATTAGTAAAACGGGCTGTTCTTAACGATCCTTCTCGATGAGGGTCCTTAGTAATTTAGCAGTTAAAAAACTTTGTTTTTGCAGCCTGTTATTTCCGTCTGCCGGCCGGAAATGGAACATAGCCGGCACTAATGTTAGATCAGAACCCTTGTCCTTTGTGAAAAGTGCAGGGGGAGCTCCGGGAACGAGAGCGCTTGTTCCCGGAGCTTTAATAAGTAACCGTCTCTCTCCTCCCACCTTCCGATGACTGCTGAATTGGTTTGTTTTTTGTGCTTTAATAAATAACAATAGAACATTATAAAAAACTCAGACTGATTATGTAGCCGAAACATTCCGATTGTTATGGCAATGGGCGTTCGCTCAGTATCTTAGTAATATAAATAATAACTTGCAGAGCAGTCTGTGAGTGTTATTCTCATAGTGTCTTATCTGATAAGTCCACTGTTTACTAAGAATTTAGAAGAATAATAGACCGTCAGTTTGGTTGAGTAGGACGGAAATAAACTTAGTAGAAGAAAAGAAAGGCGCTGTTTATGGACTGTTGTAAATAAACATTTCAAAATAGGATGCCGGTGTATTATTGATATTTTACAAAAAAAAATTATGAAAAAAAGGAATCAAAAATCACATTTAAGATTGGTGATTATTACCAAGTATTTAACTTAAAGGAAATTGCCTATTTGAAGGCGGACGGCAGTTATACTAGAGTGGTTATGAATGCGAAAGGGAAACATCCTGTCACGCTGGCACTTAATCTGAAGACGGTCAGTAGCTATCTGGATGACTCTTTTTACAGAATTCATAAATCGTATGTGGTAAATCTGGATTGCATCATAAGATTGTATGGTAACAGAGTGGAGATATCCACAGGCGAGATTCTGGATGTCAGCCTGACTTATAAGAGCGTTTTGTGGAACATCCTGAATGTAGTAACCGGAGGAAAGGATACAAAGGAAAAACAGGTTTTCACAAAGGAATAATGAGACAAGTGAATTAAAGTTGTAAAGGTGGTCGGTGAGCCGTAACTTTACCGATGTAAGCTTACAACAAGAATGATTTATTAATTTTAAAAAAAGAAATTATGTCAAAACAGGAATCTCAAAAAGGAAATGTGAATGGTTTTCTTGATATGATAAAATCTGCACTTCCTACTATTGGAAAAGTAGCCATGAGTGTTATCGGCAGTTTTATGAATGAGGAAAACGGTGGACGGAACGGGATATATTCCATTAGGCTCGGCACTTCGGAAAACGGCGAGGAAGAGGGTGTACATTTCATCAACAAGGACGGGAGGGTAATGGCGGTCAACACCTCGCTGACAAAAACCTGCACTTTGAATTTTCCCCGTAAGGCTGATAATTTGGGGCTGGCAGTGCAGCTGCCTCCTTTCACACAGTTTGATGTGACACAGGACCTGCAAAATTCTGCAAAATCAAACGCACAACGTTTCAGCGTGGTAAGCACACCATCCGAACTGCAGTGTGCCGATACGACCGGAGGTACCGGTGTCTTGTCATGTCTGGGGTATTTTACCAAAAAACTGATTGAAAAGCCGTTCAATCTGAATTCCCATATCATATTGCAGATGGTTGGAAAAAGCCTGAAGATTACGCTGAGAGCCGGTCTTAGACTGGAATCAGGACATGCACTGACACTTGGCACGAGTGCCGGTGGGGAACTGAAACGTTTTAATGCGATTGCCGCCACCTCAACGGACGCAGACGGCAACGATGCAGGTCTCGCCTATATCCTGCTTCCTGATGCTTTGGCCGATTATGCTGATGACGATGAACTGGAACTTATCGGTGATTTGTTTTTTGAGAATGTAGGATGTGATTCATTGGATATCAGGAAGGGAGAAACTTTGACCCCTGATCAGTTGCAGCATTTTTCTGCCATATTAAGATAACTCGTAATGCTTTTTGTAGGAAAGGTCGGCACAGGAGAAAAGTGCCGCCTTTCCTCCTGCATCAAGGATGCAATATTATTTGTAAAAAACAGGATAAGATCAAAAAAAATGACATTTCTCGGGGCGGGTATATAAATGGTCTATTGAATAATTATAAAAAGAAACGCCTTCAGAATTGTTACAGGTTTAAAGTGACCGCTTACTTTCGTTCCTCTATCTTTTTGTAGAAAAAATGTATGAAGAAGACAGTCCTTCTGCATGACTATCAGAAAGACATCATGCGCCGTCTCTCGGAGGAGTGGCGGACGCACCGCAGCGTGATGGTGCAGATGCCCACAGGTACCGGCAAGACCCATGTATTGGCGGCGGTGGTAAGCAATTTTCTCACTAATGGAAAGAGGACGGTCTGGATCGTCGCACACCGTAGGGAGCTTGTGGAGCAGATAGAAGAGACCGTTGCAAAATATGGAACAAGTCTGACTGACGGGCGCGTCAGGGTGATGTCCATACAATGGCTCACACGGCATTACGATGATGTGGTGGAAAGACCGGAACTGGTCATCATCGACGAGGCGCATCATGCGCAGGCAAGGACTTACCGGATGCTGTGGAACTGGTGTCCGGAAGCAAAATTTCTCGGACTTACCGCTACTCCCTGCCGGATGGGACGCACCGGATTCACGGACCTTTTCGACTCGTTGGTATGCTCATGGAGTGTGGCGGAGTTTATAAGGAAAGGGTGGCTGTCGTCATTTGATTATGTCTCGATACGTGCAAATAGCAGGGAGCAACGGTTGATAGACTCGCTGGAGAAACGCGGTGCAGATGGGGATTACCAGATAAGGGAGATGAATGACGTACTGAACCGTCATACAAGCATCGATCAGTTGTATCGGAGCGTTCTGGAGTATGCGGACGGGAAGAAGGGGATCGTCTATGCCGTCAGTATCGACCATGCGCGGAACATCGCGGCATATTACAGCGGAAAAGGACTGGACGCCGCAGCCATAGACAGTCACACACCGACTGCTGAACGCGGACGGATGGTGGAGGATTTCAAGACAGGCAGAATAAAGGTACTGGTAAATGTGGACGTTTTCAGCGAGGGATTTGACTGCCCTGATGTGGAGTTCGTGCAGATGGCACGCCCGACACTCTCACTGGCCAAATATCTGCAACAGGCCGGGCGCGGACTGAGAAAATCAGCCGGTAAGGAAACATGTGTGCTGATAGACAACGTGGGGCTTTACCGCGTGTTCGGCCTGCCCACCATGGCATGGGACTGGGAAACGATGTTCCGTGGGGATATGGCTGGAAGGGGAATACGGACCGTCCGGTATGGAAACGGAACAAGTCCGGAAACTGTCACCGCGGAAGATCTATGTCAGGACTTCGGTATGGAAGTGATCGTTTCCCATGACAGGCTGCTTTCCGCTATAGCTTTGCAAAAAACTCCTAATCCCTGCAAGAGGCCGGAACTTAGAGCATGGCAGGACAAGAACAGCGGGTTATGGGGGCTGTGCCAGGGAAGAAATAAGATTACGGCCCCGGTATTCGTCACAGTCTTCGATATCCGGCATGACATGGCAGCGGTGAGGCTCTCGGACAAGAACTGCGGACTGGTAAACGCCTGTGGTGAGATTATAAGGAAGGAAGGGCATTGCTTGTCCATGAAATTCATGAGAAACAATTTCCTGACCGTACAGAAACCGAACGGCAGATCTGATTATATAGATCTTTACAACCTGCGGTCATACAGGGAAAAACCTGAGGTGAAGCGTTTCGGGGATGTGGAGATGTTGAAAGTCGATCGCATGTATTATAGCCGTACAAAAAATCTGTATGCAAGCAAACTGAACCTGAGCGGCGGCTATATTTATGACCACAAGTTCTATGTGGCGATTTTTGATTATAATGCTTCCGTCCAATGCTATATTGACGATCCGCATATGGCTGGTTTTCCATGGGGATATGCCTGTCTCCTCGGTGGTGATCATGACAGTTACTATTGGATATGCCGATGGTTGGCGGATGGAAGCATCATCGTGACGGACATCGGAGGGAAATACTATCATGTGACAGACTGTGGGGAAAAAAAATACATCGGATGTCACTTCCCGGCAGAGGCGGGAGAGAAATGTTTGGCCGCGATGGAGCGACTAGCAAAGCGTGCGAGGGAGATACGGAATATGGCGGAATCCGAGAAAATGGAAAAGAGGCGGCAGCTTCTGGAAAAGTCGGGCGAGGCTGTTCCGTTCCGTTCAGGGATGAAATGGGGGCTGAAAGTCGGTGAGCGTATCACCATTCCTCCGATATACCGTAATGTCAGACCTCCAGTAGGCAAATATTGCGCTGTGGAAAAGAATTACAGCCAGTGGGGTGTCATTGCCATTGACGGCACAATGATGATTGAGCCGCAATACTCTGATATAGAAATCAGTATACAAGGTGATGTTACAGGAACAAAGGTATCCGGGAACAAGGTGTCAGTAAAACTGCCATAATTGAATATGTCGTGTTTATTCAATAAGGAATTGAATTGAAAGAAGAGTTTTAGTACCGTTACTTAAGATTTATTTCACTTGCACAAGGAAGTAACATATAAGTTCTTGATTGTGACAGATGGTCTTTTCCGTAGGCAATCTCCTGGATGTTTTTTTCTGCTCCGCATCTGATTTTTTATCTAGGAAAGGTTTCATAACGCTGCAAATGACTAATTAGGAATATGGCTAATTTGTTGATTGTTGTATAAAATAAGACACTAATAATTTGATATTCAAGATTGTGTCACGCTTCTAATTTTGTATGTTGATGATAATTAACAATATCAGTTCGGCGACAATCTTTTAACATTCAGTTTGATAGTCTACGCTATTGACTTGAATATCAGCGTCACCTAAATAACTCTAAATTAAAAAACGCTAAAAACATATTGAATGATAATCAATGCATTACTATTAAAATAACTTTTGACACGATCCGTTCTCTACCGCTCATTCGTATAGAAAGAGAGTGGAAACATCAAGGTGAAATAAATCGAATCTTTTATAGAAAACCGCTCATAGCTTTATCGGCTTAAATATACGGTAAAGTGTTAGCTTTGTTGATTATTGCCATTAGATATGAGTTAAAAAATATAATGAGAGCCACATTATTCCTATAATCAAAGTTAAATCAAAACCTTATTGTCACGGGCATTCCAGCTTCGCTTTCCATGAATATTTTCCTTGCGACTAACGTCGTGGAAAATATTCATGGAAATAAATGCCCGGACAAACGGTTTTGATTTTAAGGAGGATTATAGGACTAACTGTGACCGACATGACGCATGATAACATATATTACCGTTTCCCTAATTTTATAGGATATAAAATGCAACAATATGATAATAATAGCTAACATCTTGTTAAATTTGTTGTCATTTATACATAACTCCATGAAAAGTATAGGACTTCAGCTCCCTCCAATCTGCATGATTTTCATTATGTACGTATTATTCTTCTATTATTTTTTGTGTGTTATCTTTCTTTGTTGTTTCGTTCTGATATCTGAAACATTTAATGACATCTGATGATATATAGGAAAAAGGAGTTGTTTTATAACTATATTTGTTCTAAATCAATTGAAAATATTTGTGGAAATAGTGACCGTCAAAACTTCCGCATTTGACAAGATATTACGACGCTTGAAAGAATACTATAGTCTTATTATGGAAGAAAATAGGAAAATGGCAGGATAATAAAAAAGCTTGTCTTCTACTTTTTGCTTTTTACTATAAATTGACCATATAACAGAAAAACTAAAGCATTTATTCCAACACTATCGTTTTGTATTATAAGGAAAGCATTTTATCACCGACAGGGAATTTTCTAAAAGATCAAAATAAGTTATGAAATTTTACAGAAATATAAAAATAAAGGTAGACTTCCTTACATACAACTTTGTGGCAAAATACTATGGAAGCTAATGTTGCAGAATTGATATAAAAGCTAGTTCTTGTGTTAAAAAATCATTCGCTAATGAAGAGTAAAACAGTGTTTTCATTCTTCATTTACATTTTCATCACGAGAGAACTGATATGTTTTTCAAAAAACGCAATGATGATATAAAAATAGTTTTAATCAAATGAGATTAAATAAAGGTGATAATCTTTGATATTTCAAAGTATTATTGTATTTTTGTGATAGAGACCATGATAATTGAATTGTTATCTAAGCATAATGCAGAGATTGTCACGAGGTTAAATCGGTGGATTAAAAGAATTTTCACTTGTAATAAATTGAAAATCAGTGATTTGATAATGATATTCGGATCCCAAGCGGATCACCAAAGAATCAGAGAGTTACACCAAAGTAACTCTCTTTTTTTATGCCTTAAACGCGCCGGTTTACTTGGTTCAGTTAAACCGAGAGTTAAACCAAGAATGGAAGCGACTGTTAATGTAACGTGTTACAAATCAAAGGTTTTAAAGAATGGAGAATCACCGGGTCAGCGGATTTTCCGGGTTGGCAAGCTTTCTTTTAAGCGTATAGCCTAGCCAGTCTGAACATGAAGAACTTCAGATCAGCCACCCCTCTTAACTGGCTTCGAAAAGCTTTGATTTTAGCATTGAACGACTCCGCTGAAGCATTTGTTAATCGTTCTTCAAAATAATTTATGATGGTCGTACTATGGTTTGAAAAGGTATGGATCAGTTTGAAAACTTGGGGGAATCTTTTCTTTTTTGTAGAGAACACGGTTGAACTTTTAAAAAAGAATTATATTTGTACTATTCATTACTGAAACTATGGCGAAGAATAATTTACTAAGTGAGCAACTTGCTTATATTGGTGTCAGTTGTACCCCTACTCATCTGCATTTGTGCAGTTATAATGCTGAAAGTATTTGTATGAAGGATGGGAAAGATATAGATAGTTTAATCCCTTATTTGAATAAGAATGCTATAAACTGGATACAAATTCATGGCTTTCAGAATACGGAGGTCATACAGCATGTCTGTCAGAATTTTAATGTCGACTTTTTGACGATACAAGATATTTTGAACTCCGACCATCAGACCAAGATAGAACAGCATGATACATATAATGTAGTGATTTTGAAGTTACTTTTTTCTAATGATGATGGCTATGTACCACAACAAATAGCCATTGTGCAAGGTGGAAATTATCTGTTGACTTTTATGGAAAAGGAAACAGACTTTCTGAATGATATAAATACGGCATTGGAAAAGAATGTGTTGAAAATACGTAGCCGGCAGTCTGATTTCCTGCTCAGTGTTATTCTAAACAGTGTGATGGCCAGCTTTATATCCATTATTTCGGAATTGGAAGACGGATTAGAGGATTTAGAAGAGCAATTGCTTTCGCCGGAACAGGCTGATATGCTCGGTATTGAAAATATACAGCAATACCGCCGTAATTTTCGTGTAATAAAGAAATGTATTTTACCATTAAAGGAGGAAATCAGCAAGTTGTTGCATCCGATCGATAATGATTTGTTGCACAAAGCAAGCCGTCCTTTCTTTAATGATGTCAATGATCATTTGCAGTTTGTATTGCAAACTTTAGATGGTTGCCGTGACATGATTTCAGCTTTGGTAGATATTTACCTTTCCAATAATGACCGACGGATGAACAGCATCATGAAACAGCTGACTGTTGTTTCTACTATATTTATTCCGTTGACTTTTCTGGCAGGAATCTGGGGAATGAATTTCCAATGGATGCCTGAACTGGGATGGCGGTATGGCTATGTATTTGCATGGACATTGATGTTGATACTAGTAGCAGTTATCTACTTCTATTTTAAGCGTAAAAAATGGTATTGATGAGAGAGGATGGATGGGATTTACTTAAATGTGAATCCCATATTCATGTTTTACTTCATTCATTACAAAGGTGCTTTCCAGTGAACCCAAACTGTCAATCGTGCCCAAGACATTGAGGATAAATTCCTGATAATACTTCATATTAGGGGAGTGTATTTTAAGCAAATAGTCATAACTGCCTGATATGTTGTAGCACTCTGTTACTTCAGGGATATCCTGAATTATCCGTGTAAATTCCGCAGCAATGTCCCGGTTCAGTCTTCTTAGCTTGACACTGCAAAATACCACGAAGCCTTGGTTTAGTTTCTCAGCGTCCAATACAGCGATATATTTTTTTATATATCCTCCATTTTCCAATCGTTTGAGGCGTTCGAACACCGGAGTGGAGGAAAGGCTTACCCGTGCAGCCAGTTCTTTGGTGGTCAGTCGGGCATTTTCTTGCAAGGTACGTAGTATCTGCAAATCTACTTTGTCAAGTTTCTCTAAAGTACTCATAGAATAATATTCTTTCAAGAGGTTGATATTATTTTCATATCTGTCAATACAAATATATTGCATTTATCTTAGATTCCGGAGAAATTTTCGGGAAATGTAGTACAGGGTTATATTCTTTTTTTGTCGGAGAATGCAAGAAAAGGGCAGAATGATTTTATCTCTCAAAAATACTTTTTATCTTTGCAGTTGCTATGACAAAGTATATATATCTTTTTTATATCTTGTTAGGTGTATGCCTGTTGGCGGGCTTTGGTTCCGCATTTGATAGCGGACAGGAGCACGATGTGGTTCGTACAGTTGGTTTGGAAAACAGTGCGGTGGCGTTGTGTAACATATCTGAAAGTAATAATGGGCAGGAAAAAAAAGAGATAAATAATGAAAGCTACCATTTTTATAAAGTCGGTATCGGCGGTACAGCTACCTATTTTTCTTTTCGCACCTTGTGCTCTTCTAAAATTCTGCGAACTCATTCCTCTGCTTCCGTCATAGCCAAGTTGGCCAGATTCTTGAAAGTACTTCTTCCTGAAGAAAAGCAAATTTCTTTTTCACCTATTCTTTATTTTACTCAATACTCCTGTGAATACTATATTTATCAGTTGAGGCGTATTCTTATTTAGTTTATTTTTTCTTCTCGGCAAGGTCTGTTTTTTATATCTTACATTTTTTTGTTTTTATATTTTCATAATGGGAACTGGGGTGGATGCTTGTTCCTTTTATGAACGGTGTTATATGTTAATAACTAATATATAATGGAATTTTTATTGGACTTTATACTTCACATTGACCAATATATGATAGATATTGTTCAAAGAATATCATACTTGGGCTTATGTCATACTGTTTATAATCATTTTTTGCGAAACGGGATTGGTTGTCACTCCATTCCTCCCCGGAGATTCTTTGCTTTTTGTCGCGGGAGCTATTTCGGCTTTGCCCGATATGCCTTTGGAAGTTAATATTCTCGCTTTGGTTTTATTTCTTTCAGCTGTGCTGGGCGATTCCTGTAATTATATGATAGGACACTTTTTTGGAAATAAACTTTTCAATAATCCCGATTCCCGTATATTTAAGCAAAGTCATTTGGAAAAAACACATGAATTTTATAAAAAATACGGAGGAAAGACCATCATTATTGCCCGTTTTGTACCTATAGTCCGTACATTTGCTCCTTTTGTAGCAGGTATGGGCAAAATGCATTATTATTATTTTATGGTGTATAATCTGATAGGGGGAGCTTTGTGGGTTGGTATTTTCTGTTATGCCGGTTATTTTTTCGGTGATCTTCCATTTGTACAGAAAAATCTGAAATTGCTGATTGTGGCTATTATTGTCGTTTCTATATTGCCTGCCGTTATAGAAGTAGGCAGGAATAAGTGGAAAACTCGCCATTACTAAAATCAAACATATCAAAAACAATTTATTCAAATTACATTTATGAAAAATTCTTTTTTTAGTCGATTTACACCTCAAGAACCTAAGTTTTTCCCTATGTTGAAACGTTTGTCTGAAATCCTGACCTCATCATCGGATTTATTGGTAGAAAGCATGCAGCATGATAAGCCGGAAGAGAGAGAAGACTATTACAAACGCATCAAAGATATGGAACGTGAAGGTGACAAGCAGACTCATTTAATTTTTGACGAATTGGGAAAAACTTTCATAACCCCTTTTGATCGTGAGGATATTCACGATTTGGCATCAACTATGGATGATGTAATAGATGGGATTAACAGTTGCGCCAAACGTATCACGATCTATAATCCCCATCCCATTGCTAATAGTGGAAAAGAGTTGAGTTTGTTGATACAGCAAGCGGCTGTTTATATAAGTAAGGCAATGGACGAATTGGAAATTTTCCGTAAAAAGCCTACTGAATTAAGAGCATGTTGTATAAAATTGCATGACATTGAGAATCAAGCGGATGATGTGTATGAACTCTTTGTTAAGAAACTATTTGAGGAAGAAAAGGATTGCATAGAACTGATTAAGATCAAGGAGATAATGCATGAATTGGAGAAAACGACCGATGCGGCAGAACGGGTAGGAAAAATCTTGAGAAACCTGATTGTGAAATACGCATAAAAGCAGAAGGTACAATATGGAATTATTAGTGATTATTATTACGTTGGCTTTGATTTTTGACTATATTAACGGATTTCATGATGCAGCCAATTCAATAGCCACCATTGTGTCAACCAAGGTTCTTACTCCGTTCCAAGCGGTGATATGGGCGGCATTTTTTAATTTTGTTGCATTCTTTATTGCTAAATGTATAATCGGAGGGTTCGGAATAGCCAATACTGTATCCAAGACAGTAGTGGAACAGTATATTTCCTTGCCGATTATTCTTTCGGGGGTTATTGCAGCTATTGTCTGGAATCTGTTTACATGGTGGAAGGGGATTCCTTCTTCTTCTTCGCATACGCTGATCGGAGGTTTTGCCGGTGCTGCTATTATGGCTCATGGTTTTGATGCCATTCAGCTCAATATTATTTTGAAGATTGCTGTTTTTATCTTTTTGGCACCAATTATAGGGATGGTTGTTGCTTTTGGATTCACGTTGCTTGTCCTTCACATTTGTCGTCGTGCACATCCGAATACGGCTGAAATGTGGTTTAAGAAATTGCAGCTTGTTTCTTCGGCTTTGTTCAGTATAGGGCATGGACTGAATGATTCCCAGAAGGTAATGGGTATTATTGCTGCTGCCCTGATCGCTGCTCATTCGGAAGGGTTAGGAATGGGAATAAATAGTATCAATGATTTGCCGGATTGGGTGGCATTTTCTTGTTTTACTGCCATTTCTTTAGGAACAATGTCAGGCGGATGGAAGATTGTGAAAACCATGGGAACTAAGATTACCAAAGTAACTCCTTTGGAGGGAGTTGTTGCGGAAACTGCTGGCGCATTTACATTGTATCTGACAGAATATTTGAAAATACCTGTAAGTACAACCCACACCATTACAGGAGCTATTATCGGAGTGGGCGCTACTAAGCGTCTTTCAGCCGTCCGGTGGGGAATAACAAGAAGCCTGATGACGGCTTGGGTGTTGACTATTCCTGTCAGTGGAATATTGGCCGCTGTTATTTACGGAGTAGTTACTCTTTTTTAGGATGACCGGATTGTAGGCTGTTCTAGAAAATAAAGATCTGTCGTGACCGAGGTGACTGGGAAGTTACCTCGGTTTTGTATACATACCCATTTGTAGGTAAAAAGTGGATGAAACTAATAATAAATATAAAATGTTATTGTGAGTTTGTTATTTGTTTCTATTTTTGTAGTGGTCTTACTGAACACAAAAATGAGAGAAAACGCAAAAGGCAGGATTTTTATAGCATGGCTGTTGTTAATGACGCTTATGCCATTTTTCATGGTGAAGACTTTTCACCACCATGAAGAAGATGCCGTTTGCCATTCTGATAGTGGGAATTCTCATGATTCCTCTCATCAGTGTCCCGTGTGCAATTTCACACTTTCACCTTTTACACAAGTTGAAACATTACAACTTCATATTGTTCTTCCGGTTTTTGATTATCAGCCGGAAATAACAGTGGATAAGGTTTGCCAGGTTAAATCTTATCCTTATTATCTGCGTGCGCCTCCCGTTTGCTGATTCACATAGTATCTTTTATTTATTCACAACATCAAATGATTGTAATTTATGCGTATCAGATATGTTTCGGGTACGCTGGGAATGTTTTTTACCTTGTTTTCAAATGCACAGGTAGTTTCTGATACGATTAAAAGTGTGGATTTATCCGAAGTGGTGGTGACTGGATCTTACCGACATGCTCAGGAGAAAAAGACTACCCTGACACTCGAGTTGTTTCAGAAAGATTATTTGAACCGGCATTTTACCGGTAATTTGGTACAGACTTTGAAAAATGTTCCCGGTGTACACTCGATGGATATTGGTGCGGGATTCTCCAAACCTATGATTCGTGGTTTGGGATTCAACCGTATTGCCGTATCCGAAAATGGAATAAAACAAGAGGGGCAACAATGGGGGGCCGACCATGGACTGGAAATTGATGCTTTTAATGTAGACGAGGTACGGATTCTGAAAGGTCCGTCTTCACTGCTCTACGGCAGTGATGCGATGGGAGGTGTCATCGAAATCCTTCCTTTGCTTCCACAAAAAGAGAACCGATTTTTTGGTGAGGCTGCCTTATTGGGAAAATCAGTGAACGGCACTGTGGGCGGTTCACTGATGCTAGGTATTGAGAAGAATGCATGGCTGGTCAGAGTACGTTTTTCAGAACAGCACTATGGAGATTATCATGTACCGGTCGATACCATTGTATATCTTACCCAGTTGGTGCCTGTTTACGGTCGTAAGCTGAAAAACACCGCTGGGTTCGAGCGCAATGTTTCTGTCATGGGAGATTATAGAAAGAGGTTTTATCAGATGAATATTGCTGTGAGCAATGTTTATCAGAAGATGGGCTTCTTTCCCGGTGCTCATGGCATTCCTGATATTTCCCGTTTGGAGGATGATGAGAACAGCCGTAATATTGAATTGCCTTATAGCAAAGTGAACCATCTTAAAGTAACCACGCATCAACAGTATCTTTGGAATGGGATACAACTTTCAGGTGATTTCGGCTATCAGTTCAATCATCGGGAGGAATGGAGTGCTTTCCATACCCATTATGACACTCAGGTGATGCCTGCAAAGGATCCGGATAGGGAACTGGTGTTCAAACTGCATACATTCAGCTCCTCTTTGAAGCTGCGGTTGTCCAGTTCTTCTTCCTGGGAGCATATGGCAGGGTGGAATATGCAGATACAGAAAAATGCGATTGGCGGATATTCTTTTCTGTTACCGGAATACAAGCGTTTTACTACCGGAGCTTTTTGGCTGACGACTTTCCGATTGGATAATCGGTTGTCTGTAACTGGTGGGATACGTTATGATCGGGGAAGGATTGATATAACGGCATTCGAAGATCCTTATTTGGTGGAGTATCTGCACAGACAGGGATATGAAGAAGAGGTAATACAGGCATATCGTTGGCGAAGTTATCCGGTGGACAGGGCTTATGGTAATTATGCCTGTTCGGCGGGAGTAGTGTGGACACCCGCTGCCGGTCATCTTCTGAAGATGAATGTGGGACGTAGCTTCCGTTTGCCGGGAGTCAATGAATTAGCATCCAACGGAGTGCATCACGGAACTTTCCGTCATGAAAAAGGGGATGCCACTCTTTCTTCGGAACAAGGATGGCAGATTGATGCTTCCTATACCTTGGCTTATAAAAAAATGGAACTGGTTGTTTCATCTTTTGCCAGTTGGTTTGATAATTATATTTATTTGCGCCCTATGGGAGAATGGTCTGTATTGCCCCATGCTGGACAGATTTATCAATATAGTGGCGCACGTGCTTTGTTCATGGGTGGTGAGATAAATTTCAATATGGATTTTCTACGCCATTTTAATTATCGTTTAGTCGGTGAGTATGTCTATACTTATAATCGTGACGAACATACGGCTTTAAGTTTTTCACCTCCTGTATCCATGCGTAATATTCTGACATGGAATAAAAAGGATTTTCAGTTGTATGCTGAACTTCAAAGTATAGCTTCGCAGAACCGTATAGCGAGGAATGAAGACCGCACACCCGGAGCTTGTTTGATTCATCTGGGTGGAAGTATTCATATACCTATGGCCAAGGCGGATATTGAAATATCTTTGGGCATTCGTAATTTGTCGGATGTGAAATATTACAATCATTTGAGTTTTTATAGGAAAGTGGAAATCCCTGAACCGGGAAGAAGCTTTCAGATTTCGATTAAAGTACCATTTAAACAATTATTAAAATGAAAACAAAATTTTATTTTCTTGTAATCAGCCTTTTGGCTATATGCTCTGTTTGTCTGCCTGCGTGTGATAATGATGAAAAAGGGGATGTAACAAAGCCCGTGATCGATTTGATAGAACCCGAAGAGGGAGCGGTGTTGAAAATTGGTAATGGGAAAGGGGTACATTTTGAAATGAATCTGTCAGATGATGTGATGTTGAGATCGTATAAAATCAATATTCATAATAATTTTGACCACCACGGACATGATTCCCGGGCAGCCGGAGAGAAAAACACAGCTTTTACTTTTGACAAGGTATATGATGTTTCCGGTTTGAAGAATACAAAAGTACATCATCATGATATTGTTATTCCGGCCGATGCTGCTCCCGGAGATTATCATCTGATGGTATGGTGTACCGATGCGGCGGGCAATCAGACAGAAGTGGCTCGTAATATTGTCTTGAGTGCGGACGGAGGTACTGAAACGGAACATGATCATGAGTGATTTTTTGTATTAATCGTATTGTGTGTATTAATTGTCTGGTGGCGGTCGATGTGAATCGGCCGTCACTTTATTTGGTTAGATGTCGCCAAAGAATAATTTTCTTCCAGGAGGTAATAATCCGTTTGTAAATAGAATATTTGTTCTATAAATAGTGATAATTGTAGCTCTATTTTCTTTATTTTTAGTATATCTTGTTTGATATAACTGCCTTTAATACCTTTGCAACAGGTAAAAACAGAAATATATAACTCTAAAAAGATAAAGATTATGGCTACAAAAAAATTACATTTCGAAACATTACAACTTCACGTAGGACAGGAACAGCCAGACCCGGCTACGGATGCTCGTGCAGTTCCTATTTATCAGACTACATCTTATGTATTTCATAACTCGGCACATGCAGCCGCACGTTTTGGTTTACAAGA